>WNFF01006150.1_pt1 | contig 21334 bp, 19 predicted proteins | sample 5400441 | NCBI WGS metagenome assembly WNFF01 (sample SAMN13153345, study PRJNA577476) | soil metagenome | isolation source: 120 cm saprolite under Douglas fir tree site 2 hole 3 replicate 1 | place: USA:California | collected 2015-04-18
GTGTCGGTAGATATCTACCGCCAGGACGAACCAATCCGTAAAGAAAGGGCTTGGACCGAAAACGTTAGTCCTCACGGCGCCCGGGCTCTTGTGGAGCAGGTCTGGCGGCCGCACCAACACGTGCTGCTTATCTCTCCAAAGGAAGACCTGCGGTTGAGAGGGCAGATTATTTATTGCCAGCGTTTGGCGAAGACCAGGTTTGCTGTCGGGCTGCTACTGTCCGCCCGGGCGGAACCGTGGGCGAGGGCTTAATAAGCTATGAAAACCGTACCACAAGGGCCTTGCTTTTCAAGGCGGCTGAGTTCGCGGGTCGGGACACCGCAGGACGTGTGGGTCTATTGGCGCTGTAATGGACATGATGATCTGTCGAGTGTCAGCGATATTAGCCTCCGTGGTCTGTTTATCGAGACATCAGACCCACGGCCTCTGGGCGCCACGGCCAAGATTGATTTTCTTGTTCAGGAGGGACAGATCAGGGCCGCGGCTATTGTGTGCCATGTCAAGCCCGGCAGGGGACTGGGACTAAAACTCACAGCACTGGCTGAGCCAGATCGCCCACGTCTCGCCGTATTGATGACAAGACTTTGTCGCTTGCCTCAATTCCGCAGCCACTTGTACCTAGAGAATCGGCTATCTGCGTGAATGCCTTGGACTGCGAAATCACCAGCGCGGGGTGTATTTCCCGTGCCCCCGCGAAACTACAGATTGCTACCATTACTATGGTTCATGTTGCACTGCGGACATTTCCACAGACGGAAACTCTTATGTTCCGGCAAAACCTCAGCTAGATACATGGACGCCCCATCATGGGGACAACGGACTTTGGGCGTCATCTCTAGCTTATTTCCATTTCCGTTCTGGTCGGTGACGAAGTATCCGCGCGAAGCATGGTAGTGGACTAGGCAATCGGGCTCCGGACAGGTGTAGGCAAGTATCTGTGTCCGCTCGCCGCCGGTTTGCAGGACAACCTGACCAAAGCTCATCCCAATGTGATGCTCGTAGCAAAGAGCGGAAAGTTCCCTTTTCATCTGGAGACCGGGCATACGACCTCCCTCAAAACTGCCGAGAGACAGCTTCTCAGGGAGTGCTTGAAGTGAGACCAACAGGGTCTGCGCCAGGGAAGCAAGTGAGGTGGCGCAAGCTTAGAATCAGGGACCCCCAACCGTTAGGGAGCGTACCACCACCAATGTGACACATCAAGAGTTATCTCCCATCCGTGGAATGAGTTAGCGAATATCATACGCGCGTGACATACCCCAACCTTACGGTAGGCGCTACAGGCGGGGTGAAGACCACTGGTGCAAACGGGAAGACCTCCAACCCTGCCCCCCTCATTCCCTATTCCATTTTCTTGTCCGCGTGGATGCGGCCGGCGGGGACTTCGACTTCGGTAACGCCACGGAAGGAGAACAGAAGCTTTACGAGGTACTTGGGTGGTTGTTCCGACGTTTGTTTCACAATGTGGGCAACCGCGTCGGTGACCGCGGCCTGGAACATCACCCCCTCGGCCTGCAGGCCGGCTAGGTTCACACGCACGAGTTGGCCGGGTTGCAGCATGACTCTTCCACGAAGATCCTCCCGCTGCGAGTCGGCAAATGCAAGCGGCCTCCCATTATTCTGGATCGCAGACGCCGACGCGGTCGGAATCGCTGCCGCAGCGAATGGGTTCTTCTTAAGCGGCCGCGACTTTGTGAGGGCGGCCTTTTAGTAGAGCACAGCCAGGATTGGCTGTGCTACAAAACCGTCGCCTGGAAGGGCATTCAAGATGGTGGATGCCGCGCTGGACAGGGGCTCCATAGGTCCCTTAGGGCTGAAGGATCCGCGCATTGCTAGATGTGTGATGGACGCCATCCATTTGGGTGAAAAGAAACTGGGCTTTTACTCGCTACATGCTTTCGTGATTATGCCCAACCATGTTCATCTGCTAATCACTCCTCTTGTCCCCGTTTCGCGCCTCATGAATGGACTCAAAGGGGTGACCGCACGCGAGGCGAACTGCATTCTGAACCGCAAAGGACAACATTTCTGGCAGGATGAGTCGTTCGACCACTGGGTCCGAAGTTCCGCCGAATTCGACCGCGTTCAGGCCTACATCGAACGCAACCCGGTGACGCCCAGCTCGTTACTAGAGCCGAGGCATGGCCATGGTCCAGCGCGGCTCGTATGACCGCCGACTTCCCTACCCACACATCCAGTGATGACTGTTAACTTCCGTTTCCCGTGCGCTACACTACTGGTCATTTTGGGGAAGAGTCGAAGAGAGGGCACGATATATCGTGCCCCTACGGGGCAGCCGGGCTCCTGACCGGGTCCCCGACAAGGTCGAGGCAGGCGGGATGAATTCCGCCCGGCAGCTATGCTTGTTGGACAGAAGGACGGGCTACGCTTGGAGAGCGGAAGGACGGGCTGAAGCCCGCCTCTACACTTGGAGAGACGGCATGCCGACACGCGAGGATGGCTGGAAACTGCTTTGCGAGTACACGGCTTCGGAGAGTTTGCGCAAGCACATGCTGGCGGTGGAGGCGTGTGTGCGGGCTTATGCGCGCAAGGCCGGGGCGGACGAAGAAACGTGGGGGCTGGCGGCGCTGCTGCACGATTTTGATTACGAGCGCTGGCCCAATCACGGGCACTCGCCGGATGAGGGGCATCCTTCGGAGGGTGCGAAGATTCTGCGCGAGCGGGGCTACCCGGAGGAGATTGTTCGCGCGATCCTTTCGCACGCGGATTATTGCGACTTTCCACGGCTTACTCCGCTGGAGCACACGCTGTTTGCCTGCGACGAGCTGGCCGGGTTCCTTACCGCTTGTGCTTACGTGCGGCCGTCAAAAAGTATTTTGGATTTGGAAGTGGACTCCGTGAAGCGCCGCATGAAAGATAAACTTTTCGCTAAGGGCGTTTCGCGCGAGGACGTGCGCAAAGGCGCGGAAGAACTGGGCGTGCCGCTGGAAGAGCACATCGGCTTCTGCATCGCCGCCATGCGGGAGCACGCCGAGGCGCTGGGGCTTCGGGGATCTCTCTGAGATTTATTGTGACGAGAGGCTAACCGGCATTTCTCACCAGACGCGGACACTGAAAAAGAATGGAAGGCGAAGCGAAGAAAAGGCAGCGTGGACTAAACGTCCTTGCAAGCTGGGGCACAGCCCGCCGCGGCGGGCGCCCCTACAAAGGATTGGCGGGATAAACGAGCGGGAATCAGCGGTGCGCGTACAGGACCAGGGCGGCGCCGAACATCATGCTGGCGATCACCAGAGTGACCAGGGCAGCGGTGAACCATCGGGAATGCAGAGCCGCCTGAAAGAGGGCGCCGCGGCCCTCCGCGCGTTGGTGAGCTGCCGCGACGGACAAGAGTTTTGCAGGCTGGGGCGCCCGGGGCGTCATTAGCCGGCCGGCAAATTCTACTTTGGCGACAAAGCTGTAGCCCTTGCGCGGAATCGTTTCGACGAACGCGGGGCGGTCCGGCGAATCGCCGAGCACTTGCCGCAGCTTGTTCACGGTGGTGTTCACATTGGCGTCGTAGTTGACGTGCGTGTCGGTGGGCCAGAGCTGGAGGCGCAACTCTTCGCGGGTGACGATTTCGCCGGGCTTTTGCAGCAGCGCCCGAAGCGCCTGATAGACTTTGCCCTGCAGCTTGACGCGGGCGCCATCCTTGAAAAGCTCTTCTTTTCTTAGGTCCAATTGGAAAGCGCCAAAACAGGCGTAACGCGCAGGAGCCAGTGCGACGCTATTCGAATGTTCGTGCCCTTCCGGCGAGGGCATGGAAACCGGTACCGTGCTCATGCAGATCACCCTTGGTCATAAACTTAGACTGACGCACCATTCGTTTTATTCCCGATTGAGATGCGCGCGAGCGGGCGTGGGATGTACACTCGATTTCCTGGGAAGGGCAAAGCACGCTAGAATTAGAAGGAATGCTTACGCAGATTGAAGGATTTGACGCTGCCGCGAGCCGCCATCCGCGCCGGAAGACTTATGGCGTGAAGGTGGGACAGGTGCGCGTGGGCGGAGGCGCGCCGATCGTCGTGCAGTCCATGACGAACACGGACACGGCGGACATCGCGACGACGCTGAAACAGACTTTGGAGCTGGCGGAGGCAGGGTCGGAGATTGTGCGCTGGACGGTGAATGTGCCGGAAGCGGCGGCGGCGGTGCCGGAAATTAAAAAGCGAATGCTGGATGCGGGCTGCACGGCGCCGATCATTGGGGATTTTCACTATAACGGGCACGTGCTGCTGACAAAATTTCCGGAATGCGCCGCGGCGCTGGATAAATACCGCATCAATCCCGGGAACGTGGGCGCGGGGCAACGGCGGGATGAACAGTTCTCGACGATTTGCAAAATCGCGCGGGACAATGGCAAACCTGTGCGTATCGGCGTGAATGGCGGGTCGCTGAATCAAGAGTTGGTGATGCGCAAGATGCAGGAGAACACGGACAAGAATCTGGGGAAAGAAAGCGAAGAGATCATCAACGATTGCATGGTGCTTTCGGCGCTGCAATCGACGGAGCTGGCGCTGGAGTCCGGGCTGCGGCCCGAGCAGATCATTATTTCTTGCAAGACTTCGCGGCCGCGAGACTTGATCACCGTGTACCGCGATCTTTCTGCGAAGACGGAACAGCCTTTGCACCTGGGGCTGACGGAAGCCGGGATGGGGATGAAGGGGCAGATTTGGTCGGCGGCATCGCTGGGCGTGCTGTTGTATGAAGGGATTGGCGATACGATTCGCATTTCGCTGACGCCCAAGCCGGGGGGCGACCGGCGGGAGGAAGTTTACGCCGCTTGCGAACTGTTGCAGGCGCTGGGGCTGCGTTCGTTTGCGCCGAGCGTGACGGCGTGCCCCGGCTGCGGGCGCACTACAAGCACAACTTTTCAGGAATTGGCTGAGGCGATCCAGGACTATATCCGCGACAGCATGCCGATTTGGAAGACGCAGTATGAAGGCGTCGAGAACATGACGCTGGCGGTGATGGGGTGCATCGTGAACGGGCCGGGAGAGTCGAAGGCGGCGAACATCGGCATCAGCTTGCCGGGAACGGGCGAGGCGCCGCGGTGCCCGGTATATATTGATGGGCACAAGGATGTGACGCTCGAAGGCACTTACGACGAGCTGGCGGTGGCGTTTCAGGCGCTCGTCGATAATTATATTGCTAAGAAGTATCCGCGAAAGACTGTCGCAGTTTCCGCGTAAACATTAGTAATCCGGGTATCCGTGTTCACATTTCTGCAGGAAACACCTATCCCATTTGTATGTTGTGCTTGAAGTGGACGCTGAGATCCTTTCCGGCAGGAGCCGGAATCTTCGATCGGCGATCCTTAGCGGATCGCTTCAGGATGACAGTGCGCTTCTTCGGGCATCCTTGCCGGACGTCCTCAGAATGACAGTTCTAGCGTTTTCCGCAACCTGTTAAGGAAGACGCGGAGAGGCGGGAGTGGCGATGCTGCGCAACTTTTCCAAAACGGTGGTGCGCGCGCGCGAATAGGCCTGTTTGTCGTCGAGCAACTGGTGGGCCCAGTGGGCGCCCATGGCGACACCATGGATTTCGTAGGCCAGGCGCGTGGGATTCACTTTTGCGCCGATGTGACCGGCCTTCTGGGCTTGCTCCACGGCACGGATGAGAACGTCGATCCATTCACGCATGATCGCGGCAATACGGTCATGGAGGACGCCATGCTTGCTGTCAAATTCAAACGAAGCGGCGCTGAAGAAACAGCCGCCACTGAATACGCGTTTCTCCACCAGGATAAGCCACTGATTGATGAGTCCCCAAAGACGGGGCATGCCCTTGGGAGCAGCGATGGCCGGCCGGGTGACCTTGTCGATGAAAATTTGGCGGGCGACCTCGACGGTGGCCAACTGCAGCTCTTCCTTGGAACCAAAATGCGCAAAAAGGCCGCTCTTGCTCATGCGCAGCTGAGTGGCGAGGGAACCGACGGTGAGGCCGCCAAGGCCGTGCACGGAGGCGATATCCACGGCGCTGGCGAGGATGGCTTCGCGAGTGCGCAGACCGCGAGCCTGGGGGCGCGGAGTGCGCGGCTTGCGAGAGGAGCGGGCGACGGCGGGCATGAAAAGATGGTAACACATGGAAATAAATAGCACGAACGTTCGTATTTTATGATAGGCTTCACAGGATGCGAGGTGTGGTTATGAGAGTTCACCGTTTCTACCGCCAGCTCGCCCGGTTGTGGCTGCCGTTTTTTCTTGCGGCGATGCCGTTCCCTGTGGGAGCGCAGGAGATCCCCCTGAAACATTGCGACTCGCTGCCGGTCGTCGAAGTCACCGTGGGGAGCCAGCCAATGTTGTTTCTCGTGGATACGGCGGCGACTTCCCTGCTGAATCTCAGTTCGTTTACAACTGGAAAGGCACAGGGCACGCGGGTGACTTCGTGGACGGGAACCCTGGCCACCAGCGGGCGGCAGGTCACGTTGGACCACCTCACGGTGGGCAACACAAAATTAGTGAAGCTGGAGATGCTGGCCATTGACCTGTCAGCGATCGGGAAGGCCTGCGGGCGAAAGATCGACGGCGTCCTCGGGATGGACCTGCTTGCGAAGCTGGGGGCGACGATCGACATGAAGCGCCAGTTGATGCACGTGGCCACGGCGAGCGAGGCTCACAACCATGCAACGGTGGAGGAAATGATGGGGGAAATGCACCGATGCGTGGATGCGTTCAATGAGTCCGATGAGAAAACCTTTGCGGCGTGCCTGGACCCGAAGATCGTGTTGTTCACGGCCGGCGCGGAATTCTATGGACGCGAACAAACCATCGGATATTTTCGAGAACGTTATTTTCATCAGAAGCCCGCGGCGCGCCTGGAAATCAGCGAGAGCGCATTTCACCCGATTGGAGACGCCATCTGGTACGAATACGAGTTTACGATGGAATCCACGCGGGGCGTATTGCGCGGCCGCGGCATGGCGATGTGCCGCAAGTCCGAGGGGCACTGGCGGATGGCGAGCATGCATCACTCGGTAGTGGAGTTCGAGCCAGCGGCAGTAGAAGGACAGAGCCGGTAAGCACCTGCAACGAAGCAAACCCAGGGACATCCGGGATTGACCGGTTCGGTCGACACTAGCGCGTTCTCGGTGCCCTGCGCGTGGACTTAGAGTCAGCTTGATTCGTGGAGAGTTTAAAGAAGCGTTTGTTTCTCAGTACGTCAGCGACCAGCCGACTACGGTCATGGTAAGGACTAGCAGCAACATGCCGGTGCTGACGATGCTCAGGGTTCTTCCATGGCCCAGGAGATAGTCGCGCGATTCGGGATCGATGCAGAGAAGAATGGTAACGAACAGCACCACACCCCATGCCAGCATGACGGGAACGCCAGAGTGCCGGCCGATCATCGCGAGAAATTCCCCCGGGGGCTGGCCCGCGGGAATCCACCAGGGCAGCAGCGGTGCTACACCCGCCGCGAGAGAAAAGGTCAGCAATTTGCGGGTGAACCAGCCCTTAACCTTTGGGCGGGCTTCTTTCCACACGAAATAATCCCAGGCCAGCAGACCGAGCGCCAGCGGCACCCAGCCATACATGGCGGCTTGCTGGTTGAACCAGGACCATCCGCGAAACAAGACGCGCCCGTGGTGTGCCAGCGCCAGCCGGGGCAGCAAGAACAGCCCCAAAATGGTGTTGCAAAGCACGGCCACAAAAATCGTGACCAGACTCATGAATTGGAACCAGTACCGCGTGGGCACTCGTTTACAACGAGTACACACGGACTGTTTGGGCAGGAAGTTCAGTCCACAGCGGTCGCAATACACGGGTACACTCCCAGTCGCCGGGAGACCAGCGATCGCCATCAGCGTAGCGCTTTTGCAGTGCCAAAACTACTGGTCAGAGGGTCAGTTTTGGTCTTGGTGTTTTTTCTTGCCCAAAAGTTTTAATGGGCAAATTCCAGCGAAATACGCGGTCCCATTCGGCCCGTTCAACGGAACCAGGCTGGAGACGCTCCCGCTTTACGCCCCTCGTCTTGCAGCTCGTCCAATTTCTTTTCCAGATCCGCTTTGCGATTCTCCAATTTCTGCAACTGGCTATTGCGGTCTCTGATGTAAGCGATGTTGTTTTTCATTGCGGTGGTGACGTCAAATCCGCCGCTCCCAAATTTCTTGATTTCTTCTTTTTTTTGCGCAATCGCTTCGTCCACGGCGCCGATTTCACTCAGAATCTCTTGCGCGCGCCCGCGCCAGTACTCTTCTTTGTTCTCTCCGGCAGCCTCCTTCGGCTCCTTGGACGGCGCGCCCTTATTTGGCGCCTCCCCTACGACGGATATGCCGCGGCCATTCATTCCGGCCAAATCTTCTTCGGTGTAGACCTTGCCCTTGGCCGCCGCCGGCTTATTTGCTTTGGCTTTGCGCGCGGCCTGCGCGGGGGAATCTTCTTTTTGGGGCGGCTGGCCTGAGTTTGCGGGCTGAGCCTGGGATGGCGATGGAGATGGCGCGGACGCGTTTTGCGACGACGGGGAAAAAGATGGCGAGGGAGACGAAGCCTGCGCGAAAGAAGCCGCTGCTGGCCAGCTCAGCAGGAGAAGCCCGCACAGGGCTTTTTGAAACGCAAGCATTCTATGAGCGCGCGCACGCCCATCGGGGAATTGGTGCCGTACAGGGAAAAGCCTATCCAGCATCCATGATTGGAAGGAGAGGTCCATGGAAGACTCCGGTTTTTCGCAGGCGATAGAAAGAAGCTACTCCGGGAGCGCAAACTGGTCAAGACGATAGCGAGGTGCGGGGCTTCGAGGGTTACCTCCGCGACTATTCGCCAGCCGCGCGGATCGCCGGATGGCGCGCAGTTGCTCCCGCGCGACAGCGTTTGATAGAGTGCCTATTCACGCGTTCGAATGCCGGCACGTCTTCGGCGGAGGGAATCATGGGGATTCCGAAATACGCTCTGGACATATTGGTTTGTCCCATTTGCAAGACGCGGGTGGAATTGCTCAGCGATGGCTCAGGCCTGAAATGCGTGACCTGCCGCCGGGTCTATCCGGTGCGCGATGAAATACCCGTAATGCTGCCGGAAGAAGCGAAGATCGCGGAAGAATAGACGAGCGGGCAACAGGAAAATCAAAGAGAGCGCATGTTTGCCAACATTGCCGATGCCGTTCCCCGGTTGAAGCGCTGGATCCCGCGGCTGCGCGGCAAGCGCACCGGTGGTGGATTTCGCGGAGCAGAGCGAGTGCCTGGGCGGAGCAGGGAATGTGGCGGCCAACATCGCCGCGCTGGGAGCGCGTGTGGAAGCGTTCGGCGTGACGGGCAAGGACGAACCCGGGCGGGCCTTGCAAAAATGCTTTCGCGCGGCGAACATCGCGGACAAAGGCATCATCGCCGATGGGAAACGCGCCACCACGGTGAAGACACGGATTATCGCGCGGCACCAGCAGGTGGTGCGCGTGGATCGCGAGCGCCGCGAGCCGCTGCGCGCGGAAACGCAGGAAAAACTTTTGCGCTTGCTGTTTACCGCGCTCAAGAAACTCGACGCGCTGGTGCTTTCCGATTACGACAAGGGACTGATCACCGACGATTTCGCCGACCGCGTCCTGAGCGCCGCGCATCAATTGCACGTCCCTGTTTTTGTGAAGCCGAAAACCTCCCGGCTGTACGCGTATCGGGGCGCGCGGGCCATCGTGTGCAATGCGAAGGAAGCGGGTTTCTACGTCACGCGGTCGCTTGCGGATGAGAAATCCGTGGAGGAGGCGGGCCGGGCGCTGCTGGCGCACTTCGGCTGCGGCGCGGTGGTGATCACGCGAGGGGAAAAAGGGATGAGCGTATTTGAGGAATCCTCACCGCGCCACCTGCACGTCCCGGCCACGAGTTTTGAAGTGACCTACGCGCGCGTGGGGCAAGCGGGCTTCGAGCGCGGGGCCACCGGCCGGCAGGTTTTCGATGTCACGGGGGCGGGGGACACTGTTCTCAGTGTTCTGGCCCTTGCCGTTGCCGCAGGGGCGCCGCTGGCCGACGCGGCCATGCTTGCCAACATCGCGGCCGGCGTGGTGGTCGGCAAGCTGGGCACAGCCAGCGTCAGCGCGGAGGAGCTTGTCCACGCACTGGACGACATCCGCCGGCAGCCGGATTGAAAAGTCGCTTATTGCGGAAACGATTAGGGAACTGGGAAGGTTAAGGATTTGTCCGCGGCCAAAACCCAAATTTCGACAACCCTCGTCTTGCGGCTCTTCTCAGTGTCGGAAATGTCGGGCATGGGCGAGAAGGGACTGACCTCCACGGAAACAGCGACGGCGTTCGAGCTGCTGGGCGCCTTGGCGCGGATGACCTTGTAGCTTTTCACCGGGCCATAGTAGCCCTGGGGACCCCAGTCGGCGAGAAAATCCTTCATGGCGTAGCTTGGGCCGGGCTTCCAGAGTTGATAGGCCTTAACGGTGTCGCCGGCGACGAGTGCGTCGAAGAAACGCTCGGCGGCTTTTTTCTCTGGGTAGTAGCGGAACGTAAACCACAGCGCCACGATCGCTACCACGGCAAGCGCCGCGATGGTGAAAGCCAGGGCCCGGGATTTATCAGGTTTATCGGCAGGCGGATCGATGAGTGACATTCAATAGTCTCCTGCCCCGCGAGCGTCGGAATCGAACTTGGCGTTGCTGCGGCGCCATCCCAGCGTCATCCAGCAACAAGAAGAATCCTAACAAAAACAGTGCGCCGGAGTAAGAGGCGGCGGCGTGCGCGTGCGGGACCGGTTTCTGAATCGGCGGGTGCACAGCGACCTTGACGCGCGTGGGGCATCGCAAGGCCATGAGGGCGCCAGCCGGATTCGTTATTTCCGCCAGGCAAGCGACCGAAAATTTGCCGCTGACCGATTGAAACTTCCTGCTTGACACTGATTCCGCCAGTAGGTAGCCTTGCACAATTTTAGTAATGTTTCGATTCGCACCGTTGTAATGCCTGGAAAAACATGAATCTGTGAGTGGGGAGGACGCTATGAACCGCACATCACGCCTGGCGGGGCTTTCACACTTTTTTTCGCGGGAACGTATCGCCATGGCCGGAGCTCTCGCCCTGGCGCTGCTCGCCCAGCTGATTGCAGGTGGCATCGCGCGGGGCCAAGCGACGACGTCGCTTCGCGGCACGGTGACCGACAGTTCCGGCGGGTATGTAGGCGGGGCGTCGGTGACGTTGACGAATCCGGAATCCAAGAACGTACGTACGGCGACGACAGGAGATGATGGCGGTTATCAATTTCTATTTCTACCTCCGGGAACTTACACACTCGACGTGGCCGCGACGGGATTCCAGAAATACCAGCAGACGGGATTGCAACTGCTGGTGAACACGCCCGTGACAGTAAATGTGCAGCTCAAAGTCGGCGGCGGGAAGGAGACGGTGACGGTCACGGCGGAAGAACCGGCGCTGAATTTGGTGGATGCTTCGATCGGAAATTCTTTTGACGAAACACAGGTGCGCGACATTCCGCTGGAGGGCCGCAATGTTCCCGATTTGCTGAGCTTGCAAGCCGGAGTGTCCTACACAGGTAGAAACATTGAGGACCAGGGCCGCCAGGACCAAGACACTCGCAATGGAGCTGTGAACGGCGCGCGGAGCGATCAGAGCAACGTCACGCTCGATGGAGTAGACGTGAACGACCAATCTAATGGCTTTGCATTTACCTCCGTGCTGCCGGTGACCCAGGACTCCGTTCAGGAGTTTCGCGTAACCACCACCAACTATGGCGCGGATCAGGGACAAGGCTCGGGAGCGCAGGTGGCCTTGGTCACCAAGAGCGGCACGAACATCTTCCACGGTTCCGCCTATGAGAACTTGCGCAACACCATTACCAGCGCGAATGACTACCTGGTGAAACAGTCCGAGCTGAATATTGGCGCTCCCAATAAGCCACTCAAGCTGAACCGCAATATCTTTGGGGCGTCGGTGGGTGGACCGCTGCGCAAAGACCGCTTGTTTTTCTTCACCAATTACGAGGGAACGCGCAGGCGTGAGGAGCAGGAAACAGAGCGTGTTATTCCCACGCCCTCTCTCTGCCAGGGAATTTTTCGGTACTTGGACGGGAGCGGCAATCTTGTCACCTTTACACCTAACGACCTCAAGAACCTCGACCCTCGTGGCATCGGGATTGATCCCGCCATGCTCGACCTCGTCGGTCACACGGGATATCTGGATAAGACCTTCTGCACGGGGAAGACGGTTACCAACGACCTTTCCGCCGGTGACGGTCTGAACTACGCCGGCTTCGTTTTCCGCGCTCCCACCAGCGTGAATAACGATGTCTTCATCGCGCGCGCGGATTACCGTCTCACCTCCGACGGCAAGCACACTCTATTCTGGCGCGGCGCCGTACAAAATAAGCGGAACCCGGGCGTCCCCTTCCTTCCGGGAGACGCGCCCGAGCAAACTATTGCGGACCATAGCAAGGGGTTTGCCTTAGGCTACACTGCCTTCCTTAGCTCCACTCTCGCGAACTCCTTTCGTTGGGGATACACGCGGCAGAGCTATGGTTCGGATGGTAATACCAACATACCGTGGAACGAATTTCTGGGACTGGATCAAGGCGTAACCTATAGCCACAATTTCCAGGTGGGTACGCATAACCTACTGGATGATTTCTCCTGGACTAAAAAGAGTCATGCCTTGCAGTTCGGGACCGCGATTGGTCTCGCCCGCGATCCCCGGTCAAGCAATCTCCACTCCAACCACCTGGGCCTTGGAACAACGAACTGGACGTCCCCGATCGGTTTTGCGGGAACCACGAGCACACTCGATCCCATGAACGCCGGGGCCCATTCAAGTCTCGGGACCAACGGGACTGCCCCGGAACCTCTAACCGCAACGCAGTACGACCGCCCATTGCTGGCACTGTACGGCATGATCTCCGACGTGGTAGCGAACTATAACCTGGACCGCAACGGCATTGCGCAGCCTCAGGGTGCTCCGGTAAAACGGAATTATGGGCTCGACTGGTATGAGTTCTATGGACAGGACACCTGGCGAGTCAAACCAAATTTGACGCTGACCTACGGGCTGCGCTGGTCGCTTTTTCCACCGCCCTGGGAGACCAACGGCTTACAGACCGCTCCTACATTCGGTCTGGGGACGCAGTTTGATCTGAATGTCAAAAACATGAAACAAGGTTTGGGGTATACGTCGGAGCCGCCGATTGCTTTCAACCTCGGCGGTCCCGTGAACCACCGCGCTGGCTTTTACAATTTTGAAAAGACGGATTTCTCACCCCGGATCTCCATCGCGTACTCGCCCCGCTTCGGAGGAGGCTTGCTCAAGAAGTTTTTCGGTGACAACGACAAGACCGTATTTCGTGCCGGTTTCAGCCGCGTTTACGACCGCGCGGGATTCGCTCTGCTGAACACCTCCGACTCGGTCGGTGCGGCGGGTTTGACGACCACCTTGCAGAATCCCTGCTGCACGTTTAACCAGACGGGAGCCGAAGACCTGCCGCGGATTACGGGCATCAACACCATTCCCAAGTTCAACAACCCGCCGTCTGGGATAAACCCCGTCCAATTCTTGAACGATCCGCCTCCGAGTGGCTTCCCGCAGATACCCGGCATTACCTCTCAAGCTAATTTGTGGGCCAACGACGACACGCTGAAAACCCCGCACGCGTATGCCGTTGACTTTTCCGTAGGCCGCGAACTGCCTCAGCGCTTCTCGTTGCAAGTATCGTACGTTGGCCGCTTTGGGCACCGACTGCTCACGCAACGCGATCTCACCCAGCCGCTGGATATCGTGGACCCCAAGACCGGGATTGACTACTACACGGCTGCGGCGGCCTTGTCCAACCTGGCGAGGTCCTTTGCAGCGGCCAACCGTGCCCAGGGACTTGGCGGTACGGCCAATTTTTACCAGGCGGTTATCACCCCGGCCCAGATTGGCAGTGTTACTGCGGCGATGCTTGGCCCGACCGCCCAATACTGGGTGGACATGCTGCCGACGCTTCGAAACGGCGCCACGCAATATCAGGACCTCTTTACCTGTTTCACTCCCTCCACGACAAACACTAAGGATGGCCTGCTTCAGAGTGTTTTCGACCTGTATTATAACCCGGCGCTTTCCGTGATCGGAGACGAGATTGTGGGGCTGGCGGACATTGACGCGTACGGCGGGTTGGGGGACAACACGACGCCCTGCGGCAGCACCTCAGCCGTACCTTATTTTTTCAACGGCCCTAACGGATTCAACAACGGTGCTGGTAAATACCTCAATGACCAAGCATTCTCCATGTATGGATGGAGCTCTGTCGGCACTTCGAATTATCACGCGCTCCAGGTGAGCCTGAGGAAGCAATTCAGCCGCGGAGTTCAGTTTGACTTCAACTATACGTTCTCCAAATCCATCGATATCACTTCCGCAGCCTCGCGTGTGGGGTTTGCGGTTTCTGGCTATCAAAATATCGGTCTCGTTGGAACCCGTCTGGCAAATGCTTTTTCCCCGAACTTGGCCCGCGCGGTCTCTGACTTTGACCTAACCCACCAGATGAACCTCAATTGGAGGGCTGAACTTCCCATTGGCAGAGGCCGGGCTTTGGCTCGCAACGCCAACGGAGTCTTGAATGGTTTCATCGGCGGCTGGGAAATTACCGGCGTTGCGCGCTGGACCAGCGGATTTCCTTTCAGCGTGGATGGCGGCCAGCGCTGGCCAACGGATTGGTTCCTCACGGGCATCGCACAGATGATTGCCAGACCGAAGACGGGCGTTTTCAAGCAAAATGGCAGTGTCAGCGCTTTTGCTGATCCCCGCGCGGCGCAGGCGGATTTTACTCTGCCCCTCCCGGGAGGCGTCGGCTCGCGCAACGTCCTGCGCGGCGATGGCTACGCCAGTTGGGACATGAGCCTGGGGAAGAGCTGGAAATTGCCCAAGGAAAACCACAGCTTGCAGTTCCGCTGGGAGGTGTTCAATGTGCCGAATCTTACGCGGTTCAATGCCCAGAGCGTGGGTTCATCATCGCTGCTCACTTCACTGACGCAGTCGCCGAGCAGCTTCGGCGCCTATACCAGTCTGCTGACACAGCCGCGCGTGATGCAATTTGATTTGCGCTACGAATTCTGATCGCCGAAGCGAGAGCCCGGAGGAAATCGTTCAATCATGCTAAAGGAGGACTAAAATGGCTCGCACCCCCCTACTCAGTAAATTTCAGCGATTGTTCAAAGACTTCTCGGAAGCGGAGGTCACGGGACGGGAGGTTGGTGACATCCAGCAGGAACGTCTCCATCGCGGACCGACTCGTCGCGAGGTTCTAAAGGTCGGCGGGGCCGCGCTCGCGGCCGCCACCGTGCTCGGTCCGGCGCGGCTCTTCGGCGCATCCGCGCCGAGAATTGCAATTGTCGGAGGCGGAATAGCGGGGCTCAACGCGGCGCTATCGCTCCAAGACGCCGGCTACGGCTCCACGGTCTACGAGGCTTCTAGCCGGGTGGGTGGTCGCATGCATTCGGACACAACCTCGTGGGCCGACGGCCAAGTGAGCGAGCACTGCGGAGAACTAATCGACAGCAGGCATAAGGTGATTCTTGGGCTGGCCAAGCGCTTCGGTATTCCAGTGGACGATCTTCTTGGTGCCCAACCGCTCCAATCTACGGAAACTTATTTCTTTTTTGGGAATTACTACACCCGCGATCAAGCCAACGTTGACTTTAATGCAGTCTATAATGCAGTGAAGAAGGACCTTACCGCCGCGAGCTTCCCAACGCTCTATAACAGTTACAACCAGGCTGGTTATGACCTCGACCACCTGAGTGTGTACGACTGGATCGAGACGCGAGTCCCCGGCGGCCACCGGTCCAGCATGGGCCAACTTCTCGACGTAGCGTACAACATTGAATACGGCGCGGAATCTCCCATCCAGAGCTCTCTGAACCTCATCTACCTGCTGGCTTACCAACCCATTCCGGGCAACTTTCGCATATTTGGGCGTTCCGACGAGCGCTATCACTTGCAGGGTGGGAATGAGGGTTTGCCGAAAGCGATTGCGGCAGCCGTGCAATCCGGAAGCCCCGCTGTGAAGATTCAACTCAACACGTCGTTGACTGCCATCGCGAAAAATAGCGACGGAAGTTATGCGCTCAGTTTCACCTCGGGCCGGACGAAGTTCACCGAAACGGCGGACCGGGTCATTATGGCCATCCCTTTCTCGATTCTGCGAAACCTGGATTACTCTCGCGCTGGCTTCAATCAGGTAAAGGTCACGGGCATTCAACAACTCGGCTACGGAACAAATAGCAAGCTTCATTTGCAGTTCAACAGCCGGTTGTGGAACGAGATGGGCCCGTGGGGCATAAGCACCGGCTCAACTTATGCGGATACCGGCTACCAGAATACTTGGGAAGTCAGCCGCGCCCAGAGCGGCGGCTCCGGGATTCTGGTGGACTACACGGGAGGCAATATCGGAGCATCTTTCAACGGAAACCCGAACGACCCTGCCGTGGTTCGGGCCTATGCCCAGACGTTTCTGAGTCAAATGGAGCCCTTGTTCCCCGGAATCACACAACAGTGGAACGGGAGAGCGACACTTGACTTTCCCGCCGGGAGTCCCTATTTGCTTGGTTCTTACTCCTACTGGAAGCTCGGGCAATACACACTGTTCAGCGGATCCGAACGCGAGCGCTCCGGCAATTGCCATTTCGCCGGTGAGCACTGCTCGATTAACTATCAGGGCTACATGGAAGGCGGGGCGGAAGAGGGAGCCCGCGCCGTAAACAACGAAATCCTCAGCGACTATAAGGCCGGCATCTTCCCGTAAGGAGCCGCCCTGCTGCTTCGTTCGGGCTCGTTCCACGGGCATCTCGCAGGCCGACGGACCGGTGATTTCTCTGGAGTTAGCACCAGTAAAAGAACCGAACGCCGATGTCCATACGACTGTGAATTGCTATCGGGTTGAATGACTTCTTCAACCGAACCTCACACGCTTCAATGCCCATAGCGTGGGTTCATCACCGCTGCTCACTTCGCTGACGCAGCAACCGAGCAGCTTCGGTGCCTACACCAGCCTGTTGACGCAGCCGCGCGTGATGCAGTTTGACCTGCGCTACGAATTTTAGCTTTGCACTGACCTAACCTTCGAGGGCACCGGAGGAGCCGGCGGGGAGTTCGATCTGGTATTTAGTGCGGGCTTTTTCGGCGTGTTGTTCGAGGGCCAGGGCGATGAGCTTGTCGAGAAGTTCGCGGAAAGGAATGCCGGAGGCTTCCCAGAGTTTCGGGTACATGCTGATGGAAGTGAAGCCGGGGATGGTGTTCACTTCGTTGAGATAAATTTTTCCGCCTTTTTTCTCGAGGAAGAAATCGACGCGGGCCATGCCGCTTAGTTCGAGGGCGCGAAACGCGGCAACCGCATAGTGCCGGATTTTTTTCACTTGCGCGGGCTTGAGCTTGGCGGGAATCAGGAGCTGCGTGCCTTCCTCGAGGTATTTCGCGGTGTAATCGTAAAATTCGCGGTGCGGGACGATTTCGCCGGGCACGGATGCTTGTGGATCGTGATTGCCCAGGACGGAAACTTCGATTTCGCGTGCGATCATGCAGCGCTCGACGAGAATTTTCATCGCGAATTCCCCCGCGAGATGCAGCGCCGGGGCCAGTTCCGCGCGCGAATGCACCTTGGTCATTCCCACGGACGAACCGAGAGTCGCAGGCTTTACGAATACGGGATACTTGAATTTCTTTTCCACCGAAATTTGGACTTCCTTGGGGTGGCGCTCCCAATCGGCGCGCTGGACGGTGATCCAGGGTACAACGGGAATCTTCGCCACTTGCAGTAGGCGCTTGGAAACGTCCTTGTCCATGCCGATGGCGGAGCCGAGTACGCCGGCGCCTACAAAGGGCAAGCCGGCCAGGTCGAGCAGACCCTGAATCGTGCCGTCTTCGCCGAAGGTGCCGTGCATTACGGGGAAGACGACGTCGAGGCGCTGGCCGCCTCCGCTGCCATCCAGCTTGACCAGCGCGGCGTCGGTGGGGTCGGCGGTCATCATGACGCGCTGCCCGCCTTTCAAAACTTCGGGAAGCATTTTTTGCGCGACTGCGCCGATGAGCCAGTGGCCTTCCTTGGTGATGCCGATGGGCACAGCTTCATACTTGTCGGGATCGAGGCCGCGAATGACGGATGCGGCCGAGGCGAGAGAGACTTCATGTTCACCGGAGCGGCCGCCGAAGAGAATGCCGACGCGGAGGCGTTTCTTGTTGTCAGGGGTCATGGGAGGTTTCAGTTGTCAGTTCTCAGTTATAAGTGAAAAAAGAAGATTGGTGGGGCTGTTGTTTCTCGCCGGGTTCTGAATTGACAACGGAGGTTGTGAGCGTAAGAAAAGCAGCGCGCCCCGGCGAAGAGGGGCGCGCGCGAAAGCTGTAAAGCAGGGCCTACATTTTTGCAGGCGAACCCGCCGGCATTTTCTTGTCTTGCGGGATGGGCAGTTTGCCGTCGGCGGCGCCGGTTAGGGCGATGAATTGCGGATCTTCGCGGAGGGATGCGAAGACGGCGTCGACGCGCGCTTCCATCATTTCCTTGGAGCGCACGGCTTCATAGCGCTCGTATTGGAAGAAGTGACGTTTGAGCAGGTCCAGCGCCTTTTGTTTTTGGCCGAGCTGCGCATAGACGGCAGCTAAATTGTAAGAGGCTGGCAGCAAGGCTTCGTTTTCCGTGGCGATTTTCAGCGCTTCGTCGCCGTGGCCGTTGCCGGCGAGAAAGGCGGCGGCGAAAACAAGGTTGTAGGGATCGGTTGGATCGAGCTTGGTGGCTTCGCGCGTGTAGTAGTCGGCCTTTGCGGCGTCGCCTTCGGAATTCCAATAGACGGAGAGATTGCGGTAGGCCAGCGCGATCGGATATTCGCGCACGGAATTTTCCATCAAGTGCAGGCCGTCGAGGAATTTGCCCTCGTGAATGGTCATTTTGCCGAGGCCGTGCAGAGCGACCGCGCGCGACAGAGGATCGGCGGGCATGGCGAGAATGGCGTTGAAGGTTTGGTGAGCCTTGTCCCAATCGCCGAGATGATGGCGATAGAGTTCGCCAAGGTAACGAATTTTTCATTCATCTCCGCGAAAAGGCCGCGCTTCATGAAGGATTCGATCTCGGCGCTTCTTGCAGGATCCATGACCGGCGCGTCAAAGAGCTGCGCTGTGGTGTCCACGCCAAGCTTTTTTAATTCTTTCGCCGCGTCTTTGGCCTTGCCAGGGAACAGGCATTTTTCATCGAGCACCGAACGATAGAGCGGAATCGCGCCGTCTTTGTCTCCGGACTTGGCTTTTTCCTTCGCAGCTTTGAGCTGTTGCTTGATGGCTTCTTCCCGCTGCTTCATGTCCGATTCGACCAGCTTTTCGACCTGCTCGACTTTGAGAAAGCCGTTCGTGTTTTGCAGCTTGTTGACGACTGTCCCGTCGGACTTCGCTAGTACCACGACCGGGAGTTTCTCGCCGCTCAGGAACTTTTGCCCCAGCGAAGTGCCGGCGTCGGCGACACCCATGGTCACGCACTGTGACGCATAGAGCGAGAGGCTGCGCGAGTTACGGAGGCTGGAGCGCTGAAACTCCTCGACCGAAGAAGGGAACCAGTAGACGACGAGTCCGCCGGCTACCAGCGTATCGTCCGGTTTGATCAGCTTCCAGGGAACTTGGTAGACCTGTTGGTCGCCCACGCCGCCTGGGCCGGCAGTGGGGCCGCCGCCCCTCATGCCTCCCATACCGCCGCCGCCACCGCCGCCGCAGGTCGCCCAGCCCGGAGTGGGCAATAATAGGAGCACCATTAAGAGCGCGGTCAGCCGGGAAATCTGTATTCTCATTACGTTCTCCTCAGTCTCGCGACGAAGTCGCGACGTTAACGCTGACTCTTGCACCGGTAGCAACGCTATTTTGCATGAGTTTGATGCGCGTTTGGGGCGAAAATGTTGCATGGCGTAGTAAGGTGCAGCAAAGAAGTTGTGGGCCTATTGAGAAGACTCGTGGAGCAACGAAAATATTCTGCTAAACCTGAGCCCAAAGGAGCGCCGGATAGAAGCGGGAGCCGAAGTCCGGGACTCCAGATCAGAGGATTTTCTGGCCGAGGCCGGAAAGCACGAGTTCCACGCCAAGGAGCGCGGTGCGATTGTGTTCGTCGAGGATGGGATTGATCTCCACGACTTCGAGCGAAACCATGGACTCGGTGTCGGCGATCATTTCCATGGCGAGATGGGCTTCGCGGTACGTGACGCCGCCGCGCACGGGAGTTCCGACTCCGGGAGCGTCGGCGGGATCGACGAAATCCATATCGAGGCTGACGGCGACGCCAGCCGTGTCGTCCATGGCGTACTTGAGGGCGTCGGACATCACTTCGCGCATTCCGCGCTCGTCAATGTCGCGCATGGTAAAGACGTGCACCCCGGATTTTTTGACGATCTTGCGTTCCTGGGCGTCGAGGTCGCGCGCGCCGACGATGACGATGTTGCCCGGCTCCGCTTTCGGCTTGAAGCCGAGAAGGTCGACCAGTTCAGGCGCGCCGTAGCCCATGATGGCGGCGAGCGGCATGCCGTGCACGTTTCCTGAAGGCGAAGATTCCGGCGTGTTCATGTCGCCGTGGGCATCCAGCCAGAGGTAGCCGATCTGCTTTTTGTCCCTGCGGAAATAGTTGGCGACACCGGCGGCTACCCCCGCCGCGATGGAGTGGTCACCGCCGAGGATGAGCGGGAGAAAACCTTCGCCGAGAGATTTTTCGGCAGCAGCCGCAATGTCGCCGCACGTCTCGGCAATCTCCTGCAAATACTTGGCGCGTTTTTCGCCCACAGGCATTTCTTCCGGTTGCTTGACGGAGAGATTGCCGATGTCTTCGACCTGCAAGCCGAGCTTCTTGATGCTGGCCTGCAGGCCCGCGCCGCGCAGCGCGGAGGGGCCCATGTCCACGCCGCGGCGGCTTTGGCCCAGGTCCATGGGCACGCCGATGATGCGAACTTTTTGCGCCATGTCAGTCTCGTGTTCCGCGTTCCGCGGCCAGTGAAGGCGCACGGAAAGCCAATGCGCAGGCAGCACGCATAACTCGAATCCCCTAAATTCCACGTGCCGGTGTAAACAAGAAGCGCCAGTGCGGCGCCAACTACCCCGCCCTAAGGATACACGCGGTAAATCATGCGAGGGAAGGGGATGACCTCGCGAATGTGTTCGGTACCGCAAATCCAGGCGACAGTGCGCTCCAGGCCCATGCCAAAGCCGGAGTGCGGCACGCTGCCGTAGCGCCGCAGGTCGAGATACCACTGGAAGGATTCTTCCGGCAGGTTGTGTTCGCGCAGGCGCTTCAGCAGCAAATCGTAATCGTGAATGCGCTGGCTGCCGCCGATGATTTCGCCGTAGCCTTCCGGAGCGATCATGTCGAAAGCGAGGGCGAGTTCTGGGCGCTGGGCGTCCGGCTGCATGTAGAAAGCTTTGATC
>WNFF01005057.1_pt1 | contig 21320 bp, 18 predicted proteins | sample 5400441 | NCBI WGS metagenome assembly WNFF01 (sample SAMN13153345, study PRJNA577476) | soil metagenome | isolation source: 120 cm saprolite under Douglas fir tree site 2 hole 3 replicate 1 | place: USA:California | collected 2015-04-18
ACAACTCGCCGCCCGTTCCGGAGCGCAAACTAACAGTTTGCGTGGTTGCTACACTCCGTAAACTAACAGTTTGCCCGAGTTTCGTTTCGGCGCGGACGATTGGTTCAAGCGCGCGAAGGGACGAACGGGCGGCCGCGAGACTAAAACCGGCAGCAGTCGCTTTGGCGATGAAGCTACGACGCGAGACTTCTTTTCCCAGGTAGTCCTTTACTAGGTCTCTCACTGTTTGATTCCAGTTGACTTTTTCTTGAGTTCGTCCGGGATAGGTTTGTCGGGCCCGAATGATTCGACGAGATACTTGGTTATGATCTCCGCCTCATCGCTCATCAACGGCGCGCCGCGCCAGATCATTTCGTCGATAGTTCGTTTCCACGCCGCAGGTGTCTTTCGCTGCGAGACTGTATTGCGTAGATCGTGACACTGCACACAGGTTTGAAAGATCAGGTCGCGACCTGCTCCATCGGGCAAATATTTCTCGGGGCGAACAGGCTTCTCCTGGCTTTCGCGTGTTTCTTGACCTTGCGGTCGTGAAGCAAAAACAGTGACGGCAGCAAGCAGCAGTAATGCCAGCGCCAGGGCTTTCATGACTTTGGCCTTTGAAATTTTCATTGGTTCGTACTCTGAACAAAACTAACTCCGCAGGACACGGAGTCTCCTGGTACCGATTGGCTCTCGGTCAGCGTGTCCGGCAAAGGCGTACTGTCCCAGCGCCGAGACTAAGAGCGAATCGCCGTCAAGAAACCAAAGCTTCGGAACAAAACTCACCTTCATGAAGACACGTTCCAAAAGGTATGCTTATTAAAAGGTCGGACCCGCCGATTTACGTTGGTGATTTTAGGTTCCCGCCTGGTGTCTTGTCAAAGAAAATCTACTCGAAAACTGGTTGGTTGACTCAAATAAGAAATCTACCTCGAAGTAGGAGAAATTAACTCCGCTATCAGAGAGGCTGCTGGGCCGAGAGAAAGATGAGGCTAACGATGAAGGGCGAAAGCGCGTAGCGGATGCGACGGCCGGAAGTTATCGCCGGGCATGGAAGAGCAGCCTGGTTTGAATTCGTTAAATCGCATCATTCACCTTCTCCGTGAACGGGGGCTCGTCTTGCGTTCGACTCGTTCCGACTGCTTGGCCAGGCTTGCGTTCGACTCGTTCCGACTGCTTGGCCAGGCGGTTCCGGACATCAACTATATGTTTCGACATTACTGCAAAGGCGAGATCGCCATCCCTGTCGCGAACAGCCGCGAATACTTCTCGGTGTCGTTTGACCACGTGCCTCAAGACATCACTTGACGGGTGAAGCTCTGTGATTACCTGAGATGCCACTTCGAGCATTGATTCCGAGAGCATTTCGAGTATCGGATTCCCGGCGGCACGCGCTATCAGCTTATGAAATTTGAGGTCAAAAGACGCGGGCCGCTCGCCGGCTTCGATCATGCTGGTCATCCTTTCGATGACCTGCTCCAGTTCCTTGAGATCCTCCGGTTTCGCTCGCAGCGCAGCAAGACGCGCCGCCTCCGGTTCGAAGATCAGCCGGACCTCAACAATGTTATCCATCGTAACTTTGCGCAGTTGCAGCAGCGTCTGAAAAGGGCGGCTGACCAGACGATGATCCGGATCGGCAACGAACACACCGCCATTAACGCCCTTTTTGATATAAATCACGCCTGCCTGTTCAAGTCCGCGCAGGGCTTCGCGAACTGACGTGCGACTAGCCGCGAACTGTTCGGCGAGCGCGCGCTCGTTCGGCAAACGGTCGCCAGCCTCAAATTTTCCGTGCAGAACCGCATCGCGTATCTGGCGCAAAATCTCGTCGGAGATTCTTTGGTTTTTTACGGGCTCAAACGTCATCATGTCTTCAAGTTGTTCCAATAAAGAGACAAAAGGTCCAATGGCTCGACCCTAATGTCATTATAAGGTTTTTCGATATTCTCGCTACAGCAATTCGCCAGCAGGACACAAAGTTCCTCTCTAGAGTAATCCCGCACGATGCAGCACTCGATCGAGCTTCTGTGCGCTCTCGTCCGTAAGCTGCACCAGCGGCAGGCGAAGTTCGGCGCTGTCCAGCAGGCCAAGCCTCCACATCATGTATTTCAACGGAATCGGATTGGTGTCGAGAAAGATTGCTTGATTGAGTTCGAACAGTTCGAAGTGCAGCCTCCGAGCTTCGCTAATGTCTCCCTGCTCTACGGCATTGCACAACTCCGCGATCCGCGTGGGAGCCAGGTTACCTACCGCATTCATCAATCCCGCGGCACCGATGACCAGCATAGGCAAACTGAGCGCCTCCAGACCGCAAAAGACTCGAAAATCTTTTCCCAGTAAAGCAAGTGTCTCGGTAAGAAAGTCCAGATCGTTCACCGCGTGCTTGAGGCCGACCAAGTTCGTCAAACGTTCAGCAACCCTCGCCACTGTCACCGGCGTAACCGAGACAGCGGCGCGGCCGGGAATGTGATAAATCATCAATGGCAACTCGGTGCGTTTGCCAATCTCGACGAAGTATTCGATCAATCCACGTTGCGGTGGTTTGATGTAGTACGGGGTCACTATCAGCAAAGCATCGACGCCGGCCTTTTCGGCTCTGGCTGTAAGCTCCGTAGTTTCTGCGAGCGATTGCGAACCCGTAGCTGCAACTACAGGTATTCGTTTCGCTACAGTTGCAACGGCAACCTTGGCGAGTTCATTTCTCTCATCGATGGTAAGGCTGCTCGGCTCCGCTGTCGTGCCAGTGACCACTAGTCCATGCGAGCCGTCGCGCACTTGCCGCTCAACAAGCGCGGCAAACTTCCCAAGATCGACTTTGCCATCGCGAAATGGCGTGATGACAGGGGTGTAGGAGCCGCGCAAAAACTCGGGTGCTAACTTGATCATTTGCCTGCACCGATTTCGGCAACCCCCGGTCTATTGGTGCCAAACCCAGTTGTCATACCCAACAGCTTTGGTGCGCGTCTCAGGTCTTCGTGCCACAGCAGCGAGCCCAGCGCCAGGTGCAGTGGCTGATCTTGAATAGTCAGCTCATATACATCCTCATCGTTGGACGCGTGGTTGTGAATGGCCCAGCCGGGCGCACTTAACATCAAATCGCCCGCCTCCCATTCGTACTTCTTACCCTCGACGGTGCTGTAACCGCTGCCTTGAAAGTAATAATTCACGGCAGCGGAGACGTGGCGATGGGGCTGATCGATGATGTTTGCCGGACGTATCGTGATCGTCGCAAAGAAAGTGTGCGTAGTGCCGTTGGTGCGACCCGTGGCCGGGTCATACATCAAATAGAGCCGGCGCCCAACGTAGCTCTTGCCTAAAGCTTTCAGCTTGTCGAGTTCGGCTCTGACCCTGTCCCAGGGCCAATGTAGCGGCTGGACTTCAATGTGATCCGGATTGATTAACTTTTCGTAGGGCATCAGATATGCCCCGTTCTCACTCAATGGAAAAGTGCCAAACGGGCTAACCTTAGCCGAGTCCGAGGACTCTTCGGACTGCATCTCCGCGTTCGATCCCGTTTCGTTTGGATCTACTTCGACGATATAGACGTTCAGTTTTTGAAGCAGGGGAGCGTTACTGTAACTGAGACGAACCTGTAACTCATCAGTGTCATTAAAGTGTTGAAAGTTGGACCAGGACGGCGTAGTCCAGACGTCATATTGTTCGTAATCGATCCGCTTGTCGTTAATGGTCGTGTATCCGCTCCCTCGAATACAAAAATCGATCAACGACGCGTTATGCCGCATCGGTGTTGTGCTTTCGCCGGGCTTTAAGACACAGATAGAAACCGCAATGGTGTAAGCCAGTCCGCCGCCGAGGCCCGTTGATGAATGAGCGACCAACGATTCACGCCGGCCATTGGCCGGAGTTGGCAGACTCGCAAGTCGCTCGATTTCAGTCTCAATATCTTTGTTTTTAACCACTACCGGTGGAATAAGGCGAGGCGGTTTATTTATTGCGCCGGTACGATCGACGAACTCATATCCTTCAGTTTCCATTTCGATCTCCTTCAATCACTGACCGGCTGAGCGCTACGCAATCTTGGCGTTGCTCTTTCTGGATGAGCGAACTCGCGGCCCAGCCCTCGCACGCGAGCTTCGCGGTAAAGCTCGATCCCCAATGAGACATCCGAAATTCCCATCCCCAGAGATTTGAACAGCGTGAGATGGTCGCTCGGCTGCCGCGCCTCAGCGGCGGCTACCAGGTCGGCAAGAGACTTCACTCGCTTCCATCCTTCTTCATCCGGCGCTCCGAAAAAGTCAATGAGTTCGCGAGACAACTTCCGGGCTTGGGGCAAGCTGTCAACAACGATTTGGCTGCAACGCTCCAGCACATCCCGAGTCACTTCAACGCGGGTGGGGGCAATTGCGCCGATCGCGTTGATGTGCGCGCCACGAGCTAACATGGCGGCATTGATGACCGGCTCGGTGGCGCGCGTGACGGTGGTTATAATGGATGCGCTTTGGACCGCTTCGGCGACACTGCCGGCGGCAACCGTCTCAACGTCGAATTCTTTCTTCACTCGCTCGGCAAATGCGGCCCGCCGCTCCGCATTGCGTCCGAATACGCGGATGCGCTTGATATTTCTAACAGCCACGACAGCTGCCACTTGAGTGATCGCCTGCTTGCCGGTGCCGATAATCGCAAAGTCATCGGCATCTTTTTCCGCGAGCAGATTCGTGGCAACTCCTGAGGCACTGGCCGTGCGCAACTGCCCAAGTGCGAAGGCTTCGAAAATCGCCTTGAGTGCTCCAGTCCTGCTATCAAACAGAATTAACAACGGCTCCGCTCCACCTGTGGTGTGGGCCCAGGTCTTCGTTCCCGCGAAGCCCTCATTCGGAAATACGGCGCCTATCGCGTGAAGCGTCGAGCCGTCGCCCCACGTGGCGTGCGTCTTGACCATGTTCTCGGCGTCGCCCGCAGCCTCTGCGAGCAGCCCCTTTTCGAGAGCCTTGATCGCGTCGCCCATGTCCATCATGGAAACGACTTCGGCTTCGGAAATCCAGATAGGCGGCGGCTCAGACATCTTCTTTAGGCTTGCAAGGGCGAACTGACGGGCGGTTCGAGTGCGAGGCAGTTCGCGATCAAAGCATGCATCACGTAGCGCCCAATCAGCATTAAGAGGGCGATCGCTTCCTTGTGACCAGTCGCTTTAATTACTGCTTCCAGCTCAGTATTGGTGTTATGGCCACGACGTTCGACTACGCCTCGCGTAAGTTGCTGGACCAGACTTTCGAGCTCTGATAGTTCGCTGGTATTACTCGTTTGCAGCGAGAGCACCTCGCGTATCCACGCCCCACTAAGACCTAGTTTGAGCGCCAGCCGCTCGTGTTGGACACGTTCATAAGCGTTATCCATCAAAGTCGCGACAGTCAGGGCCACGAGCTCCGTCAGATTGTCGGGCAGCGCTTCCTTAAGGTCTTCGGTCAGCGTGTAGAAAGAAATCAAAGCTCGCGGCTGATGCCCGGTGAATTGAAAAAACTCGCCCAGGTAATTCAGTCGCTCAACTTTCGGACGCAGCAGTTCGGCAAGCTGCGGGTCTAACTCTGAAAATGAAAGCCTCGGTATTAACTCGCTCATTTCCTATTTCTTCAAAGAGAGAAGCAGACTCACAGATGCTTGGCGAAAAATTCTATGGTCCGCCGCCAAGCGTCAGCGGCAGCTTTCGCGTTGTAAACGTCCGCGCGCTGATCGTTGAAGAAAGCGTGATCGACGCCCGGGTAAATATTCACTTCAACTGATTTGCCCAGTGCTTTCAATTGCCGTTCAAGTTCGCGCACCGATTCAGGCGTGACAGAGCCATCCCGTTCGGCATAAATGCCGAGCATGGGCGCCTGCAAGTTTGCGAGGTCAGGCTTCACGTTTGGATGACCGCCGTAGAAAACGACGCACGCGCCGACCTGTGGGTTCTTCGTCGCGGCGTAGAGCGAAAGCGCGCCCCCCATGCAAAAACCAACGGTGCCTACCTTGTCGGCGGTCGAAGCCTCGTGATTAATCAGGAATTTAATCGCTCCGCGAAGATCCTTTTCAGCCTCGTCGATTTGCATGGCCATCATTAGCTTGCCCGCCTCGTCCGGCGATCTCGTCGTTTTGCCATGATAGAGATCGGGCGCGAGCGCCACGTACCCTTCATTCGCGAAACGATCGCACACATCCTTTATGTGATCGACCAGGCCCCACCATTCCTGAATCACGAGCACTCCCGGTCCAGTACCTTTGTCGGGAATTGCGAGATAACCGCTGCCCGTTCCGCCGTTGCTGGAAAAATTGACCATCTTGCCGGGCATAAGGCCTCCTGTTTATTCTCAACCAGCTTCGCTTTTTAGATCACCCGCTCGGCTTCAAGTTCTTCGATCTCGCATCGGCTTAGCCCTAGTTCCTCTGCGTAGACTTCTTGATTGTGCTGGCCCACCTGTGGAGCTGGTCGTTTGATCTGCAAGCGTTCGCCATTAATAACCGTAAATCCTCCAGGATATTTTAGCGTCGCACCTGAAAGCGGATTCTCAACCTCTTGCCAGAATTGTCTCGCCTTGAGCTGCGGGTCGTGGTAAATATCTGCGACGGTCGCGACTGGATAGCCGAGCATCTGGCGTTTGACTGCACCGGCAAGAAATTCGTCCTTGGTTACGGTCGCAAAAAAATCGCCGATGGGGGCTTCGAGCTGGTCCACTTCGGCCTGTGTGATCTTCGTCACTTCAAAGGTGGTCCAGTCAAACTCTTTCAGCCACGCCGGAGCCAGCGTCTTCTCATTCATCCAATCCACGAGTTGCTGATTCGTATGACGACCCGCCGCGCCGCCGTAGATAATGAAGTTGATCCAGCCGTCTTTGCAGGGCCACATGACGCGCATCTTGGCGCCCTTTATGCTTCGACCCGTGACGTACACTCCGGCTCTTTCAGGATTGACGCGATTCAGATCCCAAAAGGCCGGCGCATGAGCCAGCGCGGCCATTACGGCAACCTGGGCTGACACGTCGACACGCTGGCCTTTGCCCGTCAACGATCGATAAGAAAGGGCCGTCAATGCACCCATCGCAGCTTCAACTCCCACCCACATCGACGCTTGCGGAACACTCAAACGCGTCGGCTCGCCATCTGTTTCGCCAGCCAAAGACAGCGCGCCACTGAGGGCCATGATTTCAAGATCAGAACCGAGCAGATCTTTGTACGGCCCTTCCTGCCCGAACGGCGAAATGGAGACAAGAATCAAACCAGGGTTTTGACACCGCAAGCGTTCATACTCAAATCCCAACAGCGCACCCGGCGCAGTGCTTTCGATAATGAAATCAGATTCACTCGCCAATTGATCAAAGAGACCGCGTCCCTTCTCACTTTCCAGATTGAGAGTAATCCCACGCTTGTTCGCGTTATAGGCCAGCCAGTAGAGGCTTTGCGGCGAGCCGTTGCCGTTTTCGAGAAAGGGAGGCAGCCGTCGTGAGACATCACCGCCGGGTGGCTCGATCTTAATGACGTCGGCGCCAAGGTCACCGAGGATTTTTCCAGTCAGAAAACCAAGCGGACCGGTCAAATCGAGTACCCGATATGGACTTAGTAACGTCATGTTTTCGTCGGAGGCGCAAGAAAACAACCGGAAGCAGAAGGTGGTTTTAAAGTTCCAGTACGAACGAGATGTTTATAATCACGCGAGCCGCTGTGATATCCAGCCTCGTGGGGACGACATATCTCTACCTGCCGCTCCTGCGGAGCTATCCATCTTTATCGATGTTCGGTTCTATAAACATTCGGATCCTCTGGAGCTGACCACCCTGGCCCCTGCCAACAACTTCGTGAACTACTCAGACTCGGGTCCAGTTTCACCTTCCGGTCCGCGCCAGCACTTCAACCCATCCGTGCATTCGCTCTTTCGCTCGGTCCAATTCCGACTGCGAAAAGAACTTCAACGGATTGACTTTATCCACCGGATAGACGGGACGATGGAAATCCTGCTCGTATCCATAAGGCACGGTGGCATCGATGCCCATGCCGCCTTCGAACCGAGTGTTCGAAGCGGTCCATTCCTTCTCGCCCGCTGTCATGCGCTCCTGCGGCTGGAATGTCTGCCCGATTCCTCCCGGCAGGGGATTTATGATGTCGGTGTGCGGATTAACTCGAGTGGTCAGCGACCACATGATGTCATCCATGCTGTAAATATCGATATCAGGGCTTTGGGCGATGGCTAACCGCATCCCTTGATTGCAAGCAAGTATGGCCGCCAGGAAGTTCCGCTGCCATCCTTCTTCGATCTTATTGCGTTTCTTCACCTGAATGATGCAACCGCCCCAGTCAGTCATGCAGTAAGGAATGTGCACGTCCTGAATGATTCCCGGCTGCAATCGTTCGCACAGCTCGTAGATCGCCGACTCGCGCAAGGTCGTGTCGATGTTATTGCAATCCAACATGTGCACGCCCAGCAGGTAAATCAGCGGTTTAGTCGCGCGCTTGCGCATAGTGATCGCCGTAACGTGGAAGGTTGGCGCCTTATAAGCCTTCCCCATATAACCAGCCCACTCCGGATGGAAGAAATACTTCCCCTGCGTATCAGCCTTTTCCGCTTCCGCCGTTTCATAACGTTTGTCACGTGGATAGAGATAGCCTTCCAGCACGTACTCGGATTCAGCGATCGCGTAGGCATCGATCGTGCGCGCCTTAACGACGTTGACCGGGCTGCCTTGAATCGCGCCGGCGACGCCAACTTCGTCGCATCCTTTTGGCAGAATTACATAGTCGAACCCACCGCCTGCAACCAGCGTGCAAGCTGGCGGAACGCCGAAGCACATCGTTAAGGGAATCGGTTTCTCGTCTTTGTAGTGCTCGGTAATCACCTGCCACATGTGCGAGCCCGGTGATGCTTGAAAAGTGCCGATGTTTCCCCAACGGAAATTCATCCGGTTGTAGCCGATATGACTGCCGCCTTTGAAGTAATCGCCGATGATGCAACTGATGCCGCTGCCGATGGTCAATTCTGATTCGAGCTCGGTATGCCGAATAGCCGTGATGTATTTGTTGACGTCGAGGTCGTCGGTAATGACTTCCTCCTGGCAAGGCGCCTGGTCTTGCGGAACCTCGACCGACCTAAGCGGGTGTGTCATTGCGTCGGCAATCTTACGCGTGCGTTCTTGCGGATTTTCATAGCCGAATAATTTATCGACGACATTCATGTCCGCGAGCAGGTTTGTAATGGCCCGTGCATGCGGTTTACCTTTCACTTTGTTGAAAAGAACCACGGGGCCGCCATCAAGGTGCTTCTGCACACCTGTGATCTCCAAATCCGGATCGACTTCGATGTCGGTTGTCATCACGTCGCCTTGGGAGTCAAGCCACTCCAGCGCTGACCGCAGTGAAGTAACGTCCTTCTTCACTTCCTTCTCGGTTTCTTCGGCAAATACTGTTGCCATGATTTCGCTCCTTGTCCCTTGTTTTGATTTAATGTTTCTAGGAAAAGACTCCCTGCTTCGAGGCCTCCTCATACTGCTCCCGCGATAGACCCAACCAACCTATGAACACTTCTTCGTTATCCGCTCCGAGACACGGCGCCGCGCGACGCACGCTGCCTGGCGTTTCATTGAGCTCGTAAGAGACCATTCGATAGTTGTGGCTTCCGATTTCCGGATGCTCTTGCTTCTGCCAGACGTTGCGAAAAGCAATCTGCGGATCCGAAAAGAGATCGCGAATCGCGTTGACCCTGGCCGCATGGATTCCGCGGCATTGCAAACGCCACATCAGCCGTTCAGCATCCTGTTCGCGAGTCCACGCTGCGATCAGTTCATTCAGTTCAGTTTCGTGTTCTTTTCTCTGCTTCATCGTCGCAAAACGCGCGTCCGACAACCATGATTGTTTGTCCGCAGCGTGACAAAGCCGCCCCCACTCCTGATCATCCCAACAACTAATCACGCACCACTCGCCCTCCCTGCACGGATAACAGCTGTGCGGCGCAGCGGCTTTGTCTCGATTGCCCTCGCGGTTTGCGACGACACCGTTCACCGAGTAATCAAGCAGTGCGCTGCTAATGAACTGAACTCCGGCTTCGTATTGCGACAGATCGATGTACGCCCCTTCACCAGTTCGCCGCCGATGGTCGAGGGCGGACAAAACGGCGACGCCGCCAAAGGCAACGGCCACGAAATCGATGTATGGCCCATACAAGAAGTAAGGCGGGCCCTCAGGTTCACCGATTAGATGAGTGAACCCGCTTAACGAAGAGAGCTGCGAACCAAAACCTGGATGTGTCGCGTGCGGACCCGTCTGGCCCATGTTGCTCGTACTCAACATAATCAAATTCGGCTTTCGTTCGCGCAGCATTTCATAGCCGAGACCCAGACGCGATATCACCCCGGGCCGCATATTCTCAATTACGATATCAGCCCAATCGATCAATCGGTACGCCAGCTTCAACCCTTCGGAGTTTTTCAAGTCGAGTGTGACACCGTGCTTCGAATCATTGAAGAAGGCGAAACAGCCCGAACGGTTAAGCCCAACCTGTCCGTCTTTGAATGGCGGATATTGCAATCGAAAGCCGTCCGGGCGCTGCCTTGATTCAACGTGCACCACGCGCGCGCCAAAGTTTGCAAGATACTTGCTAATGCAAGGTCCGGCGGCATAGGCGCCAAACTCGACTATCTTCACATTCTCAAGGGGTGCCGGACCGGACTGACGAACGTCCGCTGCTCGGTTTCATTTGGTTTTCTTTCCAGAACCTTCATCACCCTATCCCAGCGATTTAGTGGTCGAGAACATAACGCCGTCCCAGCGGTTCATCACGTCAAGATGAATATCGAACTGATCCAGAATTCGCATCGTTACATGATTAATCATGTCGTCGAGACTTTGCGGGTGGTTGTAAAAGGCCGGAACGGGCGGCAGAATCACCACGCCCATCCGCGATAGTTTCAACATGTTCTCGAGATGAATATCGTTGAATGGCGACTCGCGCACGACCAAAACCAATTTGCGGCGTTCCTTTAGAATTACATCGGCGGCTCGATGGACAAGATTGTCCGCCAATCCGTTGGCGATGGCTGCCAGAGTTCTCATGCTGCACGGAACCACAACCATCCCGAGCGTGATGAAAGAGCCGCTGGAAATCGCCGCTCCTTGATCGCCGAGCGGATAATTGTGCGTTGCTATGCCTTGCACTTGTTCGACCGTGTAATCCGTTTCATGGATCAGAGTGCGGGCGCCCCACTTGCTCATCACCATGTGTGTCTCGACGCCTGAGCCGTGCAACATTTGCAGCAGACGCACGCCGAAGATCGTCCCTGTCGCGCCGGTAATTCCAACTATGAGCCTTGTCGGTCTTGTGTCATTCATTAAAAACCTCTTTCATGCGCAATTGTTTAAATCAGACGCCGCTTCCAATCCTGCCGCGTAAACAAGATCCCGCCGTGATCGTCATGGTCGTGCGCAACGTGGTCGTGCTCGTCGTCGTGATGGTGGGCGGCACTCAGTTTTGCGGTGGCGGCTTTCTTCAGTTCTTTCTCGAACCGCTTTTTGATCTGCGGGTCTTCGCGATCGGCTTCGATTTGCTCGACCTGGAGCGGTATTCCGAGACGCTTGGGAAAGTCGCCTTCCGTCATCGCGAAGTAGCGAGCTTTGGTTGCTCCGGTATTGAAATGCTGGTGGTACCAGAAGTATGGCGGCGAAACCAGCGAGCCGGCTTTCCAATCGACCTTCACCGAATTTGATTCCTTCAGGCTGTCTTTACCGGCCAGTGAAAAGCCGGTGCCATTCAGCGTCAGAATGATTGCTTCGTATGGGTGACGATGGCCCAATTTGTAACCGCCTACTTCGAACTCGGACATGTGCGGCTCGAGAATCGTATTGCCGGACATGTCCCAAAAGATGCTGGCGTTTTCGCCACCGCGTTCGGGCCATGGCACAACTTCGGCCGTGCGAATGTCTTTCACAAAATTGGTTTTGTCCCAGCGCTTGCGCACGCGCTCGGTCTTGCTGAAATAGTCGGCAGCGCCGTTGTAGCGATCGGTAAACTGAAAACTGAGTTGGTTGATTAGTCCGAGATTGCCAAATACCTGCAACATGAAAGGAAAACTCGTGATTGCCAATAGCCGCGCCGGCTTGGCGCTCGAGTTGTAGTGCCGATGCATGACATTGAGGGGGCCGGCGAAGAGACTCCCTTCACCCCACTCGACTTTGTTCTTCCGTGGACCTTCGCCGAACAAGGTATAGCCATTGCCGCGCAGGCCGATGAAAACCTGCTCGAAGAAATTCTTGCGCGGCGCGAGTGCCTTGCCCGCAGGAATTTCGAAGATCACGCCGTCCATGTGCACATTGCCGGTGAAATTCAAGTAGAGACCACGACCTTCGATCTCCGGCCACGGGAGGACCTCTTGTGTGACTACATCGTAAACGGAATACGGGTCGTCAATTTTCGGAACCTTCGTATGCTTGGCCCAGTCACGATAGAAGTTGCGCTCGATGCGCCCGCCGCCACCGATATTTGCGGGACTGTAAACCGGATTTTCCTGCTGCGGACCAGTTGGCCCATCCGGTTTTGTTTTCGGTTTCTTATCCTGCGCTGCGACGGTCTCAGCCAAACCAGCGCCCACCAGCGGCAGAGCCATTCCAGCCACTGCTGCCCGCTCGATGAACTTGCGCCGCGATACCGTGCCGGTGAATAAGTCATCCAATAATTCCTTCATTATTCCTTTGCCTTTCTTGATGGCATGCGCATTTCTACGCCGTTCTTTCGCAATTCCGTCTGGAAGATTTCCTTGATTGCCGGATCTTCGTCTTCATATTCGATCAGATTCCCGCCCTTACGGGTGCTGGTTTTGCCGAGCCGATGCGTGCGTCCTCCGCCGCCAAGCGATCGCATGAACCACTTGCCGTCGCCGCCCCATGTGGGCGCGATGTAGCGCGCCGGGTCATGCCCGGTATTGAAGTGCTGATGAAACCAACCATCAGGCGGCACGAATAAACTTCCTTCGATCCAATCCACGCGCTTCTGTGTCGCGGGCGGCGCATCTGAATACTTCAAAGAACCTTTCCACATCAGCGTGTAGCCACGGCCGTTGAGCATGACGACGTGCGAGCCCGGTCCGTGGCGGTGCGCTTTCTTGTAAGTGCCGGTTTCAAACTCGGAGATGTGCGCCTGCATCGTGTTGTCGGCGAGTTGCAGTTCGATGCGATAGTTGCCCGCGCCACGCTCTTTGCTCTCGCGGAGCGCCAACTCGCGCGCGTCCGGAACGAAGCCACTGTCCCACGTATCGACGCCACCGGCCTGCTCGCTTTCCGAGGAGGTTGTGTTCTTGTGGTGCACTTTGTCCTGGCCGCCGCCGAAGAAATCGGCCTCGCCGTTATAGCGATCGCGAAACGCATGATCGTTGTTGAAAACGAAATCGAGACTGTGAAAGAGATCGATCACTACGGGCGCGTTCGTCATCACGAGAAAGCGCGCCGGCGCGCTCCCACGATTGATGTGTTGGCGCCAGACATTTAATGGCGGAGCCAGCACGCTGCCGGCTTTCCAGCGCACAGATTGTTTGCTCTTGCTGCCGGGATTCCAGATAGTGCTTTCGCCTTCGCCGTTCAACACGTAAAGCACTTCTTCGAAAAGATAACGCTGCGCTTCGGTCTTCGCGCCGGGAGCAAGCTCACACAGGTAGCCGACATTAACGCCTTCGCCACCAACCAGATCAATGTAGGCGCCATTTACTCCGGTTCCCAGTCGCGTCCACGGCCTAACTTCGGTCTTACGCAAATCGGTGATGTAGTAGTCCTTATAAACCGGAAGATTTTCCTGTTTCAGCCACTCCTCCCAGGGATTTACGTTCGTTTGATTCCAGGTGCGACGCTGTTGAGTCGTCAGACGCCGCTGTTCGACGTGATGATGATCATGATGACTGTGATGATCGTGAGCGTGCTCGTGCTTGACCTCGCTCGGATGGTCGTTGGCGTGCGCCGCGACACTCAGAATCGAAGTCGTCGCTAACAAACTCAGCCCGCCGGTCGCAGCACGCTCAACAAACTCGCGTCGCGAGACGCGCCCGTTCCTAAAATCATCTATCCAATCTTTGATCTCTTTCATCTTGATTATCCAAAGGTCATAGTCGAAAAGGTTTAACCCCTCTTGTCAGGCATCCGCTGGTTGACGCCGTGTTTCTTCAATTCCGCTTCAAACATTTCTCGAATCATTGGATCTTCGTCGGAGTAATCGATCATGTTGCCGCCGTGTCGAAAGCTGATCGTATTCAAGCGATGCGTGCGGCCGCCGCCGGCCATTCCCTTGACCCAATACTTGCCGCCGATCCAGGTGGTTGCCATGTACTTGGCTGCCGTTGCGCCGGCGTTGAAATGCTGATGAAACCAGCGGTCGGGCGGCACAAACAGCGTCCCGTCCTGCCAATCAACGCGCATCTGCTTAGGCGCTTTGGAATACTGCGGCACATCGGTCCACATCAGGCTGTAACCTACGCCGTCGAGCACCAACACATGCGAGCCCGGTCCATGACGATGCGCGCGTTTGTATGTGCCGGTCTCGAACTGCGAAACGTGCGTCTGCATCGAGTTGTCCGACAGGATTACTTCAGCGCTCTTGTTAGTCAGGCCGCGCGCTTTGGCCACGAAAAGCTGAATACCGTTGAGATCGGGAATCAAACCCGTGTCGAGCACGCCAACCGCACCCTTCTCGCCTTCGCCGAAAGTTGCGGCACTGCCGGCAATTCGCATCTTAGATTGATTGACCGTGAAATAATCGGGTTGATTGTCGTAACGATCGCGAAAAACGAAATCGTTATTGAAGATGAACTCAGCGTTGTGATAGAGATCCATAGTCAGCGGCAGATCCATCACCGAAATCAAGCGCGCGGGCGCATGGCCCAGGTTCTTATGAATGCGCCAAACGTTGAGCGGCGGCGAGAAAAGCGTGCCTTTTTTCCATTTGAAAGTTTGCTTGGGTCTGTTCTCGTGCCAAACGGTTGTCTCGCCCTCGCCATCCAGAACAAAGATTGATTCCTCGAACATGAACCGGACCGGCTTAGTACTGCTGCCGGAGGCGATCTCTAGCAGATAAGCCCCGTCAGTTGCTTCCGCGCCCTCCAGGTTGAAGAGAGCCGCGTTCGTTCCAAATCGTTTCCAGGGTTTCACTTCGACGGCTCGAACATTCGGAATGTGATAACCGCCATGAACGGGCAGGCCTTCGCTCTTCATCCACTGTTCGTAAGGTGTTATCTCACTGAAAGGCTCTGCTCGGAACGACTCAGAGTTTTTGGACGCGCCGGCTCGCTTTTCATTTGCGACAGTGACGGTATCCAGGATCGACTCGGCCGTCATCATGCCGAACCCCATCCCAAGCAAGCGCGCGGCAAAATCGCGGCGAGAAATTTCTCCGTTTACTAGTTTTGCAATTAGCCCTCTCATCGTCTCAAGTCAGAGTTCAATCCTCACTTTGAATGCGCGCAAGCTGAAGCTTGAACTCTGAACTCCCTTCAAAAACTAAAACGCAGTTGCAACTCGATGCGACGATTGCCCGACTCCGTCCCCCCAGCCGCCGACGTTCCGCTCTGACTCCCAAAGCCAAACCCTCCGGCCAGCGTGTTCGACAGACCGAAGAGCGGCGAACTGAGATTTCCAATCACCGGCCCAGGATTTACGTGATTGAGCAGGTTGTGCGCCAAAACGGAAACCGTCAGGTTGTAGCGTTTGTCCGTGACGCCGCCGGTGGAGGTGCCGCCCATCTCCGATCCAAAGACGCTGCCTTCGCCACCACCTCGCTCTGCACTACTGCGGCTGCCGCCCTCGGACCGATCACTTCGTTGGGCTGCGGGCGATCGCCCGTCAGGTGGCGGCGCTGAAGCTGAAGAGCCATGCTTTTCACCGAAGCCAAACACCTTCGTCAAGCGCAGATGTATGTCGAAAAAGCCGGGGCCAGTTCCGAAGTTGCGCGGAACGAGCGGCTGGCCGGCCGCTGGATTCGGATCGAAGGCGCCAAAGCGTGTAATGATCACGCCTGGCTTAGTTAAGTCAGTCACCAGGGCAGGCCGCTCAGTGAAGCGTGTGTCGCCGTTCGTATCGCGTCCGGTAGTGATATTAAATGGGAGGCCCGAGCGCGCGGTTATAAGCGGGCTCATGGTCAGACCCCAAGACATGCGCACCAGGCCGCCGATGATTGCGCGATGACGCACGTCAATGGCCGCGCGTCCATACTCCGTGTTCAGATCATATGTGTTTGCCGGAAAGGTGTTGAAGCCGTCGGTGTCACTCTTTGCTCGATTCAGAACATAAGTTGCAAATAGATTCAACCGGTTGCGACCGAACCGGTTTGTAGCAGTCACAATCAACTGGTTTTGGTTAAGCCGGCCGCTCGACTCGTATTCATAAATGTTTCCGATATTCCCAAGCGGGCGCACGCCACTCGCCGGTACTCCAGGAACGAATGTTCCCGGCACCGGCGCGTTGATGTTGCGCGAACGCAGCAGATGCAACGCTCGCGAGTTCGTGAAAGTAACAGAGAGCGTTGTCTTCAACGGCAGTTGTCGCTCAAAGCCAATAGCCGATTGGATCGTATATGGCGACTGTAGATTCTGAGCTATGCGGATTTTGGTTTGCGGGGTGGCCAGAGCCGCGAGTGTTTGAGCGCTTGGGACCGAAAAACTCGCGGCGGCCGGATCGGGAGCAACAATATCTGGATTGCTGACGATTAACTGTTGCTCAGTTACGCCATCGAAGCGGTGGGCTTGCAGCGTCAGGGTTTCCGAAAAACGATCGTAGAAGACGCCCAAGCCGCCGCGAAAAATCGTCTTCTGCTGACGTTGCTGGTTTCCAATAAACGGCGCCCAAGCGAAAGCGATGCGCGGCGCAAAGTTGAATTTGCTGCTGATGTTGTTCTGCGTTTCGTAACGAAGTCCGAAACTCAGTAACAAATCAGGGCGCGCGCGCCAGTCGTCCTGAATGAACGGACCGAAATCGATCTGGCTGGCGTCAGCTCGAGGGCTGCCGGCATTGATCGAAAACTGCGTCGGTCCACCGCCGAACGTGCGCACCTGCGCGGGCATGAAGCCTTGCCGCTGAAAGAAGAGCGTACGGCGATAGCGCTCGATACTGGTGATCGGTTGCAGGACCGGCTGACCTTGCGCATCGCGAACGATCTGATTATTGGCGTCAAGTTGCGGTGCTACTCCACCACCGAAGGTAAACGTGCCGCCAAAGTTGAATGGCGATATGTCGTCAATGCGCACTCCGCGCAGGCGCGCGCCGATTTTTATGGCGTGATGACCTCGAGCGATCGAAGTGTAGTTCTGAAATTCGTAGCGATCTTCATCATTGAACGCTAAACCAATCTGCGCGCCGCCACCGATAAACGAATCGAGAACATTAATGGCCGGCATTGAATTAGACCCGGCCTGCCTGGCTCGGCGATGGATAAACTGAAAGCGAGTCTCGTTGATCATCTTCTCGTTGAGCACCGCTGTCTCGGATACTTGAACAGTTTGCTCTGTGCTTGACGAATTGTAAGCACGTGACAAAAGCGAAAAGTTACCCACACCCGCGTTCTGAAACGTCGAACGCAAGAACGTATAACGCGCCATGATCGTGTTCTTCGAGTTCAACTGATAATCGAAGCGCGGACTGAACGTCGTACGCCGGCGGGGCACGATTACAGCCAAACCGAATGGAGCGATTTGCAAATTTGAATCAAGAATGGTCGCGCTGACGATCGCGTTATCATTAATATCCCTACGCTCAAAGTCTAAAAAGTAAGAGGCTTTCTTTGCTACCAGCGGACCGCTCAGGCTGCCTCCGTACAGTCGCGACTGGTAAGGCGCGCGCGTGGCCACGAATGGGTTGCGTGTGTTGAAGATTTGATTATTGAAATTGAAGAACGCCTGGCCGCGCAGCTTACTGGTCCCTGGCTTGGTGAGGATTTCGATACGGCCAAAGCCGAGCCGATCAAATTCCGAAGAAAAAGGATTTTGATTCACGCGGATTTCGCGAATAGATTCCTTCGGCGGCAAGCGTCCGTCGCTAAATCCATCTATGAAAATCTGGCCGCCGTTAGGTCCCGCCGATGGTCCAGCCAATGCTTCCAACATGTTGGCAATCTCTTGTGAATCGTCAGGCAGACCCTCGATCTCGGCGCCGCGCAGCACCAGCGCGCTCCGATTGTTATCGGGTTCGGTACTTAAGGTTCTTTCCGAGCCAACTGTTATTTCCTGTTTTTCCAACGTTACGCCCAGCTTGATGTCCAGGCGCGTCGTGCGCCCGCCGACGATCAGCAAATCGGCGCGTTCGTAAGCAGCAAAGCCGGACGCGCCGCAGCTAAGGCTGTACTTGCCCGGCGCCAGATTCGAGATCACGTAGTTGCCTTCCCGGTCAGTCGTTACTGTCTTTGTCACACCGTTGGCATCAGTCAGCTTTACGCTCGCGCCTACGATCAAGGCGCCGAGTTGATCCACTACTTGCCCTCGCACCGAGCCCGTCGACTGTTGTGCAGACAGATGGAGAGCAAAGAGTGTCAAAGTACCCGTCAGAAAAATGCCCCGTTTGAAACTATCTTTAACCCGATGCATCGACTTCTAACCGAATCTAGTTCGTACTCCCCAGCAATCGAATTCTTTCGGCGCGCGTCTTAACCGCTCGCGAGGGTAAGACACGCGGGTTCGCCCCTACAGTAACTTCAAAGAATCAGGTGTTCGCGAAAACCGTAATGCCAAGCCAGGAATAACCCGAAACTGAGACTGAACAGACCGACAGTGACTTGCAGTCCTTCACTTAGCAAACGGAATCGTTTTCTCGTTAACACGAACGGCATGCTGATCAAGCTGCTCATAATCAGCATGCCGCCAACCGAGCCAAGACCAAACACCGCTATGTAAAGCAGACCGGCCAGCGCGGAAGGAATCGTCGCCAGCACCAGGATCATCAGCGCCGCGCTGCCAGCCATCCCGTGTACCATGCCGACGAAGAATGGCCGCGCGCCAAAGCCGATCAAATGCCGGTGGTGATGCGCACCCTCCTCACCAGGACGATGCAGGTGCAAGTGAATGTGACTACTGCCGTCATGACTATGACGATGGATGTGAACATTCCAGCCTCGCAAAGGTTTGAGGAGCGCCTTGGCTCCGAGAATAACCAGCATCAAAGCGACGGCGAACTCCATCCACAGCGCCATGCGCTCTGGAATCCGGATTCTGAAGGCGATCACCGCGATGCCCGCCAATAGCAGTGACATCGTATGTCCCAGTCCCCAGAAAGTTCCGACTAATGACGATCTCGCTATGCTCTTTGATTCGCTGACGATGGTCGAAACAGCTACCATGTGATCCGGATCGAGAGCATGTTTGAGCCCAAGCGCGAACCCGAGCACGAGCACAGTTACGAACATTCCATTTAGCATTCTTCGTTCACCTTGAGATTCGTTTCAGCCGATGCCAATCAACGGCCAGTAAAACGGAACAAATATGAGCAGCAGGAGTGATTCGATAAGTGTCAGGCAGATTCCTACGCGAAACATGTCGCGGGCCTCGAAGTAGCCATACGAATAGCCGACAATCATCACCGCTGATTGGTACACAAAAATCTTGCCACCCGCTGCGAACGTCCAAATCATGCCAAGCGCCAACGGATTGATATGATTTTCTGTCGCGAAGTTCATCAGCGGCGGGATGGACGTGCTCAGCATCGAAATGTCCGTGCCCAGAAAGATGTGATAGAAAAACGCCGTCCAGTATGGCACGAACGCCAAGGCAAAGACGTTCTTAACCAACGGCTCCATCCAGGCAAACATGACGTTGGTCACCAGATCGAGTGCCTTGGTTTGAATCAAAACTTCGCTCAGGCCGATTGCCGTCGCTACGAAAATGATCGAAAGGAAATTCAGATTCTTGACGTCATCTATCTTCAGCACGCCCAGCCTTGGCAGTGTGGCCAGCAGTCCAATCCCCAGACCGATCATCGAGGGTGGAATGTGATGTATGAAATCCGTCATCCAGAGCCCTATCGCCAGCAGCATCAAAATCAGCGAGTGTTTCTCCCTCGCGCTCCATCCTCCCATCTTTTGCAATTCGACTTTGAGAAACTCCGTTCCTCCCGTGAGCACCGCCTTCTCAGGCGGATAAAGCCAAAGCACCAGCCGCCAGGTAGCAAAGATGGTAATGATGCTCAACGGCAGATACGCGAGCATCCACTTGCTCCAGAGCACTTGAACGTGTGCATTCTTCTCAATTAATCCGCGACCCAGGATCGAAGCCGGCCCTGCTATAACCATCTTGTCGAACATGCCCGCAGTGTACGTGAGCGTGATAAAAATTCCACGGCCGATGTTGCTGCCCACACCGAAGCCGTAGGCATCCAGCAACCCAATCGCAATTGCCGCCATGATCACGACGCAGGCCGTGCCTGAGGGCACCAGGAACGTCAGCATGAACGACAAAAGGATCATGCCGAGTAGAATATGGCTGTATGAGTTACCGACGCGGAGCATCACCAGATAAGCCAGCCGGCGAGCCAATCCTGAAGTGGTAGCCATCAAACCAAAAAGAAGCGCGCCGAAATAGAACCAGGGAGTCTCAGTTGCAAATCCGTTGAAGGCGACTCCGAATTTGACGACTCCCAGGACCCAAAAGAGATAGCATCCCATTAAGCCCGTAATAGCGTGAGGTAGAGCTTCGGTGATCCAGGCGATGATCATGAAGAGCGCAATCGCCAGGGCATGCTTTGCCGTGGGGTCGATGCGCAGCGGCGCAAACCAAAGAGCTAAAGGAAGAACTACGGCGACAATCCGGCCGATAAAAATGCGGCTCGGAATCCGCAGCGGCCTCGAGATGTCGTCGTCTACGGCGGCAGCAGCTCGCGCATCAACCTCTGCCTGCGCGACTTTATCGAGGCCGGGCAACTTTGCTCGCGTATGATCGATCGTTGACATCATGCGGAAATTTAACCGACGACTTTGTAAGTCTTAACGGTAACCTCAGCCTTGATTCCTCGCGTGCTATGTTTGACGCGATCGTGCGCTTCGCTGGTGCGATAGGCCTGGATGGCGTCCATGCTTTCCCAATTCGATAAAGAAATGAACTCGTCAGGCTCTTCGTTACATCCCAGCAATTCCTCGGACAAACAGCCGGGTTGAGAAATCATGATCGGAGCGCAAACCTTCTTCCAGTCCTCGATGGCTTCTTGAATCTGTTCTGGAGCGACTTTGACGTAGATCATTCTGGCAATCATCTGTCACCTCTTTCGTTTAGAGTTCAATCTCTCTAGGTTGCGGCAAGCTAAAGCTTGAACTTTGAACACGGCTTTCGCTTACTCATCCAGAATCTTGCCCCACTTCTCTTCCGCAGCACGACGAACTTCGGGACTGGACTCGGCGACCGGCGGAAAGTCGCTCATCC
>WNFF01004998.1_pt1 | contig 21319 bp, 20 predicted proteins | sample 5400441 | NCBI WGS metagenome assembly WNFF01 (sample SAMN13153345, study PRJNA577476) | soil metagenome | isolation source: 120 cm saprolite under Douglas fir tree site 2 hole 3 replicate 1 | place: USA:California | collected 2015-04-18
CTAGTTTTCAACTTCAGAGGGACGCATTATGAGACATATCCACAAATCACAACTGCGGCACTGCTCAACTTGCTACACTGGCGTTTCATTTATTCCGCTAACCAGTGCTGCTAAACCAATTACCGTTTAAGGCAAGTGTACCTTACAATTATGTCATTGTCAATATATTTTTATAGTCAGTTTTTAATGTAACTAAACATATGTAAACATGAACATGCAAGCTCTTTTATTCCCTAGTTATACATGCTACAATGTTATAATATTCTAGTCAGATTTAGTCAGGAGTGTTCTTTGGGCAGAAACAAGAAGACGCAAGATGAATTTGTTCCTTGGTCACAAGGAGCAGAAATACTTGGTATGAAGCGAACTACGTTCTTTCATTACGTAAGAACAGGGCAGATACGAAGTGAACCAGATCGGCAGCCGAGAGACGGCAGATACAGCCTAGAAGATATCTACATAATCAAGGAGAGGAGAGAACAAGGGAAACCACGAAAACCATATAAAAAGAGACCAGCTTCGGTACTTATGGACTGGCTACAGCCCAGTGATATACCAGCAGGACTAAAGCTTGATTATCTTCTCTATCATGAGAATATTGATCTAGCCGAAGCCGCCGTATACCAAGCATGGCGACGAAACAATAACTTACTCACAATGGGTGCATTTAGCAAAGACCGATCTGAATGTCTCGCCTATCTTCAACTTGTACCATTGCACGAACAAACCATTCTCGACATCCTGGGTGGTAAACGAGAAGAAAACAGTATCAAACCAGAAGAGGTACTAGCTTATGATAAACCAGGAGCCTATACACTCGTGGGCATAAGTGCTGTCTGCCACCCTGAACGTCCAGACCTTTTATTCAGGCTTCTTGACAAAATAACGGACTTCTGGCTAGAACAGTATCCTGAGCGATATATTACAAAAGTATATGCGCAAGCAGTAAGCAAGAGTGGAGACATGCTTATTCAACATCTTTTTATGGCACCTCGTCCCGATCTAGCTCCAAATGCTTACGAGCTGAACTTAGCTCGTCCTGCTGCTTCAAGAGTCATTCGCAGATTTCAGGAAAAGCTTACGGCTAAAGCACCATTACCGCCCGAACTGCAATACACTTTTCCATGATAACTCCGCACCGGTCTACGGTAAGGAGGGAAGGTGAAAACGTGGGAATAAAAGGCTAGATTTGTTTATATTTTGCTATGTTTCTTAAAATCAGTTACAATACCGTTATATCAATTACAGGCGTTGGCTAAAGCAGATCAAGTGTAGGAGAGTTCCGTGGCCATACAGTGTACCCTTTGTGGAACAGCTTTAAAGGATGATGCGCGTTTTTGTAATAATTGTGGAACTTTTGTTTCTTCCTCTCATCCCCTCAGTCCCAAATCAACAGTTTCGTCTACACCTCCTATTGAACAAACCAACCCTACTGGCAATGCCAACAATTCAAAGGCGGTCATCCGAGAGCAGATTGCACAGCAGCCACCTTATCGTCCTGCCAGGCGTCCAGTACAAAATGAACCCCCTTCCTGGATCAGTCAACTTGATAGTGAAGTACGCAGGGGTGGGGGCGGGAGTAGCAAAGGTCCATCCGGAGAAGGAATCAATGCTCCACAACTCGACTTTCCTGTACCAGAGCCAATCCATCGATCTAACTCACCTGTACGCGAATTGCGTGTCAAAGTGTGGGAACAGGAAGAACCTGCCATGCCGGGTGCGACGAAGACTTCTGGAGAAGGAGAAGAAGATGGTTTTGATGATCTACCGACCGGGCCGCTGGTAGCTGGTTCTCCTGGCATGCTCATGCAGCAGAATGCGACACTTTCACCGGCTCGCAAAATACAAGATACTGATTTTGATGAAGTGGAGCGGCTTGATACCGTTCCGCTTGCAACTCAGATGGGGGTGAAACCAGCATCCAGACCTCATCCGGAACAATCTTTCAAGCAGAGCCGGCCCCAGCAACAGGCAGCTAGCTCTCCCGGTCGTTCAGGGTATCAGGAGGCGTCGTCGCACACTCCATCCGCTCCATACAACCACATCGCTTCTTCTTATTCTCGTGCAGCGAATCAACCTGTACAGGATTACCGGCAAGTATCTTCTGCTCCGCCCGCTCAGGAATGGAGGCAAACCCCTCCTCAGCAGGCGGTGGTGTCTGCTCTTAAACGCCGGAAGAGCCGTAAACCTCTGGTAATCGTGTTGATCTCGCTCTTCATACTCGTTATAGGTGGCAGCGTTGGAACATGGATTATTCTCAAACAGCCGTTTTCTGTTCCTATCGTTACGCAGCCTCAACAGAGTTTTACGAATACACAGCTTGGTCTTTCTCTTCTCTATCCGAATGGTTGGAAGTCACAGGTAGATCAGGGTAAAGCGACCGTCCATTTCTATGATAGTAGCAACACTGCCCAGGTCAATATCATGGTAGCTGCCTCAAGCGGAGGAGACCTGGGACAATATCTACAGCAAGTAGCAAACCAGCTTGGTATGACTGGAGTAAAATCGGGCGCACCAATTTCATTTGGCGGGGCATCATGGCAACAGGTGCAGGGAACTGTTCTCCAAAGGGGAGCAAGCTATAGCGGGACATTATTCGTGACAACTCATAACAAGAGCAAGGTTACCTTGATATTCCTGGCACCTCAGACAACCTATGCCCAGGAAGACCAATTTGTATTTTCCAGCATGCGTTCCTCATTCCAATTTTTACCATGACCATCAAAAGCACATGATATAAGGGATGGGGTGGGTTTCCACGCTGTGACTTTGATGGTATACTATGCGCAATATTTACCTGTACGCGAGTTTACAGCGTCTTGCGTACGTGTGTATGCATAAAAAAGTCTATCATATTGGATGGGACACGACAAAGCATACATACACGCTGTAAGCTCGGTGAAGAGAAAGGAGGGCGCAGCAACGATATGAGCTGCGCTTATGCAATAGGTTTATGGACGATATACGTTTTGAACGACATTTTCGTACTCCGCATTCGGAGGGGTACTACATCATGCAGGGAAGTAGTCTGCAGAGTAACAACCGCCTGGGTACCGTCGATATTCACTTTACCACGACGGCGGTGCATGGGACGCTTATTTTAGAGCGGGAACTCGAGGAGGCTGACTTGACCAAGCTTATCGAGCAAATCGATGAGGATCTCGTACTCTCTGCCGATATGCCTCGCGACGATTTTCTGGTGAGTGTCTACGTCGGGAAGGATGTTGGCTTTTATAGCGACGAGTATTTTGCGGAAGAAAGTGATAGCAGTACCAGCTTTGATGATGAAGACGAAGAATAGCCTCTCGTAAGCATCAACTGTCGCAGTCAGTCTTCCAATAGGCCGCGCCGCATCGCATATTTGACCAGCTCGGCGCGGCTATGGAGATTGAGCTTATCCATAACGTGGGTGCGATGTGTATCCACAGTTTTTGGGCTAATGACCAGGCGTTCCGCAATCTGGTTATTCGTGAAACCCTCTGCTACCAGCTTCAATATCTCGCGCTCCCTTTCGGTCAGGCTGCTGTAGCTATCTTTCTCTTCACCTGTACGTACCCGCTGTAAATAATCACCCACCATTACAGATTGGGCCGTAGGGGAGAGATAGAACTGTCCACTTTGTATGACATGTAAGGCTGTAATCAACTCCGTATCGGCGGCTTCTTTAAGCATGTAACCTGATGCGCCCGCTCGTAGAGCCTGGAAGACATACTCTTCATTTTCATGCATGGTCAGCACCAGTACTTTCACCTCTGGCAGTATTCTTCTTATCTGCCTGGTTGCTTCGATACCATTCATATCGGGCATGGTGATATCCATCAGAACGAGGTCAGGTTGCAGACGCTGTGCTTCATAAATGGCTTGCCGACCATCTTGCGCCTCACCGACCACTTCCATATCGGGTTGGGCATTCAGCATCATCTTCAATCCTGCACGTAAAATTGTATGATCGTCAGCGAGTAAGATATGTATCTTCATAGTAACGAAATCCTGTCTTGCGCGAGAGCTTGAATGAGTTAATCAGTAAGTTACATGAGCAGGTCCGAAGATATTTTTGTGCCTGGTTTCTCTGTTGGGCCTCGAGGTATGCGAACCTCGATGGTCGTGCCATGTCCGGTGCTGGAGTTGATGGTCAATGAACCATCGAGTAAAACCGCGCGCTCATTCATTCCTGCCAGGCCCAATCCACGTTCCTGGTCAGGCGTTTTGAGCAATGTTCCAACATTGAACCCTGAGCCATCGTCAGCAATTGTGACATACACTGAATCTGTAAGCTCTCTCATAGTGATGACCACTTTGTGAGCGTTGGCATGGCGTGCGGTATTGGTGAGAGATTCTTGCACTATCCTGTAGAGTGCCGTTTCCATTTCGGCGGGTAGTCGCTCTTTGAAGCCAGAGGCAACGAACTCAACTTCGATCGCGCACTTCTGTTGATACTCTTTCACGTACCAGCGCAGCGCGGGTAATAATCCCAGGTCGTCAAGCGCACTGGGACGCAGATCGATACTCAAGTTGCGGATGGCCCGCAAGGTCTGGTGGGCCAATTTACGTGTGTCGGCAATACGGTCATGAGCCTGCTGTGTGGAAATCGACTCCTCAAGTATCGCCAGGCTAATCAGCAGCGAGGTGAGTACCTGGCTTGTTTCATCGTGAAGTTCACGGGCAATGCGCTTGCGTTCCTGTTCCTGGGCATTGATAATCTGGCTAGCTCGCAGGCGTGTGGCGTCATCAATTGCTTCAAGCATCATGTTAAATGTGCGGGCCAACTGGTCAGCTTCGGGATCAACGCCGGTCAAAGGGGCGCGTAATGACCACTCTCCCGCCTGTACCCGGTTCATCACCTTTCCTAAGTCCATCAAGGGACGGAACGCGACCTGGAGTACAACGAAGTTGAGGACGATACTTACTAACCAGCCCACCACTATAAAAATGATCAGGGAGGTTGGTGTGGCGAGTGCCTGTCGACTGTTGTGAAGATTCGATGCGAGCCAGGTTCCACCAGTAGCACCTACAAAGATAATCAAGCTATTGGCGAAAAGGACTTTATAGAATACCGGCAGGCTAAGCAAAGGCTTGAGCAATTTGTGGCTGTGGGTCACTGACTGCATGACTGTTTTTGATTCGCTGTTGGAATGGACCATAATGTTGTTCACTTTGCATAATGAGACTCCTCTTTTTACGCTATCATTGTAGTGGTAGTTACATTCACATGTCAAATAAAGCAGGGCCTGCGGGTGGATGGTTGAAGGAAATCAGGTGTGCGATATGAAAAAATCAGGTATGCACCTGATGCTCGTTTGCAGGGGTTGGAGTATGCTAAAGATAAGAACTCAGGTCAGGCTCTGTACTCTTCCCATTTGTTATGAAAGTATATTACAATTTAAATAAGGGAATGGTGAAGTGGGGGGTACCAGCCTGTGCGTGTGTATGATATAATCTGCCACAAGTATAAGAACTTTCATGATCAGGTTATTTTCGTTTTGCTCCTGGTCGGACAGACAACAAGGCATAATCCTTTTGAGGAGGCAAAGTGAGCTCTACAACAAATAAAAGCCCACTCGACACGATGACGCAGAAGATGGTCGAGAGTCAGCTCTGGCGTTCAATATTTCGCCACGGCTATCCTGACACCCCCCTTAACCAGTCTCTGGTGATGATGGGCAATGTCTTTCTCCATTTACATCCCGTCAAAGTCAGTCGCCAGGCGATGAAGATCACTTATACCTGGTGTATGGGTGGTATCTCGTTTTTCTTGTTCCTGCTGCTGACACTCACCGGTGTCTTCCTGATGTTCTTTTACGTCCCCGACACCACTGTAGCCTATCAAAATATCAACCAGATCGATAGCGCGGTCGCATTCGGCATTCTGGTGCGTAATATGCATCGTTGGGCGGCCCACCTGATGGTGGTCTCGGTCACGTTGCACATGATTCGCGTCTTCTATCATGGAGCGTATAAGCCCCCCAGGGAGTTTAACTGGGTGGTTGGCGTGGGACTTTTCTTTGTCACCTTGTTCTTGAGTTTCACGGGCTATCTACTCCCGTGGGACCAGATCGCGATCTGGGCTATCACGGTGGGTACCAACCTGGCACCCTATACTCCCATCCTGGGCAGTACTGTCTACAAAATTATGACTGGTGGATCAAGTGTAGGTCAGCCGACATTGATCCGCTTCTACGTGATGCATGTGATCTTCCTCCCACTGGCTGGGGCATTATTGATGGCAGTTCACTTCTGGCGTATTCGTAAGGACGGTGGCGCAGCTGGTCCTCCGCCTCCCTCTCGTCGTGAAATTGAAAGCCGTGCGGAGCGTACCACCGTTGGTGCTGCTCGTTAGTACGTAATTGGCATGTATGGCCCAGTATGCTGTTTTACACTACGGTGCTATGAATGAGGGGATACCGAAACTATGTCAATTGAACAGAAAGAACCAAAAGTACAGACGCAGTCTGCCGCGACTCAGCGGCGTTATCGTACCCTGGCAGTGGTCAGGCAAGAGGCCATCACCCGCGTGGAGAAGCCGCTCGAAGATTCGGTTTTCGTGTGGCCCCACCTGCTGGTGCGCGAATTTTTCGCCGCGACGATGGTGATGGTCATGGTAACGTTATTGTCGATGCAGATCAATGCGCCTTTGCAGGCCCCTGCCAACCCGAACGTGACGCCGAACCCGGCCAAGGCTCCCTGGTATTTCCTGGGACTGCAGGAACTGCTGCACTATTTCCCACCTTCGACTGGTGGTGTGCTGGTGCCTGGCCTGGTACTGGTGGCCCTGGCGCTCTTACCGTATGTTGACCGCAATCCGAGCCGTGCCTATGCTGACCGCAAAGTGGCTATCGTCACTTTCACCATGTTTCTCGTGTTCTGGGCAGTAGTCACCCTGGCTGGAAGCTTCTTCCGTGGCCCTGGCTGGCTGTGGGCGTGGCCCTGGGATAACAACTGGCAGCACATCTACTTTGACCTGTAGCCACGCAAAAGACTGAGAGGATTACCGTGATTCCTGACGATATCGATAGGCCGCATATTACGCCACAGCAGTATGAAGTGTTGCATGGTGGTGGCGCAGAAGCTGCCGAGATTGCCAAAGAGCGATTATCGCGGCGGCGTTTCCTGCGCCGCTCTATGCTGGCGGTGTGGGGCCTGTCTACGACCGCTGCTGTTTCAGGTGCATTGTTTATGCTCTATCCCAACCTGGCCGGTCAGTTTGGTTCTGCTCTACCCGTTGGCGCGAAATCAGCTTTTCCGGCTGCCAAGCCCGCTGATTTTAAATTAAACCAGGCTGGTGTTTACTACCGTCAGAACGCCAAGACGTACCTGATACACTTGTCAAAAGACACACAGTTTTTGTTGAGCGATTCAAACCTTTCGGACCAGTTGGACTCGGAGACGGTGATTAAAGATAAGGATGGCTCTTACTGGATCGCGCTCTACCAGCGTTGTGTACACCTGGGGTGTACGGTGCCATTCCGCGATAACTGTGTGAGCTTCAAGTGCCCCTGTCACGGTTCTCACTATAACGTTGACGGAGAATACCTGGATGGCCCGGCCCCTAAGAGCCTGGACCGTTTTAATCTCTTATTCAACGGAGAAGACGTGATAGTGGATACCGGTACGACCAATACGAAAGTGCCCCATCCTGACCAGACCACTCGTTTAATTGCTCCCCCGAGTGTACAATGCAGTGTCTAGGGCACCCATAGGGTTGCCCATATTTTAAAGGTTGTGTTTTATGGTAGATCCTTTTCAGGCCGCTATTGGCATCCTGGTGCTACTGGTAACTGTGGGAGCCTTGCTATATGTCTTCTATTCTCGTACCAATGCTATTGAAAAGACGGGATACGGAGCACTGATGATACTGGCAATCATCTCTCTCATGATTCCAATTTTCTGGATCCTGGAGAGCAATAATGAAGCAGTAGCAACATCAAAGCTGCATGTGACCTCAGTACAGAGTGGAGCCATGCTCTATGCGCAATATTGTTTTCAGTGCCACGGTACTAAAGGGCAGGGGCGCGCTGGCCCGAAGCTCAACGGCAATCCGACTGTGAACAGTACAAGTGACGTTGACATCATGCGTATCATTAGCGGCGGCGTCTATGACCCTACTAATCCCGGCGATCCAACCAAGGCCCTCATGCCTGCCTGGAGTGATAGGTATGGAGGCCCTTTAACCGATAACGACATTCAATACCTCTTTGATCTCATTCGTTCCTCGGATCCCGCCTATCTTGCGAAAAACGGCTACCCGGCTGGCAATGGGTTTGACCAGGTACCCACCTTTATCCAGACGAGCAATCCCAATGCCTATCAGACGGCCGTCGCGCAAGAGACCACCGGGCAATTTGGCAAGCCGGTCGATATGACCAGTAAAAAGGCGGTTACCATTAACATCGTGCAGCCTCCACCCGGTGCTACGTGTTCTCCAGCGTGTTTTGAGATAATGAATGTGAAGGTGAAAGTCGGTACTGTGATTACCTGGGTCAATCAGAGTACCACACCGCATACAGTAACGGCGATTCAAGGGACGAATATCAGTTCTCCCAAGATTGCGCCGCAGATCTTTGACTCTGGCCTGGCACATGTCATTGCGTCGGGTGCTACCTTCACCTACACCGTGACGATGAATGCCTACAATTTTAACCCGGATCATACAGTCGTTTACTATTGTCAGATCCATCCCGTTATGGTGGCTGAACTGACGATAGTTCCATAAAATGTAGTGACCTGTTGAAAGGGATTGCGTTCTATGCAACAAGTTCAACAACGGGAGGTTCCAGAACGAATATCGTGGGCGCGTGCCATGATTTTCGGCGTTGGCTTCTTCTTCATTGCCGCCATCCTGGTTGGGCAGCTCCCCGGTTATATTTTCAGTCAGATGACTGCCGCGTCCCTGGTTCAATTTGAGCAGGGCACCATCTCCCTGGCGTTAACCTCCCTGGGCGGCTTCATGGTGATCCAGGCGATTGTGATGCTCTTTGATCCTAAGCCTGTCGTGCCGCCGGTCATCTTTAGCATTTTAGGTGTACCTCTCGCTCTTGCCGGCCTTGCCCTGGTTTTATGGGCGGCCTTCAGCGGCAACGAATACTTTCCCAGTGAGTCTGTCTCCTGGAATCCTGTACTGAATGGCAAGGTACTCTGGCTGCAGGCAAATGCGGTTGACCTGACGATGGTCGGGTTGGTGATCTTGTTCGTTGGGGTTGCCTGGGTCTTTTATAGCGTGCTCGCCCGGCGTGAACAATCCAATCCCGACCGCAGCGACCGGGGCACTACCCCCGCTATTCGCGGAATGATCATCACCTCCATCATGTTGCTGATCATTTTTATGGTCTCCTATACGATTGTGAACGACAACGGGTTGGCCTTCCTGATTAGCCCGACTTCGGGAGCGCTCCAGACACAGTTGATTATTGACACAGTCATCGAATGCGTACTTGGATTGGCTTTCTTGCTGATCCTGGGGGCTTTTGCCCTGCGCTTTCATTACTTGATGCGCCCGGTTCGCAAGCGTACTATGGCACCTTTGTACGCGATTGGTGCTCTTGGCCTGGCCCAAACCGGTGTATTATTGCTCCTGATCTGGTTCTTTATCTATCCTCTGATTAACTGGATGCATAGCTGGACCTTCATAGGGCTTGGTGACTACCTGACCATCTGTGCGAAAAAAACCGCTATTCCGCAAAGTTGTGCCTTTTCGCCTGACGCAGGTTATATCATCGATGCCGTGGTTACGACGAACTCGTTTGCTTTGCTGATGGCGGCTGTCTTTGTATGGAAATCCAACCGCAACCTGGTGATTATTGGCGGCGTTACCATAACGGCTGTGCTTGGGCTGGCGACTCTGCTGATGCATACCAATCCTAATGAAGTATTGGTGGCACTCTTGCTAAGCGGCGCGATGTTAGTGCTTGCCACTATTTGGACCAGTGTAGCACGTCGCGAGTTCGCCGTTGTTGGCGAGAACAACCTGGGGTGCCTCGGTATGTGGCTGGTGGTGGGCACCTGCCTGCTGATCTACCTGGCTTCGTTTGCCTTCTTCTCCCTTCCAAACTTTCCCAATGAGACCGCGCCAAACATCCCTTTCATTTCGGGTACCGCCATTCCAGCTCATCCGGCTCCCAACACGCCGCCAACCCCGGGAGATCCCCATGCCATTGTAATGATGGTGCTCCTGGGTGGATTAGCCGCCATCCAGTTCTACTTCCTGGTGCGCAATCGCTACAAAGTGTAATCATATTCTACAGGTAAGCATGAAACCACATACCGCAAGCGGAACTCGCGGTATGTGGTTTCATGCTTACCTGTAGAATTTTATCTGTCCATGCTATAATAGAGACAAATTGTGTACGGGAGAAATCTCTATGCCAGACGAGCGTCCTCTCAAAATTCTTATTCTTGCGGCAGAAATTGTACCGTTCGCCAAGGTTGGCGGTTTAGCTGATGTAGTAGGGGCATTACCCAAGTCTTTCCAGTCCATGGGTCATGATATTCGCCTGGCAATGCCACGCTATGGGCAGGTTGATCCAGTGCGTTTTGACCTCAAGACCATACTCGACTCCGTCACGGTGAATATGAGTACCTTCAATGCCCAGGTAAGCGTGCGCCAGGGGAGCATTGGCAATGCCATTCCCGTCTATATGATTGATGCCCCTCGCTATTTTGAGCGTGAGAACATTTATGGATATACCGACGATGGCGAGCGTTTCATTTTATTTTGCCGTGGAATATTAGAGGCCATGCGCACACTCGACTGGTCACCAGATATTATCCACTGCCACGATTGGCACACGGGTATTGTGCCAAATTGGATGCACACCATCTACCATGATATTTGGCTACCGCATTCTAGAGGTGGCCGGCGTGGCTTCCCATGGTTTTCTGTACCCGCAAATTACCGAGTTAGCCAATGTGGTTGATATGATGGGGCGAGGTATCCTTTTTGCTGATGCCATTACGACCGTCAGTACACGCTATGCTCAGGAAATTCTCACGCCAACCTTTGGCGAAAAGCTCGATCACCTGCTGCGTTCGCGCCGTGAGCGTTTGTTTGGCATCCTCAATGGCCTCGATTACGAGGAGATGAACCCCGCTACAGATCGCTATATCCAGACCCCATTCACTATAAATTCACTCGATAAACGTGCTGAAAACAAAGAGGCACTGCAAGAGCAGGCACATTTACCTGTGCGTCCCGATGTACCATTACTGGCGATGATCTCACGACTCGCCGATCAGAAGGGCTTCGACCTGCTGGGGCAGATCATTCATCCCCTCCTGGCCCAGGGCGTTCAGTTTGTCTTACTGGGTATTGGCGATCAACACTACCATGAGATGTTCCAGAGTCTTGCTGCACGTTACCCTGAGCAGGTGGCTATTTTCCTGACCTTCAATACAGAACTGGCGCAGCGTATCTATGCCGGTAGTGATATGTTCTTGATGCCTTCACGCTTTGAGCCATGCGGCCTGGGACAGTTGATCGCCATGCGATACGGCAGTGTACCCATTGTACGAGCGGTAGGCGGCCTGGCGGATACCGTGCAGGAATATGATCCGCGCACAGGTGAAGGCAATGGCTTCGCCTTCACCAACTATGACCCATGGGAGCTATTTGCTGCCATCGTCCGCGCACTTGCACTCTACCGTTTCAAGGATATCTGGCACACCCTCCAACAGCGCGGTATGGCTGCAGACCACTCCTGGCAGGCGTCGGCTATGCGCTATATTGAAGTGTACCGCAATGCCATCGCCTTCCATAGGAGTGGCAAGTGAAGTGCTGCTCTGTCAATCCTGTTTTGATGAGAGACAGTCATGTATGGAAACACCACCCAGCATGAAAACGACCGTTTTCAGAGGAGAAATGTAGTGGCATCCCTGGTGGGTGCCAGGACCCTCTATTTCAGGGCAAACGCAACTGGCCGCCATAGATAGTGCTATATGCCGTCCAACCATTGGCACCAAATGATCTCTGGCAGTGTTCAAGAAAGCCGGTTAGATGAGCTTCGGCCAAATCTGCCTGGTGAACAATTAAGGCCTCAATGGTTGCAGGATTGACGGGCGAACCAAACTCTTTCGTATGGTGCGCCAGGATAATATGCAGCAAGTCATCGATTTTCTCTGCTTCGAGCGTCGCTACCTGCTGTGCCTTCTGTTGCACAGCATACATACCCAGCACGATATGCCCAACCATCCGTCCGGTGGCGGTAAACCCTGCGCCAACTTGCCCTTCTAGCTCCTCCAGCTTGCCAATATCGTGCAGCAGTGCGCCAGCCAGCACCAGGTCATGATCGCAAGGATAGAGATGTGCAATCAGTTCAGCAATGGTTGTCACATTGACGGTATGTTCAAGCAGACCCCCAATCACCGCTCCATGGTGTCTCACGGCCGCAGGCCAGTGGCGGAATTTTTCCATGGTTGGAGGTGCGAAACAATTGTGGAGCAGGGTGCTGAGACCTGCATGATCTACCTTATCGATCAAATGCTGAAAATCTGCTTCCAATTGTACTATTGAGCAGCGGGTGCCCAATGTAAAAAGATCTGCCGGGATAGATTCGTCCGCCTGGGCGCGAAGCAGTTTGATTTGTACCTGGTTGCGATACTCTTCGACGACTCCTTCCAATAAAACCACTTTACCCTCCTGCGGTTGCTGCGATTCCGCACGGGGAGGGTCAAAGTAACGCGCAATGATTTCACTGCCGCGCTGATCGCGCAACCTGAGATCAAAAAACAGTTTTCCTGTGTTTGTTTTGCGGCTGATTACTTCGACCGCAAAAAGCCAGCCAAAAATGCTCGTGTGTACCTTTAGTTCACTGATGACGAGTAGTTCTGGTGCCATCTCTTGTTGTTTTTGAGATGTCTGATTCAGCATAGTCTGTTATTCTCCTTTGTAATATAGGTTACCTATTGGTTTCCTGTGGTATAGATACCGCTCTTCCAGGAAAAAGCGGAAATTAAATTTGTAATTTCCGCTTTTTGCATTTTCATGGATATGATAAGGGTGAGGAAAGCCATAAGAAATGAATGTTTCATACATTGACGTACCTCACACTGCCACTTATACTAGGGCAGGATCAATAAAATTCTGTAAAAAGGCATTGTGTATTTTGAAACAGGAGCTAGCTCTTTCGGAAGAGGACCGTAATCATGATCGTGACGGAGAAGTGGCTAAACGCCGCGTCGCTTTGTCAAATATATACAATGACCTACCTGTGTATGGGTCAGTTGCTTATTGGCACGCCGTCGAAAAACCTGACACACCTTTGGAGGTTTTAGTACGTTGTGAAAGGGTTGCCGTTGCACATGGAGACGATGAAGGGCGTAACCGCCTGTTTGAAGTAATATTTCGTCGTATACATATATCAAATGAAATCTGGGCCAACAGCGTGCTCAAAACGGCATCTTTGTTGGAAGATGAGCGAAATGCGCTGGTGAGTGATCTCTATGCTGACTTGTGCGAATGTGTGATACGTGCGCTCATGGATACTACAAGAATGTTTTGGGAAGAGAATTTCCAGCATTGTTTGATGTATGAGCGTAAACATGTCTACCAGACATTTATGGCACATGAAGGCCGGTGGAGTAATCAGCACACCAAAAGACCGAAGCGCATCCCACGTAGATTGCTTGGCAGCTTAGATCGGCCTAAACAAGGGAGAGATGGCGAGGTATATGAGTCAAACGTGGAAGATGAACTTGCTCAGAAAGCTTTGTTCGCAGTTGAACATGCGGATATACCTCAGCAGGTATTGTATCTGCCAGACAAGCTCAAATCAGTTGTGTGGCTGATCTTCTGGGAGGGCAGAACCGAGAAGGACACAGCAAGAGCATTAGGTATCACTGATCGCACGGTACGTAACCGGCTCCATGCCGCCTTGACAATATTGCGGCATACACTCGAGTTTGAGAGAGAAGGTATTCATGGATAGAGCGCAGGAAGAAGCTGTACAGCGCATTACAGCGCAATACGTTGAAGAAGTGCGTTCCGGACATCGACCCAACATCAGTGATTACCTGGCTCGTTATCCTCAGTACGCCAATGAGATCGTCGATTTTGTGTCCTATTTTCATGCCGTCGAAGTCGATTTACCAACCGAAACCCCGCCAGTGCCCGTTCTTCCACATCGATTTCGTATAGCCATAGACTCCGCGCGGGAACTTGCCATTCAGCCCAATGCTCGATCTATGGCCAGGATCACGACATTATTAATAATAGCTAGTAAACGCCGCCTGACACTATTGCAATTGGCTGACAAGATGGGTGTAAGTGAGGATATCGTCACCAAACTAGAGCAGCGCAAAATCAAGGCTGTAACTATCCCTGTGGAGATTTTCAAACGCTTGTCAGAAGTACTTCAACAACCATTGAGCACAATCCAGGCATACTTTGGAATTTCCAGACATTCTCAAATAGCCGAGCCTCAAGTGGCGTACCAGGTAAACCCTCAAGCCCAAAGCTTTCGAGAGGCATTGGAGGAAAGTGTGCAGTTGCCCGAAGAACAGAAATCTCTGTGGCGCAATTTGCTTGATACTGAAGGACTGTAGGGACAATAATTGTAAACTGAACGGGTGTGTGAGGGGAGGGTACTGTCGGGTGGACAGCCCCATAGTTGGGGAGAAGGGCCATCTCCGACAGTACCCGGCGTGGGGTGTAGATACCTGAGAGTTCTTTCTCTCAATCAAGAGAACGGAAAAAGGTGGAACATTTGTATATGCTTGAGAATATTGCGTACCTCGACTGTCACTCAGGCATCAGTGGCGATATGTTTCTAGGAGCAATGCTCGATGCAGGACTCTCGCTAGATACACTAAAAACGTCGCTGGCCGCTCTACCGCTGGTCGGCTACCAACTCACCTCTGAACCTTTTCAGGATAAGGGTATTCGCGGCACACGTTTTGGTGTTGTAATCACAGAACAGGAGCAGCCGGCACGCCGCTTTTCAGATATCGCCGCACTATTGACTGCTTCAACCCTTCCTCTACGCGTTCGCGAAACCGCCCTGGCTATCTTCCGCTGTCTTGCGGAGGCGGAGGCCACCGTGCATGGCACAACCTTTGAAGAGGTTCACTTTCATGAAGTTGGGGCAGTTGATGCCATCATTGATATCACAGGAGTGGCCATAGCTATCGAGACTCTCGGCATTACCCGGCTTTATGCATCAGCCTTGCCACTGACTACTGGTCATGTGAAAACTGCTCATGGATTGCTACCCGTTCCCGCGCCAGCTACCCTGGAGATACTGCGCCGCGTGGCCGCTCCGTGGAGAGCATGTCCTGTCGAGGGAGAACTGGTAACACCTACAGGGGCAGCCATACTGGCAACCCTGGCACGCTTTGAGACACCACAGATTGCCATTGAACGGGTAGGCTATGGCTTTGGACAGAAAAGCCTTCCCTGGCCCAACTGCCTGCGCCTCTGCCTGGGGCATCCACTCGAATTGTATCATGCTGATCATAGTGAGTCTGTTGATACCGATTGGGTCACAGTAATAGAGACCAATATCGACAACATGACGGGCGAACTCCTGGGCGGGCTGATGGATCGATTGTTGGCTGCGGGAGCATTGGATGTCAGCTATATCCCCATGCAGATGAAAAAGAATCGCCCTGCCGTCATGGTTACAGTCATCTGTCCGGTCGAAGAGGGTAACAGGCTGGCGCAGGTGTTGTTGCGTGAAACGAGTACTCTGGGTGTGCGTGTACAGCAGGTACAGCGACTCAAAGCCCAACGAACACAGGAGCAAATCGAAACTCCTCTTGGCACAATGATTGTGAAGGTCAAACGCCTGGGAGCGCGTATCATCAGTGCCGCACCAGAGTACGAGGAGTGCCAGCGCATCGCCCAGCAACGAGGTATGCCATTAGAAGAGGTGTACGAAGTTGCACAGCGCGCTATTGCTTCAATGCTGTAGGGAGGAATTGATGTGAAGCTACTCTACACCATCTGTTTCTGCCTCTGTGGTGATAAGGTGCTCATGCTCTACCGCAGTAACCACCCCAACCGGCATCGCTGGAACGGACTTGGTGGGAAGATACAGGGAAACGAAACGCCTCTCGCGGGCGTGCAGCGTGAAATCATGGAAGCATCATCGTCTTTCCATACTGTGCCGATATTCTTCCAAGGCATGCTGGTAAGGGCGGATAAAAGGTTCATCAGATGTGGCTATATCAATAGCAAAGAGGTGTTTGCCGTGAACAGGCGAAAACTCCAATTCTGAGAAACCCATATCGCGCATGATCTTAATGCCATCAGGTGTCCGGCTTCTTCCGAACACTTTTCTGATGATTACTCCCCGCCTTCCTAGAGATTGAAACTGCTTGGATATGCTATGCAACAGCCTGCCTGAGTATATTCCTTCTTCTCTCTGCGACAAACCAGATTTCAGAGCTGTCACGATGATGTAAATATCAAGCGGCTGTGCGGGCTGGAAGGGCATGATATCACCTGGCTTGATATCACGAGGATGCTCTTCTTCTTTCAGAATCTTGAGAATCTTTGCTGGTGGAAGAGCCACCATCGAATGATACCCGACAATCCGATTATTCGCCTTGAGGACATGGAAGATTTCTGGCTCTTTGTGACTCCACGTTTTTCTGAGCGCAACGACATCGGCCTTGGGAACATCAGGTATCCCGAACAGCTCGTTATCGATGTCAACAGTTGCTCCTATTTCATCTTCCGTAGTTGCTATCACATATCGAGCAGGAGGGACCTTCGCTTGCTTATAGGTTTTACCCGAAATTGCTGCCATCTGTTTGTCTTTCTGTTGTTGTGCAAATTGTTGAATCACTGGTGATGGATTCCAAAGGTCAAAGCGGAGCTCCCAAACGCGTTGAGGGCTGAGAAGATCATAACGAGGAGCAAAAAAGTATTCTCGGATGATACGTAAAGCAGCCGTTTCCTCAAGACTCTCATGAGCGAGGGTATAAAGCTTATCAATGTAAATACTCTGAGAGGACCAGTAATCGAGCACGCTTTGTGTCAACTGATGCAAGTATGTCCGCTTTTCAGGCCGCACATTTGCAGAGACAATCAGGCATGAGTACATGTGACCGGATTCGTATGACAGAACCTCCGGGGCCGGAATGTCTTGCACCCTCAGTTCACCGTGTAACACTTGAAGAAGAACGCCCTCACGTAATGGCAAAACACCAAGCGTCCCCCAGATATCTTTGCTCTCTTTGCGACCCGAGGGGTTATGAAGAAGCCAGTACACATGGTCATTCTTCGATTGCCAGGACCAGATCACAGGAGGAGGTAAGGTATGCTTCACCGTCAGGAGTTCTGACTCCATATAGTAGACAGCAGGCTGATCATCTTCCTCAAACAAGGACATCTGAACTCTTTGCTCTCCTTCTCTTGTTGTTTGTAGAGGATGATCGCTATTTTGTTGTCTCGCCCCTCTTTTTCTCCTCTTTGCAGGAGTTCCATATTGTACTAAATCGTCTACTTGCACCTTGTTGTACATGGCGTCCTGGACACGTCCCTCTGGCAAATATTTCTGTATCTCGCCTTCCCGTACTAAGCGGTAAAACGTAGACATGGAGATACCTGTGGGATTCAAGAGAGATCGTACCTGAGAGAGGGTGTAGGTAGGCACATATTCCGTCATACGAGTTCCAAACTCCTTATACGATAAGCTTTTCATAATTATAGCATGGAAACCTTCTTTATGAAAGCATCTCTTTCACAACAGAAAAGGTAGAGTACAGAATCCTTCACGCAATTTGAATATGCACCTCAACAGTATTGACATACAGGTTTTTACATGGTATTCTAATAATGAAACTAAGACTTCCAAATTTACGAAGATAGTTTCAAAAAAAGGAACTCTAAGGAAAGGTGAGACGACTCAAGATAAGTCGTAGAAGCAAAGCTCGTGCAGGGCTTGCTGGTGCATGCGCGGTTACACATGCACCAGCGGTTTGAGAGCCTAGTCCCGTTGTTGAAGCAGTACCTAGACCCTCATGGGCATTATGCCTGTGCAGGTGTCGCAAGTCAAGCACAGAAGGAGCTTGAAGCATGTTGAAGTATGCAGAAACCGCTAGCAGTAGTACCATTGTCCCTTTAGTGTCAGTACCATATAGCCAGTGTGAGGAACGCATCTCTGACCATACCTCTTCCTCCCCCTCTTCTTCTGCTTCCTCGTATGCCATCGGTCCCTCGGGAGCAGGGCATGAGCTTCGACGAGGCGCAACGTTTGGCGCTGGCAGGAAGCGCACGGTAGAGCACATTGAGAAAGGAGGGCGGCATCATGCAACTGGTCGAACAGCACGTCATTAACCACAATGATCCCCGTTTTGCCGTGATGGATGCCGCTGCCTTCAAATCCAAAAATCTCTACAATGCGGCATTGTACGAGATACGCCAGTCTTTCATTCATGAAGGAAAGTACCTCAACTACCACGAGATGGACAAGCGCATGAAGCAACATGAAGCCTATTGCGCCTTGCCACGCAAAGTCAGTCAGCAAGTCTTAATGCAACTACATCACGATTGGGAGAGCTTCTTCAAAGCACGGGCAGCCTACGAAGAAGACTCTTCGAAGTTTCTCGGACGGCCAAAGTTACCCAAGTACAAGCACAAGACGGAAGGGCGCAACATCCTGGTCTACACCATCCAGGCCATCAGTAAAAGAGGCTTGAAGCGTGGCCTCGTTCAACCCTCCATGCTTCCTATCCGTGTCAAGACTCAACAGACAGACATTGACCAAGTTCGTATTGTTCCTCGAAAAGGGTTCTACGTAGTTGAGGTGATTTACGGAAAAGAGCCGGTTCAAGCAAATGTCAACCCTGCTTACTACGCTGGCATCGATATTGGCATCAACAATCTGGCAACTGTAGCTTCAAACGCCCCTGGTTTCCAACCAGTCATCGTTAACGGCAGGCCGGTGAAGTCGATCAACCAGTTCTACAACAAGCGCAGAGCAGAGTTACAGAAGAAGCTTGGGCATACCAGCAGTACGCACCGTATGGAGCGCATGACGAACAAGCGCAATCGTCGCATTGACCACTACATGCACACCGCAAGCCACAAGATCATCGATCTTCTCGTGCAAGAGAGGATAGGCGTGTTAGTGATTGGCAAGAATGACGCCTGGAAACAGGAAGTCAACATGGGCAAGCGTAAAAATCAGCAATTCGTGCAGATACCGCACGCTCGCTTTATCCAGATGTTGACCTACAAAGCGGAGTTAGTCGGCATCACCGTTCTGATCACGGAAGAGTCCTACACGAGCAAAGCCAGCTTCCTTGACCGAGACCCATTGCCGGTACGTAAGCCCAACGATGACGCGAAGCACACCTTTAGCGGAAAGCGGGTCAAACGTGGTCTCTATCGTGCATCAGGCAAGCGGTATATCAATGCTGACTTGAACGGCGCACTGAACATTATCCGAAAAGGTGCGACCCGTTTAGCCGAAACCGCGTAAAAGCGGGGGATGGCTAGCAGAGGGCAATCTCTGACAACTAATCTATTGGTGTGAGGTGCAAACCCTCACCTGATGAATGGGCATCAGAAAGCGACATCCTCGTGGTAGCGACTGGACATCAATCCACGAAGCAGGATGTGAGACAAGAAAACTGCGAGTCCGAGGCAGAAGAAGTTTGAAGCGTGCTGTTATGATGAAATATTCTCTAACAAGGGAACGAATTGAAGGTGCGACTGACCCATCGTTATGATGTACAAGCTTAGACGGACTGACAAGCTTGACCAAAAAATGGTAGTTGCGCATGCCTTTGGGTTCTTTTCTCCCAAAGGAAACGTGAGGTTCTTCTTTTCGGAGCCTCATCCCGTCACGTAGCGCACGGTGGAAAGTACCCATCTAACACAGCAAAGGGACAATAGCTTGGAACGGGGGAACCTCGTAGGAACTCTCGCTCGCGGTCGATCTGGCAAGTAGGTTCCCACCAAGGTACTACGAGGGACGATGGTCTAAAAAGCCAGGGCCATCATGTAAGGTGATGGATATGCTGACGTAGACCCTGCTGTATGGAAGATAGAGCGTGAGTAGAATGAGAGATAGGAATGCGCCGCCCCGCCAGGAGACTGACGAGGCGAGCGAGACTTGGAAGAAAGTGCCCTGGAAGAAACTAGAGCAGCATGTCTTCCGCATTCAGAAACGAATTTATCAAGCCAGTCAGCGTGGTGAAACCCGAAAAGTAGAAAAACTGCAAAAACGGTTGATGAAATCGAAATCTGCCCCATGGTTGGCAGTGCGGCGAGTGACACAGGACAACCAGGGGAAGAAAACAGCAGGAATTGACGGAGTAAAATCTGTAAGTCCCAGGCAACGACTTGTCAGGGCGAACCAACTGCACCCGAAGCATTGGAAAGATCAAAAAGCCCGGCCCGTTCGCCGCGTCTGGATACCGAAACCAGGCAAGAAGGATGAGCAAAGACCTTTAGGAATGCCCGTCATGATCGAAAGGGCGCAGCAAACACTCGTCAAGCTGGCTCTCGAACCTGCATGGGAAGCCAAAGTTGAACCCAACAGTTACGGATTTCGACCAGGACGCTCATGCCACGATGCGATTGGAGCCATCTGCTTTGGTATTGGTCAAAAACCCAAATGGGGGTTTGATGCTGATATCAAAGGCTGTTTCGACAATATCAATCCAAAAGCATGGCTCACGAAACTGCAAACGTACCCGCAAGTCCGACACATCGTGAAAGCATGGCTCGAAGCGGGAGTCTTAGACGGGGTGGATTTTTCACCCACCGAGACCGGAACGCCTCAAGGAGGCGCAATCTCACCCTTACTAGCCAACATGGCTTTACATGGGATAGAGGAAGCAGCATCAAATGTGTGTTCGAGGAAGAAAGGGAAACCCCATCTCATTCGAGATGCAGATGAGTTTGTGATACTTCATGCCAACAAAGCGATGTTAGACAAAGCAGTAGCAGCAGTGACCGAGTTGCTAGAGGGCATGGGACTCTGGCTTAACCCTAAGAAAACAAGGATCACGCACACGCTTAGCGCCTATGAAGGAAACGTGGGCTTCGATTTCTTGGGATTTTCCAGCCGTCAGTTCCCAGTGGGGAAAACTCACAGCGGGAAAAATCGGCAGGGAAAAATGCTTGGGCATAAAACTTTCATCACTCCCAGTAAAGAAGCTGTTAGGCGGCATACTCAGAAAATCAAGCTGCTAGCACGTAAGCATAGGTCAGCCCCACAAAATGCAGTGATACGAGTTCTCAATCCAGTGATTAGAGGATGGACGAACTACTATCGATGGGTAGTGTGTTGTGAGGCTTTCAAGGCTTGCGACTTCAACACCTTTCGACAACTGTTTCGATGGGGGCAAGCAAGACACTCTGGGAAAAGCAAGC
>WNFF01004466.1_pt1 | contig 21317 bp, 18 predicted proteins | sample 5400441 | NCBI WGS metagenome assembly WNFF01 (sample SAMN13153345, study PRJNA577476) | soil metagenome | isolation source: 120 cm saprolite under Douglas fir tree site 2 hole 3 replicate 1 | place: USA:California | collected 2015-04-18
GTACACCGTGGTATATTCGTCCGTGGTGGGTGCGTCAGTGTGATCGAGCTTCAACATCTTGATCTCCGAGGTTCGGATGAGTCGTGGCAAACCAATCCTAACCTCCTGACCTCCCACCACCCCATAGTATCTGAGGAGCGCCGCATCTTTGCGGCGCGTCTCGAAGGATGGCCACTTGCTCGGCCGCACCTGTTGCCATCCTTCGAGACGCCGTGCTGCGCACGTCTCCTCAGGATGAGGTGAGACGACTTCGCGCCTCAACAAAATCCCATGCTCCTCCTTCTCGAACAATGTCTGAACGGCCTGCAATTCGGTTTGCTGCTGTTCCTGCTCGCCGCCGGGCTGACGCTGGTGTTCGGCATCATGGACCTCGTCAACCTGGCGCACGGCTCGTTCTACATGCTGGGGGCCTATTTTGCCGCGACCTTCGCGGCGCTCACGGGAAGCTTCGCGCTCGGCGCCGTGCTGGCGCTGGCCGCGACGCTCCTGGTCGGAATGGCGGCCGAGCTGATCGCGATCCGCAAGCTTTATGGCCGCGACCATCTCGATCATGTGCTCGGCACCTTCGGGCTGATCCTGTTTTTCAACGAGCTGGTGCGGCTCATATGGGGACCGGCCGGCATGAACCTGCCGCTGCCGCCGTATCTCGGCGGGTCGATCGAGATTCTCCCGGATGTGTACTACCCGGCGTACCGGATCGCGATCATTGCGGCAGCCCTCGCGGTCGCCTTGCTTCTCTACCTCGTGGTGATGCGCACGCGCGTCGGCATGTTGATTCGCGCCGGAGCGTCGAACCGCGAAATGGTCGGTGCGCTGGGCATCAACATCCAATTGCTCTACACGTTTGTCTTCGGCGTCGGGGCGGCGCTCGCGGGTCTCGCCGGACTGATTGAGGCGCCCATCCTCACGGCGCAGATCGGAATGGGCGAGAACATCCTGATCGTCGCCCTCGTCGTTATCATCATCGGCGGCGTCGGTTCGATCCGGGGCGCCTTCATGGCGGCGATTTTCGTCGGTCTCGTCGATACCGTCGGCCGCGCCTTCCTGCCCGAATTGTTTCGCCTCGTGATGACGCCGGCCGCCGCGTCGGCACTCGCCCCGGCGCTGTCGTCCATGCTGATCTACCTGTTGATGGCCATCGTTCTCGTCCTGCGCCCGCAAGGCCTGTTTCCGGTTGACCGGAAATGAGCCCGTTTTTCGCCGCCCGCAGTATCGTGATCGGTGCGCTGCTCGTCTTTCTTGCGCTGCTGCCGGTCTATGTGGTCGCCACCGGCCAGTTCTTCCCGCTTACTTTGTTCACCCGCATCGTCATCCTGGCCCTCGCCGCCACCAGCCTCAACCTCATTCTGGGTTATGGCGGCATGGTGAGTTTCGGCCATGCTGCCTATCTCGGCCTCGGCGGCTATGTGGTCGGCATCCTGGCCAAGGAAGGCATAACGTCGGGGTTCGTGCAGTGGCCGTTGGCGATTGCGGCGTCGGCGCTGTTCGGGCTCGTCGTGGGCGCGTTGTGTCTGCGCACACGCGGCGTCTATTTCATCATGATCACGCTCGCCTTTGCGCAGATGATCTATTACGTTGCGGTCGGACTCGATCGCTACGGCGGCGACGACGGGCTCACGATCTATCGGCGCAGCCAATTTGCCGGCCTCATCGACCTCTCCGGCAAGGTGCAGTTCTACTATCTGTGCCTCGCCTTGCTCATCGCCGCGATCTTAATCGTCTCCCGCCTCGTCAATTCGCGTTTCGGAATGGTGATCCAGGGCTCGCGATCGAACGACCGCCGCATGCGCGCGATAGGATTTCCGACCTTCCGCTATCGGCTTGCAGGCTTCGTGATCGCCGGCATGATGTGCGGCCTTGCGGGCGCCCTGCTCGCCAACCACACAGATTTCATCAGCCCTGCCGTGATGCATTGGACCCGCTCCGGCGATCTCATCGTGATGATCGTGCTTGGCGGCATGGGGTCGCTGTTCGGCCCGCTGATCGGCGCGGTCACGCTCCTGATGCTTGAGGAGGGGCTCTCGCGCGTGACGGAGTATTGGCAGATCATCGTCGGCCCGTTGCTGCTGTTCGTTGTGGTCTATGCCCGCGGCGGCATCGCAGGCGCTCTGGCGGGATTACACCGTGGCTGATCCGCTTTTGCAGATCCGCGACCTGACCAAGCGGTTCGGCGGCGTGCTCGCCTCCGATGGCATTTCTCTCGATGTGCCCGCAGGCGAATTGCACGCCATCATCGGCCCGAATGGCGCCGGCAAATCAACCCTGATCGGCCAGCTTGTCGGCGAAATTAGTCCCGACGGGGGGCGGATTTTCTTCAACGGGCGCGACATTACCCACCTGCCGACCCATCGCCGAAGCGCGCTCGGTCTTGCGCGCTCGTTTCAGATCACCTCGCTGTTTCTCGATTTCACCGTACTCGACAACGTCGCCTTGGCGGTCCAGGCCCATGCCGGCCATTCGTTCCGCTTCTGGCGGCCGGCCCGTGGCGAGGCGAAATTGCGCCAGCCGGCGCGCGCCGCGCTCGCCCGTGTCGGGCTCGAGAGCCGGGCCGATGTCGTGTGCGCAAATCTCAGCCATGGCGAACACCGGCAACTCGAAATCGCCATGGCACTGGCCACTGGCCCGCGCATGTTCCTGCTCGACGAGCCCATGGCCGGAATGGGCCCGGACGAATCCGCCCGCATGATCGCGCTCCTTCGCGAACTCAAGCGGGAGCAGACCATCCTGCTGATCGAGCACGACATGGACGCCGTGTTCCGGCTGGCCGATCGCATCACGGTGCTGGTTGACGGCAGGGTCATCGCATCGGGCGCGCCAGACGACATCAGGAGCGATGCCGCCGTGCGTCAAGCCTATCTCGGCAGCCAGAAGGCGGGCCATCATGGTTAGGCCGGTGCCCCAGAAAACGGCGAACCTTCTCGAGGTGGAGAATATCGAGACCTGCTATGGCCGCAGCCAAGTGCTTTTTGGGGTTTCGCTCGCCATCGCGGCGGGCGAAATGGTGAGCCTTCTGGGCCGCAACGGCATGGGCAAGACCACGACGGTGCGCTCCATCATGGGGCTGACACCGGCCAGCGCCGGCACGATCAGGTTCGCAGGGGCAGATATCCGTCGGCTGCCGCCCTACCGCGTCGCCCGCCATGGCGTCGGGCTCGTGCCTGAAGGCCGCCAGGTATTTCCCAACCTGACGACGCGCGAGAATCTGCTCGCCACTGCCGGAAACCGGCGCGGCGCCACGAACCCGTGGACGCTCGAGAAGGTCGAGACCATGTTCCCGCGGCTCGCCGAACGGGCCGCCACCATGGCGCGTGCGCTATCGGGAGGCGAGCAGCAGATGCTGGCGATCGGCCGCGCGCTCATGACCAATCCGCGCCTTATCATCCTGGACGAAGCGACCGAGGGCTTGGCGCCGCTGGTCCGCGACGAAATCTGGCGGTGCCTCACGGCGCTCAAGCGGGCCGGCCAGTCGATCCTGGTCATCGACAAGAACGTCGACGCACTGATCGAGATCGCGGATCGCCACTACATCATCGAACGCGGCCGCGTCACCTGGACCGGGACGTCGCGCGAGCTTGCAGCGGCTCCCGATGTCCAGCATCGGTACCTTGGGATTTAGAGTGCGTCCCAATATGATCGAATCACATTTCTACCGTCATGCCCGCGCTTGTCGCGGGCATCCACGTCTTTCTTGCCGCGCATCAGCAAGTAATGCGTGGATGGCCGGGACAAGCCCGGCCATGACTCCGGCGAAATGGTTCGACATGACCAAAATCGGCTTGAAGGGCCGCGCGAAATGAAATTGGCCGATGACGGCTTTCTCGAAATCGGACCAAGCCGGCTCGAATACAAAATGACCGGGCCTCGTCCTGATGAAGCCGCGACCTTCGTGCTGCTGCATGAGGGCCTGGGGTCGGTCGGGCTCTGGGGCGAGTTTCCGATGCGCCTTGCGGACGCGACCGGTCTTGGAGTGTTCGCCTACTCGCGCTCCGGCTACGGCCGCTCCAGCCCTTCGGTGTTGCCGCGGCGTGTGACTTTCATGCACGAGGAGGCGCGCGACGTGCTGCCCCGCGTGCTCGACGCCATCGGGTTACGCCGCGGCATTCTGCTTGGCCACAGTGACGGGGCATCGATCGCCACCGTCTACGCGGGCAGCGTAGAGGACCATCGCATCCGCGGCCTGGTGCTGCTCGCGCCCCATTTCTTCACTGAGGAATTCGGCGTCGCCGAGATCGCACGCATGTGTGAAGCCTACGAGACCACGGATTTGCGGGCGAAGCTCGCAAAGTGGCACCACGATCCCGACAATGCGTTCTACAACTGGAGCGGCCCATGGCTCGAACCAGCTTTTCGAGAGTGGGACATTACTGAGGAGCTCGCCTATATTCGGGTGCCGATCCTCATCATTCAGGGCGAGGACGACCAATACGGCACGCTGCGACAGATCGAAGTCGCCAAGGAGGAGTGTTACTGTCCGGTCGAAGCGGTGGTCCTGAAAGGAATCCGTCACGTCCCGCACCGCGAGGCGCCGGAGGCGACGATGGCGGCGATCGTGGATTTTACCCGGCGGTTGCAGATAGAATGACGAGATCACAAGTTGCAATGCATGGGCCGTCATTGCCGGGCTTGACCCGGCAATCCATCTCTTTGCAAGAGCTGTTGCAGGGGGATGGACCCGCGGGTCAAGCCCGCGGGTGACAGTTCTGCGGGCGGCGAGCGGAATTTGCGTCTAGTTGGAGCAGCCAATGGCCGAAGCCGAGCAAAAACTCGCGAACGGAACGGCGCGAATCGACTTTGCTACCGATCCGTCGCGCTATCGGCATTGGAAGCTTGCCGTCGACGGCAAGGTCGCAACCCTGGTGCTCGATGTCGACGAGAAGGGCTCCTTGTTCGCGGGCTACGATCTCAAGCTCAATTCCTACGACCTCGGCGTCGATATCGAGCTGGCCGACGCTTTCGAACGCATCCGGTTCGAGCATCCGCAGGTGCGCGTGGTGCTGCTGCGGTCCGGCAAGCCCAGGGTCTTCTGCGCCGGCGCCAACATCAGGATGCTGGCTGGCGCAAGCCATGCCCACAAGGTGAATTTCTGCAAGTTCACCAACGAGACCCGCAACGCCATTGAAGACGCCAGCGCCGGCTCAAGCGTGCGCACCATCTGCGTGATCAGCGGGACCGCGGCCGGCGGCGGCTACGAACTTGCGCTTGCGGCCGATCACATCATTCTGGTCGACGACGGCTCGTCGTCGGTGTCGCTGCCCGAGGTACCCTTGCTCGCGGTATTGCCGGGGACCGGGGGCCTTACGCGCATCACCGACAAGCGCAAGGTGAGGCGCGACCGTGCGGACTCTTTCTGCACCACCGAAGAAGGCATCAAGGGTAAACGCGCTACCGAGTGGCGCCTTGTGGACGAGATCACGCCCCCCTCCCAGCTCGAGGCCGTTGTCGCGGCGCGCGCGCGCGAATTCGCCGGTGACGCTGAGCAACCCCCTCCCTACCCTCCCCCGCCCCCCACCCTTCCCTCCCCCGCAAGCGGGGGAGGGTTAGGGAGGGGGCCTGGGGAGGGTAGGGAGGGAGTGGGTGTCGCGCTCACGCCCCTGGAACGCAACGTCGCTGCGGACCGCCGCGACTACAAATATGTCTCGGTTGCATTCGATCGCGCCGGACGGGTTGCGACCATAACCTTGCGCGGCCCCGATTCGCCGCCGCCGCCGTCGGCCGAAGAGATGCTAGCCCACGGCGCGGCATTCTGGCCGCTCCAGGTCGCGCGCGAACTCGACGACGCCATTTTGGATATCCGCCTCAACGAACTCGACGTGGCCGCCATCGTGTTCAAATCCGAAGGCGACCCGCGGACCGTCCTCGACTACGACCTCTTTCTCGACCGGCAGGCCCGGCATTGGCTTGCGCGCGAAATCCGCCTCAAATGGAAACGCGTGCTCAAGCGCATCGATCTGACCTCGCGCTCGCTGGTCGCGCTCATCGAACCCGGTTCCTGTTTTGCCGGCACGCTCGCCGAGATTGTGTTCGCGGCCGACCGTTCCTACATGCTGATCGGCAGCCGCGACGGAGATAACCGGCCGCCGGCCAGGATCATTCTCGGAGGCGTCAATCTGTCCGGGACGCTTGCCATGAGCAACGGCCTCGACCGGTTGCGCACACGCTTTCTCGGCGAGCCGGAGGCGCGTGACAATGCCCGCCAGGCGATCGGCCAAGCGCTGGACGCCACGGCCGCGGAAGCCCTCGGCCTCGTCACCTTCGCGCTTGATGACATCGATTGGGATGATGAAATCCGCCTCTTCCTTGAGGAGCGCGCCAGCTTCTCGCCCGACAGCCTTACGGGCCTCGAATCCAATCTGCGCTTCGCCGGCCCGGAAACGATGGAAACCAAGATCTTTGCGCGCCTCACCGCATGGCAGAACTGGATATTCCAGCGCTCAAATGCGACCGGCGAGACCGGCGCGCTATCGCGCTACGGCACCGGCCGCAAACCGGAATTCGACACGAGACGGACGTGAGCAAGAAAGAACAATACCAGGAGGCTTCCATGGATCTCGTCAACGTCGACTATTCGACCAGGATCCCGAACAATGTCGGGCTCACCGAGGATCGCCGCATCCTGCGGGCGCTAGAAGGCTGGCACCCCGGCTATCTCGACTGGTGGCAGGCCATGGGACCGGAAGGGTTCCAGGAGGCGCTGGTCTATCTGCGCACCGCCGTCTCGGTGGACCCGAAGGGCTGGGCGAAATTCGACTATGTGAAGATGCCCGAATATCGCTGGGGCATTTTGCTCGCGCCCCGCGAGGACGACCGGACCATTCCGTTCGGGCACCACCTCGGTGAGCCGGCGTGGCAGGACGTGCCGGGCGAGTACCGCGCGATGCTGCGCCGGCTGATCGTGATCCAGGGCGATACCGAGCCGGCGTCCGTTGAGCAGCAGCGCCATCTGGGCAAAACCGCGCCGTCGCTCTACGACCTGCGCAACCTGTTCCAGGTCAATGTCGAGGAAGGCCGCCACCTGTGGGCGATGGTTTATCTCCTGCATAAGTATTTCGGCCGCGACGGGCGCGAGGAAGCAGACGAACTGCTGCGCCGCCGCTCCGGCAGCGCCGACGCGCCGCGCATGCTGGGCGCTTTCAACGAACAGACGCCGGATTGGCTGTCGTTCTTCATGTTCACCACGTTCACGGATCGCGACGGCAAGATGCAGCTCGAAAGCCTCGCGCAATCGGGCCTCGATCCGCTGTCACGCACCTGCCGCTTCATGCTGACCGAGGAAGCCCACCACATGTTCGTGGGCGAGACCGGCATCGGCCGCATTGTCCAGCGGACCTGCGAGGCGATGAGGGCGGCCGGCGTCGAGGACCCGGAGAAGATCGAACAGGTGCGGGCGCTCGGGGTCATCGATCTGCCGACCATTCAGAAAAAGCTCAATCTGCACTATTCGCTTTCCCTCGACCTGTTCGGCTCCGAGGTCTCCACCAACGCGGCGAATGCGTTCAACGCCAGCCTCAAGGGGCGTTTCCACGAGGCCAGGATCGACGACGATCACCGGCTTGAGAGCGCGACCTATCCGGTGCTCAAGCTCGTCGACGGCGAGGTCAAACGCGTGGACGAGCCGGCGCTGACCGCGCTCAACATGCGCCTGCGCGACGATTATGCCGCCGACTGCGCCAAGAGCGTCGAGCGCTGGAACAAGGTCATCGAGAAAACGGGCGTCGCCTTCAGGTTGCGGCTGCCCCATGTGGCGTTCCATCGTCAGATCGGCGAATTTCGCGACGTGCAGGCGACGCCCGATGGCGAACTCATCGACTCCGAGGCCTGGAAGCACCGCAGCGACCACTGGCTGCCGTCGCGAGCCGATGGCGATTTCATCGCCGACTTGATGAAGCCGATGCGCGAGCCGGGACAATTCGCCGGCTGGATCGCGCCCCCCAAAGTCGGGATCGACAACAAGCCGGGGGATTTCGAGTATGTGAAGATTGCGGCGTGAGATCCGAAACAAGCAGCAGCTTGGGGAATTTACTTAGAAACAAGGGTAGCTGTTATCGGCGGAAGAAAGGAGGCCCCGGTCACGCCGCGCAATCCCGTGTCGCCTTTTTTTGGCGATACGCGGCACCTGGGTGGTCTTTCTCGCGCTCGCGGAGCGAGCGTCGATCAGGAGCTTTTCTCATGAGCGTGAATAGACGCCTAGCCCTCGTACTCGCATGCAGCATCAGCTTGGGGTGCCGTGCCATGCTCGATCCGGCTCGGGCGCAGAGCCCTTCTGATTTCGATCCGGTCGCGACCGCAAAATTGCGCGCCGGAGAAATTGTTCGCGAAATAGTCGGAAGTGGGCGCGATGCGTCTCGTCCCGAATCGGCGCACAACGAACTATTTAACACGGGACTGCTGTTGCAGGCTGGCTTGAGAGCGTTGCTGCCGGTGCAGGAGCGCCAAGGCGTTGCGCTGCCCGGTGCACCGTCGCCGAACGACCCAAAGGAATTGATTCTGGCCCAGGAGAATTACAAGGCCGCGTTCGAGTCGGGAGCGGAGGCGACGGCGGCGCAAAGAGCAACGGCAATGGCATCCATCGAATTGGCGACGCAGCAGCTGCAAAGGGCGGGATATACAGTGTTGGCTGAAAAGGTGATTGATTGGCTGAAAACGCAGCGGTAAAATCTAATCGATTGCGTTCGTCCCTCTGGCTCTGGAGCTACGTCAACGACCTAGCCACTTTTAGGTCGGCCCAGCCCGCAAAGGCCCACTTTGTGGGCATATTTACGGAGCGTTGCGCTGCGTTTGATTTTTGCCGTTGACGCGGATCAAGAGCTTCGCGAAGGAGGGGATCGCCTGTGAGTTTGGAAGAGACCGCAATTACTACTCTCGGAGTAGGCGGTGCTGCCTTTTATTATCGTGGTGATTGGCGTGCGGGCAACGAGCTGGCCCAAAAGGAGAGGATAGTCCTATGAGTTGGGAAGACGCCGCAATTACTTCCGCAATTACTCTCGGAGTTGACGTCGTTAAGAAATTCTTCGAGGGCAAAAAGGATGATAAAGATCTGATCTCTGTCGGTCTCGCAGTCGGGTACTTTTACAATTTCCTCGATGTTATTTCCGGCGCAATTGAAAACACACGTATTATTACTTTATATGAGGCAAAGGATGGTAAACCCGGGGACAAGTGTCAGCAATACGACTCCGAGACGGTCGAGGTACAGCTTATTCTGCCGCGGCGACTGGACGTCGGCGTGTACCAACGGTGCGAGGAAGATTTCAAGAGGACAACGAAGGGCGTTATTCTACTTGAGAAGCAAAAACGATGGTACGGAATCAACTACAATACCGTTAAGCAGGGAGAGAAGGATGGAATCGTAATTAAAGATTTGGCGCGTCCTTTGATGGCAGTGAAACACTTCTACGAGAAGATCCTTGGGTACCGGACAAATGACCAGATCGACACCAAATGGCTGAAAGCGCAATTGTCAGAGATCAACGCTTTCAAAGAAACCTTGAGGCGACTGCAAGAACTCGGTTACGGGGCGCTTGTCAACCGATTACACTTTCTTGAGATAAGCTAGCGTCCGGATTCCCAACCTGATAGGCTCGATGCGGGCCATAAATCTCAATCACACCCTCTGGCGCACGCCAAGCCCCATCATGAAGCGCTGGCGGATCTGCACCGGGTCGCGATCTGTCGTGCCGACGCCCGGCTTGTCGTCGATGCGGGCTGCAATGAAAGTCGGGCCGCCGTCGGTGAGCGCGGCGTCGATGAGCCTGTTGAAGTCCTCCTCATCGCCCGCCCAGGCGCACTTGCTCAGCCCCGCGGCGCGGGCGAGCGCCACATAGTCGGCGGTCCCGGCCGCCGGGGTCGGCTGGCCGCCGGTGATCTGGTAGAGGCCGTTGTCCATGATCACCATGGTCAGATTTTTCGGCTGCTGCGCCGCGATGGTGACGAGGCAGCCGATCTGCATGAGCAGCGAGCCGTCGCCTTCGAGCGCAATGACATGGCGCTGCGGCTGCGCCAGCGCCACGCCGAACGCGATCGGGATGGCTAATCCCATGCTGCCCAGCATGTAGAAGTTCTGCGGGCGATGTCCCGCAGACCACAAATCGAAATTGGTGTTGCCGATGCCGCCGATCACGGCTTCGTCGTTTCTGAGCCTCGCAACGAGTTGCTTGGTCAGGTCGAAACGGTTGAGCACCTTGGCATTATCGTAGCTAGCGACGGAAGCAGCGCTGGGCATTGGGCGATCCATTTATTCGGAGTCATGGCCGGGCTTGTCCCGGCCATCCACGTCTTGCTTGCTGAGGGGCCGCGAGAAAGACGTGGATGCCCGCGCTTGTCGCGGGCATGACGCAGTGGAGAGGCGATTCGATCTCATCGGCGCGCGCTCTAGTGACTTTAGGCTTCGAACACTTTGCCGCCGGTGAGGAGCGGCGACAGGATAAAGGCCACTGCCGCCTGGGTCGCGACTGCCTGCTTGATCGAGCGGTCGACGATAAATTCGAGTTCGTCATGGCGTGTGATGGTGTGGGTTTCGACAGCGAGCGACTCCAGCACCGGACGCATGGTGCGGCATACCAACGCCTGACCGAGGTTGAATTCGCCGAGCGTGCCGCGCTCGGACACGAACATGATAGCCGGTACCTGGTAGGGCACGACGAGGGACGCCAAGACGTTCGGGATTGTGCCGAATCCCGAGGTCTGCATCAGCACCGCCCCGCGCCGTCCGCCCATCCAGGCGCCGGACACGATGCCGAGCGCCTCCTCCTCGCGCGCGGTAGGAAACGTAAGGAAGTCGGGGTCGGCGTGCAGGTTCTTGATGAGCGGGGTAAACACTTTGTCCGGCACGTAGGTTACAAGCCTCACGTCGTTGCGCTTGAGGGTCTGCTGCACGACCTCGTACCACGGCCGCGCCACGACGGGATTGGCAGTGTCCAATACGATCGATCCGACGCGCATGAAGGCGCTCCTCAGCGTGAGGTCCAAACTATGTCACGCTCTCGACGCGTTCCTAACATGAACCTGTAGGGTGGGCAAAGCGAACCGTGCCCACCAAGGCCGAGCCCGGTGGGCACGACGCACCGAAGTCGGGCTTGCCCGACTTCGGCACTCAAAAATGTGTCGAAATCGGCAACAGCCGATTTCGATTGGCGCGCCTTTGCCCACCCTACAACAACTGATATGACGTGCCCGGGGAAACCGAGGAGCGTGGCGCGGCATGACGAAACCGGTGAACTGGCTATGGCCCAACGGCAAACGAACCGCGGTCGTCTTCAACGTTTGCCTGGAGGCGTGGTCCGATGGCAAGGCGCCCGGCATCAGCCCGATGGGAAACCCGCTGCCGGCGGGCGTGCTCGACACCATGGCGATCTCGTGGGCGGCGTATGGGGTCAAGCGCGGCATCTATCGGCTGCTCGACGGCTTCCGGCAGCACCGGGCGGCGGCGACGCCGAACGGGCGCCCGAGACCGTCAGGGCGATTGCGGATGCGGGGCACGAAGTGCTGTCCCACTCTTACGCCATGGACGTCATTCCGGCACTGCTGTCCGACGAGGAGGAACGCAAGAACATCGCGCGCTGCACGGCGCTGCTTGAGAAAGCGTCGGGCCGCAAGATCGAAGGCTGGCTCAGCCCGCGCGGCACATCGCGCGCCGAAACGCCGCGGCTTCTTATCGAGGCCGGATACCGCTGGTATGGCGACGTGTTCGACGACGACCTCCCCTATGTGCAGACCTTCGGCAACGGGCAGATCGTCGCGATCCCGCTCGGAACCGACGTCAACGACATGCAGTTCATGAAGTACGGCAACGCGCCGAAGACTATGCTGGAATCCTTCCACGAGAACATCGTGGTCGCCAAGGAGAAGGACGAGCTGTCGATCATCGACGTCACCTGCCACGCCCACATTTTCGGCCGTCCGCGCGGCGCCTACTACTATGAAAAGGTCGTCGCGGCGGCGGCCCGCGATCCCGACGTCTGGATCGGGACGCGCGCCCAGATCGCCCATCATGTGCTTGCGCAGAAGGCCTCAAGCGATGCCGATCGACTTTGACCCCGAGGACGGCGACAGCCACCAGGAAATCCGCACCGGCGTGCGCAAGCTTTGCGCCCAATTTCCGGGCGAGTATTGGCGCCGCCTCGACCGCGAGGCGGCCTATCCGGCGAATTTTGTGAAGGCCGTCACGGCCGCTGGCTATATGTCGGCCCTCATTCCGGAGGAATATGGCGGCTCAGGCCTGCCGCTGTCGGCGGCAGCGGCAATCCTGGAGGAGATCCAGCGCGCTGGATGCAACGGCGCCGCCTGCCACGCGCAGATGTACATCATGGGCACCCTGCTGCGGCACGGCAGCCCCGAGCAGAAGCGCAAATATCTGCCCGGGGTCGCGTCGGGCGAACTGCGCCTGCAGGCCTTCGGCGTGACCGAGCCCTCAAGCGGCACTGATACGTCCTCGATCAAGACCTTTGCGCAGCGCGAGGGCGATCATTACGTGGTCAATGGCCAGAAGATTTGGACCTCACGCGCGGAATATTCCGACCTCATGTTGCTCTTGGCCCGCACCGCGCCAAAACATCAGGCCGCCAAGCGAACCGACGGCCTCTCGGTGTTCATTCTCGACATGCGGACGGCCAAGGACGCAGGGCTCGCGATCCGGCCGATCCGCACCCTGATGAACCACTCCACCACCGAGGTGTTCTTCGATAATGTGCACATTCCGGCCGAGAACCTCATCGGCGAGGAGGGCAAGGGCTTTCGCTACATCCTTTCGGGCATGAATGCGGAGCGCATTCTCATCGCGGCGGAATGTATCGGCGACGCCAAATGGTTCATCGAAAAGGCCACCGACTATGCCAAGGAGCGGGTCGTATTCGATCGCCCGATCGGCAAGAACCAGGGCGTCCAGTTTCCGCTCGCCAAGGCCTATGCGCAGATGCGCGCCGCCGAGCTCATGGTGCACAAGGCGGCTGAATTGTTCGAAGCCGGGACGAACTGCGGCGCCGAAGCCAACATGGCAAAGCTGCTCGCGGCCGACGCGTCCTGGGCGGCCGGGGAAGCTTGCGTCCAGACCCACGGCGGTTTCGGCTTTGCCGAGGAATACGATATCGAGCGCAAATTCCGCGAAACGCGGCTCTACCAGGTGGCGCCGATTTCAACGAACTTGATCCTGAGCTTCTTGGCCGAGCACGTGCTCGGCCTGCCGAGGTCGTATTGATCCTGGCGGCGCTTGAAATGACTGGTGCTTCGCTTAGTTAAAGGGAACGGGTCGCTCCGGCGCGTTTTGCGGCACGTCCAATCGGGCGGGCGGCCCGTCAATGCAATGGAGCACCGCCATGCCCTTGCCAATCATCTCGATTACGATCCTTTCCGCCGTGCTGCTGGGCGATATCGAGGCCGCATCGGCGCAATCGGCATATTCGTATCCGTGGTGCAGCGTCCGGGGACGCAGTGGCAGTATGTCCTGCTACTTCACCAGCTGGGAACAATGCCGAGCGACACTATCCGGAATCGGCGGCAACTGCATCATGAGCCCGTATTATCGGCCGGCCGCGCCGCGCGCCGCGAGTCACCGAAAATAACTCATCGAAACGCGTTCGCGATCAGCCCTCAAGCGGACAGCTGCGCCGCTTCGCGCGGGCCGGCCGCGGCAAAGCGCGCCGCCAGCGTTTCGATGACGAAATACATGGTCGGCAACAGGAACAAGGTCATCAGCGTCGCCACCAGAAGGCCTCCGGCTACGACCGTGGCGAGGCTGCGCTGCACATCGCTGCCCACGCCGGTTGCCATCGCGGCCGGCAGCATGCCGACCGTAGCAACGGTCGCGGTCATGAGGACGGGCCGCAGGCGCTCGCTCGCGCCGGTCACCACTGCCTCCATGAGCGGAATGCCGAAATCACGCACGCGATTGAGGTTCGCCACCATGATGACCCCATTCATGACGGCGACGCCGAACAGCGCAATGAACCCGACACCGGAGGCCACATTGAGGGTAACGCCGGTGACATGCAGGGCGACGAGCCCGCCGAGCGTCGCCAGCGGGACGACGCCGAGAATGAGGATCACTTGGCGCAGGAGACCGAATTCCGCGTAAAGGAGGACGATCATGAGCCCGAGAATCAGGCCAAGGATCAAAACGAAGCGCGCCTCTGCCCGCTGCTCGTCTTCGAAATGTCCGGTCCATTCGATGCGATAACGTTTCGGATCCAAGGAAACCTTGTCGGCCACGGCCCGCTTGGCATCCGCCAGAAGCGCCGGGAGGCTGCGCCCGGCCGAATCGAACTTCACCATGAGGTAGCGGCGATTCATGTCGCGATTGATCGTGCTTTCGCCTTGCTGCAACTTGATGCGTGCCACCTGTGAGAGCGGAATAAGAGCGCCGCCGCTCGATGTGAGCAGCAATCGCCCGATGGCTTCCGGACTGCTGCGAACCGCCTCCGGGAAGCGCACGGTGGTGTCGTAATGGCGCTCGCCGATGAAGACCTGGCTCACGGCTCCGCCGCCAATTCCGGTCTGGATGAGATCCGTGATATCCGCCACATTGATGCCGTATCGCGCCGCAGCCTCGCGATCGGCGGTGATGATGATCTGGGGCAGCGGCGGCCGATCATCGACCGCCACCTCGGTGGTGCCGGGCGTAGCTTTGAGTACGTTGGCGACGTTATTGCCGATGCGCCGCAGTTCATTGAAATCGTCGCCGTATATTCTTGCCGCAAGCTGGCTGTGCGGCTCGAAAATCTTGTCCTTGATGCTGTCGAGGATGGGCTGGCTGACGGCAAGTTCGTATCCGGGAAGCTCGGCGAGCCGCGCCTTCATGCGGCGGATGAGATCCTCCTTGGACTCTCCGGACGGCCACGTGTTGTAGGGGTGAAGGACGATAAGCATTTCGAGATGGGAGGGGGTATTGGGATCGGTGCCGTCGTCATTGCGGCCGATATGATTTACGACGGTCGACACCTCGGGAAACTCCAACACGGCTTTGCGCAACTCGGCATCCATCTCGCTCGCTTTCGCCAGCGAAATTCCGCCGATCATCTCGCCATGGAGAAAGAGTCCGCCTTCGTCGAGATTCGGCAGGAATTCGCGCGAGACCGCGATTGCGAGCCCGACGACCGTGACGGCGGCGCCGGCAGTGATCAGGTAAGCGATGCTTGGCCGGCGCAGCGAGCCCCGCAATGTGCGCCGGTATCCGGCTTCGATCCAGCCGAGGACGTAATTGCGGAACACGCGCCGTGGCTTGCGGTACGCGAGATAAGCCAAACCGGGAACCAACGCCAACGCGAGCAGCAGCGCTCCGAATTGCGCAAATCCAACCGCGTAGACCATGGGATAAAACAGCTTTGCCTCGATCCTTTGGAAGGCGAACAGCGGCAAATAAGCCGTGATGATGATCAGGGTCGCGAAGAAGATCGGGCGCGCGACTTGATGGGCGGCTGCGCGTGCCTCACCCTCTGTGAGCGGTTCGTCGGGCTTGGATTCACGACGCCGCAGGATCGCTTCCGTCACGACAATTGCGGCATCGACAATGATCCCGAAATCGATTGCGCCGAGCGACAACAGGTTCGCCGAAATTTTGAAGAAATTCATCAGGACGAAGACCGTCACCATGGCAAATGGAATGGTGATGCCGACAATCAACGCGCTGCGTGGGCTGCCGAGGAAAAGAATAAGTACAATGAGAACGAGGCCTATGCCCTGAAAGATGGTGTGTGAGACCTTGCTGACGGTTTGACCGACGAGGTCCGAGCGGTCGTAGTAAGGCACGATCTGCACGTCGTCGGCCGCCAGACGCTCGTTGAGCTCGGCGACCTTGGCGTGGACGCCTTCCAAGACCCGTGAAGGGTTGTCGTCTTTCAAGAGCAGGACGGTGCCTTCAATGACGTCGTTCTGTCGGTTCTTGCCGACGATGCCGTGCCGCTCGAGGTTGGCGAGCTTAAGCCGGCCAAGATCGCGTAGGAAGATCGGCGTGCCGTTCCGCTGCGTGACCACGATGGCGCCCAGGTCGTCAAGGCTTTGGACAAAGCCGATGGCGCGGATGACGAATCCGAGATCGCCCCGCGCCACAACGCTGCCGCCGGCGTTGCTGCTGTTGGCGTTGATGGCGGCTTCGACACTTGCCAAAGACAGGTTGAAACGCACGAGCTGCTGCGGATCGAGCTCGAGCTGGAACTGCGTCGTGATACCGCCGAAGTTCGAGACGTCAGCAACGCCGGGCACCTGTTTGAGCGCCGGAATGACAATCCAGCGCTGAATCTCGGACAGCTCGCGCTGACCCTTGGTATCGGATTCCAGCGTGTAATAGTAAATTTGACCGGTAGGCGAGGTCACCGAGTCGAGACCCGCCGTAATGCCGGGCGGCAAGGTGACGTCCTGGATGCGTTCGGTGATGCGCTGGCGCGCCCAATATTTCTCGACGCCGTCGCGGAACACGATGCTGATTAACGACAGGCCGAACGTACTCTTGGAGCGCATGAACAATAGGCCCGGCGTTCCGTTGAGTTCGCGCTCGAGCGGGATCGTGATGCGCTGCTCGACCTCTTCGGCGGCCATGCCAGGCGCCTGGGTAACGACCTGCGAACTCGTATCGGCGATGTCCGGATAGGCTTCGACGGCAAGTTGGGTCCAGGAATAGTAGCCGTAAATCGACACGAAGACGCAAATCATCGCCACCACAAGGCGCTTGCGGAGCGCGTAGCCGACGAACCAGTCAATCATTAAGGAGCACTCCGCCCTTTACGACGATGCGTTCGCCAGCCTTGAGGCCGTGCTCGACAACGGCCTGATCGCTTTGTTGAAAACCGACCTCGACGGGGCGCGCCTCGAATGTCCATGGCGCCACCTCGACGAACACCCGGTCAGTCTCGTCCTTGAGCACCAAGGCTTGGGTGGGAACAACCTGCATCGTCTGACGCGGCGCCAGAAAGGTGGCGTCTGCGAACATGTTCGGCTTCAACTTCATGTCAGGATTGTCGAAGGCGATCCTGATCTTGGTCCGGCGCGTATCGGGATCGAGAACGTCGCTGATGAAGAGCACCTTGCCGGCGAAAACCTCGCCCGGATATGCGTAAAAAACGACGTCGACGTCTTGTCCCCGCGTTACCAGTGCGGTGTCCTTTTCCGGCACGTTTGCCGTGACCCAAACGGTGCCGAGGTTTGCAATCGTCATGATTGCGGCGGTCGCATCGTTGAGAAATGCGCCCCGCGCCACTTGGAGGTCGATCACGCTGCCGGCGGCCGGCGCTTTCAGCGTCAACAGCCGGCCCCCCACCCTACCCTCCCCCGCTTGCGGGGGAGGGTAGGGTGGGGGCTCCGCCGGCACGCCCATGGCGCGCAGCCGCGATTGGGCGCGCTCAAGTTCCGCGACAGCCTGGTCGTAATCGCTCTGCGCCTGCTCCCGGTCCTTGATTGCTGCCCCGCCGGCTTTTTCCAGGCCCAACTGCCGGTCGAGCCCTTTTTTGGTGAGCGTCAGCACGGACCTCGCCTTCTCGATGTCGGAAAAGACCTGAGCAAGGTCGCCGGAGTCGATCACGGCAAGATCCTGCCCCTGCACCACGCGCTCACCGAGTTGAACCATGAGGTCGGTCACGCGGCCGGTCACCGGCGGAAGCACCTTCACGGTGCGCGTCGGGTCGGCCTCGACGACCGCTGGCAATACCAGCTTGCGCTGGATTTCCCGCTGTGCCACCGGGCCGACGGTGAGCTTACCCCTCAGCGGTGACCCGTCAGGAATGCTGATGCGCGCCCCCTCCCGGATCAGCATCGGAGCTTCTTCTTGCAACGCCGCAACGGGCGAGCGGCTCGCTGATCCATTCACCGCGGAACGAACGGCATCGATCGCGGATTGATAGGCGCCGATTCTGAAGATTCCGATCGCGAGAGCCGCAGCGAGCGCAGCCACCGTGAATGCGATCCAGGTCCACGTCAGCGCGTGCCCGGAGCGGACATATTTGCCGTCATCTGAAACTTGACTTTGCGCCATCTGTCATTCCCCGATTGACGATGACTACGCGCATGGCCTCCGGGCTCGGCTGAGGCCGGTTCCCCATCCTGGTGGCGGTAAAAGGGTTGTCGCGCGGGCGACGTCACGCCATAAAGTCTGGGGACGCCAGGGGCCGTTCAATCAATGATGTCAAGCAGACGGAGGCGCTCGGGCCTGGAAAAGGAGATGGCTCAGCGTCGATGGTGCGGCTTCGGCATGGGGCGAAAATTGTACCTTGCTGACGTCGGCGGGCGCGCCGGAAGCCGGCGCATCCGCAGGCATCATGGATGCGCCCATATTGATGACGACGCAAATTGCACAATAATCGAATCCCAGCCTGACCGGCTTCGAGGCCGGATCGCCCGGGTCGTTGGTTAATTGATTGTAAATTCCCGCGGTCGCTTGAGGCGATAACGCGCCTTGGCGAAAGCCATCAATGCGGTGCGCATGCCCGAACGACACAGTGATTTGGATCGCCATGGCGAGCAGCGCCCACCATGCACCATACCGCCGGTTTGTGCGAACCCAACGCATTCAGTCGAACATCAAGCCAAGGGCCTTAATTTCAGGCCCTGAAGTATACACTGTCGCGCCGCGAGGTCGCCTATGTCAATTGCGCACAATGCCGACCAAGCGACAGCGCTACCATCAGGGTACCGTCAGACCCCACTGCTGGCAGTCGTCTGGGGGGTGCTCACCGGTGTCACCGCCGATAGGAACAGACCCAGTCCTTTTGACTGGCCTGATGACGTGTATCTTAGGGCATACCTGTCAGAGCGGCCGGCCGCATTGCATTAAGCAGGGCGGCCATATGCTTCCGAATGGATCGAAAGGTACCTCGTCAGCATGTGCCTGCTGCACGAGGCTCAAGTATTAAGGGCGGTCGATGAGTGAACGATGGATGTCCCTGAAGATAACGCGAGCGCTTCAGAGCGCCGTGGTGGTGTACCTGAGCGGTGCTGTCGTAATGGCAACCTATCTCGTCTGGTCCGCTTTAGATGGCGGCGCTCTAGAACGGCAACACCCTCATTGGATAATCGCGCTCCTCGGTTTCGTAGCGTATGCGGCATTCTGGCCGATCGTCCTAGGCGTTCTGCTCCTTCAGGTTCTAGGAGTATTTCGCGGTCCGTTTGAATGGTAGCCAGACCAACGCTGCGACGCGCCGCTCATTGGCCGGTGGATTGATGCCGCGGAACCATCCAGCCGCAGTCACCAGTACCTGGAACACTTGCGATCCAGCTCAGATATCATCGTCATGGCCTCATGTGGCGAATACCCAGACGAGATCATCAGCCGCTGCATGGCTGCTGTGCCATCTGACGAGCGCTACGCCGCCTTTCCGCTCGGCCTCTGCTTCGGCAGATCAATGGATAGCTCGGCATTCATCTTTGCCAGCGCCTCGTCGATGATCCACATCTGCGAACTGTGATTAAGATTGAGCAGGCGACGCACCGAATTCTCAGGTACGCCGAGTTCTTTGGCGAGCTTGACCTTGGACCAACCGCGGACGCGCATTGTTTCGTAGACGGCCAATTTTGCGGTCACGAGTGACGGAAGTACCGCCCGGTTCGGTCCGGTATGTCCGGCGCCTTCCCTGGGGAGCGGCTTCCCGGCTTTCATATATCCTTCGAGGGCCGTGATGACGCAGTCGAGGACACTTGCCCGTGCCTCCTCTTCCGTCTTGCCTTCGGTGAGCGCCTCCGGGATTGCGGGAAAGCGGACAAGCCACCAACCATTCTCCTGCCGCTCCAACGTATATCGATATCCAAACGCCATGATCACTGCTCCAAGTCCGCTTTGGTCAGGCCCAGTTGATCAAGCATTGCTTTGAGGAGACCAGGGCCGATTTCCTTCTTCCGATCCTTCAGAGTCGTGAACCGATGGCCGTAATAGAGGCGCCCATGACTACCCTTGCCGTGCCCACGATCGAACGAGACAGGCACTCCGCGCCTGCGGCCCACTTGCCTGATCTTCCTCTCGAATTCGCCCCCAGTCATCATGCAATTTCGCACATATCTGTGCGATGCGCAAGGTCGCGTTCGTGGAACCCGCGGTCTTTTCCGGCTGAGGGGCGAGCTGCTGATCGCCGCTTTCGGTTTCAGGGGGGCGACCGCAGCCTCGTTCCAGAGGTCGCGAAAAGGTGTAGCCGGTCGGCGGCGGCAACCACACGGATTGTTTTGCCCGGCGTCGGGGCCGATGAGCCTAACACCCTGACAACGAGATCGCCGCGCCCGATCTGCGGGGTTCCGTAGACCAGGCATTCCGGCCCGATGCGTTCGACCGCCGTAACTGCGAAATCAAGTGCCAGGCCGGCGGCCGGGCGGACATCGGTGCCGGCGAGCGCAAGCTCATCCGGGCGCACGCCGATCACACCACCTTCCGGCAGGGGAACGCCGCGGGCGAGTTCGGCCGCCTCGGATGCGGTGACATGAATGAGGTTCATGGGTGGCGCTCCGATGAACGTCGCCACGAAGGTCGTGGCCGGCCGCCCGTAAATCTCGAGTGGCGGCCCGATCTGCTCGACGCGGCCCGCATTCATGACCACCAGCAGGTCGGCGAGCGTCATCGCCTCGAGCTGGTCATGGGTCACGTAGATCGACGTGGTGCCGAACGAACGCTGCAGCCGGCGAATCTCGACTCGCATCGAGCCGCGCAGCTTGGCGTCGAGGTTCGACAGCGGCTCGTCGAACAGAAATGCCTTCGGCCGGCGCACCACCGCGCGACCCATGGCGACGCGCTGGCGCTGGCCGCCGGAAAGCTCCCGCGGCCTGCGGTCGAGAAAGTCGGCGATCTGCAGCATGCGGGCGGCTTCGCGCACGCGCGCATCGATCGCGTCGGCCGCCATGCGCCGGTTGCGCAGGCCGTACGCCATGTTGTCGTAGACGCTCATATGCGGGTAAAGCGCGTAATTCTGGAACACCATGGCGATGTCGCGCTCGGCCGGCTCGCGATGATTGACGACCTTGCCGTCGAGCAGCACCTCGCCGGCCGTGATGGCTTCGAGGCCGGCCACGATGCGCAGCAGCGTCGACTTGCCGCAGCCCGACGGGCCGACCAGAACGCACAGGTTTCCATCGGGAATCGTGAAGCTGACGTCACGGACTGCAACGACGCCGCCCGCATAGGTCTTGCTCACCTGGCGCAGCGCGACCTCGACCACCTTGCCCCCATCACTTCTCGGTCTCGACCAGTCCCCTGACGAACAGGCGTTGCATAGCGATGACGACGAGCACCGGCGGCAGCAGCGCCAGAATCGTGGTCGCCATAACGAGATGCCACAGCGGGGTGTCGTCGGCCGCGCGCGCCATCCGCTGAATGCCCATCACGATGGTGTAGTAGGACTGATCGCTGGTCACAAGCAGCGGCC
>WNFF01001132.1_pt1 | contig 21313 bp, 19 predicted proteins | sample 5400441 | NCBI WGS metagenome assembly WNFF01 (sample SAMN13153345, study PRJNA577476) | soil metagenome | isolation source: 120 cm saprolite under Douglas fir tree site 2 hole 3 replicate 1 | place: USA:California | collected 2015-04-18
GGCGGCTTGTATTCATTGCGGCGCGGAACATTTGCTGAAGGATGGGCAGTTCGGCGCCCATCCGAAAGTGCAGTTCAAATGTTCGAAGTGCGGAAAGACCACCATCGTGGAGATCAAACGGCGCGTGGATTCGACGGTGGTCATGTCGCCGCTTCCTTCGTTTGCCAGGGCCAACGCCTCCAGTTCGAACCTGAACCTGCCGCCGCCCGATCCGGGAATCCGGCTGCCCGAAAATGCGAAGGTGGTGCTCAGCATTCTGTCCGGCCCATCTAAAGGCGAGAAACACACGCTCAGCAAGCCGCGCGTCACGCTGGGGCGCAAAGGCGCGGACATTCCGTTGAACGATCCTGAAATATCACGGCATCACTGCCTGCTGGAAGTTCGCAACACGATCATCAATCTCAAGGATCTGGATTCCACCAACGGCACTTTCCTCGACGAAGAACGCGCGCGCGCCGCGATGTTGCGGGACGGCACCGAGTTTCGAATCGGCGGCAGCCTGATTCGAGTGAATTTCCAGCCGAAGTAGCCGGGCTTCGCGCCAGCGTTCCTGGATGAGCGCGAGCTGCCGTGAGGGCGGACGCCGTTATCTCTTCTGCCGGACAAACATGCTTGATTTTGTTGTCTCAGCGGGGTTCCAACTTCCGATAAATGTCGAGGTAATCGTGCGCCGCCTGCTCCCAGTTGTAACGCAGGGCCCGCTGGCGGATCTGTTCGGCCCGGCCCGGGGACTGGTAGTCCGCCATTCCGCGGTTAAATACCTCCCGCATGGCGGCAGGGTCAAAATCGGTAAAGTAATACGCTTCGCTTCCTCCGATTTCCGGCAGGGAAACCTGGTCGGACAAGAAAACGGGTTTCCCGTAATACATCGCTTCCACAACCGGTATGCCGAAGCCTTCCGCGCGTGAAGGGAACGCAAAGGCGAGGCAACTCCGGAAATACCAGGATTTTTCCTCTTCGCTGATGGGCCCTAGCAAGTGAACGCGGTCTTGCACCCCGTGACGACTGGCCTCTGCCCGGATGATTTTCTCGTAATCGGGGTCAAGGATTCCTGCAATCACCAGTTCATAATCATTGCCACCGCCGCCCAGAAGGCCGGGAAGGACATGAAAATTCTTTTTTGGCAGCACCGTGCCCAGGCTGAAAATAAAAGGGCGGCCGGGACGGAAACGGGGCTGGTCAAAGGCGGGAAATTCATTGACATCGCATCCGTTGTAAATAACTTGCACGGGGCGGTTCTCCAAACGAAGGTGCTTGCTCACGGTGGAGAGCGTGAACTGAGAGACGCAGACAATATAATCAGCGCGGTCAATCCCCGCTTGCACTTGGCGGAGTAACTTCGTTATTTTCTCGGGCTGGCCCTTTCGTTCCACGAGGAAATTGAGGTCATGGATGGTCAAAACTACCCGGGTCCTGCCGGGCGGACGAAGCAGCCGCGAATTCTGGTAAGTGCTGTGCCAGAGATCAAAGGAACGGGCGCGGGGAATCCACCACCTATGGAAACGGCGATAGAGAAAATAATGTTGCGCGGGACCGAAGAGGTTGAGCTGCGTCCGGGGAACATAAAAGCTCAATTGTTCCCGAGCCGGGTCTGCCTGCCGGATCAGGGCATTGCCCAGGTGCAGGCAAAAATAAAACAAACCCGTATAAGGATGTTTTGTTCTTTCACAATCGATCAGGATCTGGTTCATCGAAGATCCGGGAGGGACAGGATTACCTGTTTTTTCGCATCGCTTCGAGGGAATGGCAGTTGTCGTGGGCTGGCGCCGAAACCACTTCATAACCCTGGCTTTCCAGGAAGCGTGCGAGGTGGCCCACATTTCTTTGGTCCCGGTCCAAATCATGCACTTCCACGGTCAGGAAGTTGATTTTCCCCCAGCAGGAGGCAGGCGTTTCATAAAGAATCGGGTACTCGCTTCCCTCGCAATCAATTTTTACCAGGTCAGCGCGCTCAATCCCGGTCTCCTCAAGTATCTGCCGGAGGGAAATGGCAGGGACGCGCAAAGTAAATTGATTTTTATGATCAAAATCGGAGTAGACGGAAGCGATGACGGAGTTTTCTGCTTCGGTTTCCATGTGTAGCTCAACAAATTCCTGTGAAGCGCCGGTCACCGCCTTATTAAACAAATGAATCCGGTTAGCCAGAGAAGGGTTGAGGGCGATATTCTGTTGGAATAATTTGTAATTGTTAGGCATCGGTTCATAAGCGTACACAGTGGCTTCCGTCATTTTGGAAAAGAGCATCATGTCAAAATACCCCGCGTTGGCGCCGATATCCAGGACCACCGGCTTGGGCGGAAGTTTTTTCAGTAGCGCATCGATACCATAAAAATCAGAAACGAAAATCTCTTTGAAAACCAGGAAGAGCGACCAGGTGGGCACCCGGAAGTGAATGCGATTGCCCCGCGTGACAAAGGACATCGCTCTGTAACCCTTGCGGAGTTTGCGGGTGAAATATAAGGGCCAGTTGCGGATATGCCTGAGCAGGTTGCGGTAACGCGCTGTGGTTTGGTGCTGCATAGTCGGTTGCTGACGAAGAGATTAAACCTAAACGCAGCTGGGATAGCCGGTATTTTCGTCAGCTGATTCGCTAATCCTGGAAATCGAATGAGCGGCGGTCTTCAGCCGAAGCATGGCAGAAAACGCAATTCATGTCTATATGGAGGCGTTGCAGGAAAACCGGCCGCCCTGAATTTGGCAGCGCCCTGCACCAAAAGGATGAAGCGCCTGAGAGATTTTTTGATCTCCGCCAGGCGCTTCATGCTTTCTTACAATTTTTGCACCAGTTTTCTGTCTTCTCGTTTTGTTCCAGGCGTTTCCCTCCTATCCGCTCGCCGTTTTACGTCAAGCTATCTTGGGGATTGAACTACCCATCGCCCTTTTGGCTGGAGGAACTCCACGCCAATGGCAAAGCCTTCGCCTTGCAATGGTTGGCAGTAAGCCACCCGGCCTTCGGAGCGAAACTCACCCGTGCGCGAAGCAAACACCAATGGTTCGCCTGGTTCCCAGCGGCGCACACTGACGACGCGCGCGCCACGCGCACTGACATTCTCGGTAAAAGTCGATTCCGAGCCGGGCGCCCGGCGATGGCCGTCAATGAGAACGGGGATTTCCATCGGGATGCGCTTTTCGGTTCGATTCGACATGAATTTCTTCGCATGAGGCATGTGCTTGTCCACGCTCACAGGCAAGCGGCGATGCGCGTGAGATTTTGAACGGTGCTTTTGCCGGGGTGCTTCATGGCATAGAGAGCGCGGTCCGCGGCGCCAAGAAGTTTCTCGGGCGTGTCGCCATCTTCGGGGAAGGCTGCGACCCCCGCGCTAACAGAGAGCGCAGGCTGCTCCGGCTCTCCGGAAAGACGCTCGCGGATGCGCGAAACGACGCGCGACGCGATGTCCTTGCCCGCTTCCGGCAGCACTAGAGCAAATTCATCGCCGCCGTAACGCGCGGCGGTGTCAATCGCGCGGGAATGATTGCGGAGAATTTTACCGATGCGCACCAGCGCGCGGCTTCCGGTCAGATGCCCATACTGGTCGTTGATGATCTTGAGGCCGTCCATGTCCAGAAGCACCACGCTGAAGGGGCGCTGCGTGCGGCGCGAACGGTCCAGCTCCGCCTCGAGAACGCCGATCAGACGGCGGTAATTCGACAACCCCGTGAGCGGATCGGTGACAGCCATCGAGCGCACTTGCTCGAAAAGGCGGGCCTGATCCAGCAACGCGCCGGAGAGCATGACGACATAGCTGAGCGTCTTGCTCAACTCTGCCAGGAAAAAAGGTCCATCGAAAAGCTGCCGGGAAAAAGCCGCCGCTGCGTGACAGACGACATTGAGCGAGGCCACGAGAAAGAGAGAATGATCAAGCAAGCTGGCGGCGGCTCTCTTGTCCCTGGCGGTCTTCAGGCGCTGGCGAAAGCAGACAGCGGCGGCCAGGAACAGCGCCGCGGGGAGCAGATCCCAAGGACGGGACAGCCAGTACGCGGCGTACGCCACCGGCGCAGCGGGCGCGGCCAGAAACGCGGCGCTCGTCAGGTAGGCAGCCAGAGCAACAGCCAGCAACGCGGCGGCGGTTTCCTTGCTGGGCTGCCGGGCCGTGGGCATATAACGCTCGACGAGAATGGCGGCGAGCAAGAGAACGGCAAGTAAGGTGCGGCTCACCATCCATCCCATGGGGATGTGAGAGACTAAGAGCGCCCCAGAGAGCACCGAATCGTTCAAGCCAAAGCAGCCGACGGTTTCAATAATTCCGGAAAGCACGAATCCGAAGGCCAGGATCAACGCGGTGCGATCGTGAGTACCACGGAAACGGACCAAGGCATTAGCGGCATAGCAGAAGCTGACGAGTGTGCCGCCAACTTCCAGATACAGATAGCTTTGCGGAGAGCCTGCGACACTGATTTGCCGCAGATAGAAAGCTACGGCGAGAAAGAGGACCACGGACAGGGCACTAAAGCCGGCAAGGACGTGCTTATGAGCGTTCCGAGCGGAAACCGAATGGCGGTCGCTGCTGAGAAACCCTATGATTTGGCCCCAAGCACCCACAAAATCCCCCAAATGCCGAAGAAAAACCACCAACTACCGAGGAGTGCAAGTTTGTGACCTTTTCCGCCCAAAAACTCATTCCTGTAACTAATTGAAAATAAGTAATTTACCGGAGTGCGCCAGGGAGGAAGGAATTTCTTGGAAGGCGGCGAGACGCCGCAGCGATCTGCGAATCAGCGGATTAGGCCGCTATCATTTTTGTTTCGTTAGAGTTACCGGGCAAATGGTCAGTATCAAGCGAGAAATCAAGATTGTCTCAGACTGAGACAATCTCAACAATTGAAACAATTCGTCGTCGCTAGGCCGTGCCACGCCCTAGCTAGAGCTTGGGTTTGGGGGGAGGCAGCTCCCGAGCAGTCACGTTGTCGGCGAATCCGCTGGTCTTGTGCGAGCCATCGCAAAAGGGCTTGTTCGCGGAGTGCCCGCACCGGCAGAGACTGACGGTCGTCCGGCCGGCCAAGCCAAAGGGTTTGCCCTCCGGATCGAGGATTTCGAAGTCGCCTTCTATGCGGATCGATCCGTTGTGATTGACCGTGACTTTCGTGGCCGCCATTTTTTCTCCTGAACCACTGAGAGTATGCCCACACTTCCGTGCAGCGACAAGCACAAACACCCCGCGTCCCCATCAGGCGGGGCGCTATCAGCAACCCGCAGAAATGGCTGGAGCCAAATCAATACTTGGGAACGGACGGATCAACCTCGTCGGACCACGCGAGGATGCCACCCTTTAGGTTGAGGATTTTGCGGAAACCGGCTTTGCGCAGGAAGTCCACAGCCTCGGCGGAGCGCTTCCCGCTGCGGCAATGCGCCACGATTTCCCTTGAGGAATCGAGTTCGTGGACGCGCCGGGTCAGCTCTCCGAGCGGAAGCAGATGCCCCTTGAGATTGCAGATCTGGTATTCGTGGGGCTCGCGCACATCGAGAATGAATAAATCATCGCCGCGATCGAGCCTAGCCTTGAGTTCGCGCGGCGTGATTTCCGGCACTTGCACGGTGGGCCCGGGCGCTTCTTCGCCGCGTACGCCGCAAAATTCATAGTAATCGATCAGCTTGGTGATGGTGGGATGCGTGCCGCACACCGGGCAGTTGGGGTTTTTGCGCAGCTTGAGCTCGCGGAATTTCATTCCCAAGGCGTCGAAAAGAAGCAATCGCCCAACGAGATTTTCCCCGCGGCCGAGAATCAGCTTGATCGTTTCCATCGCCTGGATGGAGCCAACGATTCCGGGCAGAACGCCGAGAACGCCGCCTTCCGCGCAGGAAGGCACCAGCCCCGGCGGAGGCGGTTCCGGATACAGGCAGCGGTAGCACGGGCCGTCGGGCATACCGAAGACCGTGGCTTGTCCTTCGAAGCGGAAAATCGAGCCGTACACGTTTGGTTTTCCCAGCAAAATGCAGGCATCGTTGACGAGATAGCGCGTGGGGAAATTGTCGGTGCCGTCGACGATGACATCGAAGTCCTTGAAAAGTTCGAGCGCGTTGGCGCTGGTCAACTGCGTTTCAAAGGACTGGATCTGAATGTCCGGATTGAGGTTGGCGAGGCGCGCGCGCGCGGCTTCGCTCTTGGGCTTGCCGACGTCGCTGGTGCCGAAGGTGACCTGGCGCTGGAGGTTAGTAAAGTCGACCACGTCAAAATCAACCAGACCGAGTTTGCCGACGCCCGCCGCGGCAAGATACAAACCGAGCGGCGCGCCAAGCCCGCCTGTGCCGATAAGCAGTACCTTGGCGTTCTTCAGCTTGAGCTGCCCCTCCATGCCGACTTCCGGCATGATGAGGTGGCGGCTGTAGCGAAGGATTTCTTCATTCGATAGGCTCGCTGCCGGTTTTGCGCCGGTCTGCGGCTGTACGGTGGTGGCCATTGTGATTCCTTGCTCCTCTAAGATCCTATTCCATTATCGCCTACGAAGCCCAAAGCAGATTCCTCGCTTCGCTCGGAATGACAAAACTTGGGGCGCATGGCATCCGCGACGGACAGAATGCCGCCCGCAATGGACGGAATAATGCTGATCGTGTCGCCATCCTTCGTGGGCGTGTTCTCCTTCGCAAGATAACGAATATCCTCATCGTTCACATAGACGTTGACGAAGCTGCGCAGCTTGCCGTCTTCGGTGAAGAGATGCTTGCGCAGTTCCCCAAATTCCGTGGTCAGGTGGCCGAGCGCTTCCCCGACGGTCCGGGCGCTGAACTCGGCCGAATCGCGCTTCCCCGCGTAGGGACGAAGCGGCGATGGAATCATTACTTTCACGGACATGAATGCATTCCTCCGAAAATCCTGAAGAAAAAGCGCCGGTCTAAAAGACCGGCCACTACAAATTCTAAACAGCGGCGCGGTGGCGAATCTCAATTGCTTCCGGCGAAAATTCCGCGCGGTCGTCATTCAAACGCCAGGAAGTCATGTCTTGGGGCGCGCCGTTCAGCACGCTAACGATGATGTAGCTATACCACGGCCAGGCGTGATCGCGGTCGTACTCGCTGGGCCGGGCCGGATGGTCGGGATGCGAGTGATACCAGCCGACCACCTCCAGGCCCTGGTGGCGCGCCGCTTTTTCGGCTTCCAGAACATCTTGTGCGGTGACGGAAAAGCGGTTGCGCGGCGAATCGTCTCGCCGGTTAACGAGCGGAAAAAGTTGCAGGATTTCCCGTGTGGGCGTTTGTGGACTATTTCCCCGATCACTCTCCGAGACAGCGGCCGAATCGCGTCCCAGCAGCGCGCCGCAGCATTCATGCGGATAGGTCTCCGCTCCATGCGCGCGGATTTTTTCCGCGATATGCCCGCTGATCCAGAGTTCCGTCGCGTCCGCCATAATTATTCTTCGTCCCAAAAACGTTCGTTCAAGTACTTCGATGCGGAATCCGCAAATATTGTCACGATCACGGCTTTCGCATTCTTCGGGATTCCCGCCGCAACCTGGAAGCAACCCAGCAGCGCCGCTGCCGCGCTGGGACTGACGAGCAAGCCCTCTTCCCGCGCCAGGCGTTTCACAAGCCGGTAAGACTCTTCCGTGGAGACCGGCAAATTCTCATCGGCGAGGGTGTCATCGTAGATCGCCGGGCGAATGGCCGTCGGCATGTGCTTCCAGCCTTCGAGTCCATGAAACGATGCGTCAGGCTGCAGGCTCACGCAACGGACGGCGGGATTTAGTTCTTTCAGCCGGCGCGTGGTTCCGACAAACGTGCCGCTGGTGCCAAGTCCCGCGACAAAATGTGTGATGCGGCCGGAGGTCTGCTCCCAAATTTCGTTCGCGGTAGTCCGATAGTGCGCCTGCCAATTCGCCGGATTGCTGTACTGGTCCGGGTAAAAATATTTCTCAGGATTCGCCGCGACGATTTCGTGCACTTTGCGAATCGCGCCGTCCGTGCCTTCGTCGCCAGGAGTGATGACCAGTTCCGCGCCGAGCGCCACGAGGATGCGCTTGCGCTCGTGCGAAGCGCTGTCTGGCAAGCAAAGCTGCACGGGAAAACGCAGCGCTGCGGCGATCATCGCGTAGGCAATGCCGGTATTGCCGCTAGTCGCGTCGATGATGGTCTTGCCGGATTGCAGCGCCCCGCTGGCGATGCCCGCCTGAATCATGCTCAGCCCCGGCCGGTCCTTCACCGACCCGCCAGGATTGAACCACTCCGCCTTGGCACAAAATTCAACATTCGGGTATTCCTGGCCAACGCGTTCCAGCCGCAACAAAGGCGTGTTGCCAATCCGATCCAGCAGGGAATCTCCCGCCCGCCCCGGCGGAGCCGTTGATTCGCGGGGAGATGCGGCGATGTGGCCCGTGGTAGCCATGAAGCTCAGTTAGATGCCCCTCCAAATAGTGCAATGCCCCAGATATCCGACCATATTACTCCGAATTGGATGCACGGGCCTAGCCCCGAGATAGGAAGACCTCATCATGCTGAAGAGCAGAGGAACGCTGGGTTCGCCAGAACTTTGGGGGCCCCAATCCCCCCACCCGGTGTTTTTCCCCCCGCAAAGAGTGCGGAATCGCTTGAAAACAAAAGGGATAGTTCTCTGGCGAGTGCGAGAAAATGCAAAATAGCGCAAAAGAGTGCGCAAGAATATGAAAAGAGAGGGGATAGAGAGTAAGGAACGGACGATAGTATTGGCGGACAGGTCGAGTTCCAGAATGGGAAGAATACCCCCACACCCCGGGTGTTTTCGTAAGAGTGGCAAACAAAGGAGATAAGTCGGGGCAACGTACCAGTCTGGAGGTACGACCAATTGGCGCGGGTAGATCAGGTAGGAAACAGGAAATGGGGTTTCGACCAAGGGAAGAGACAAGAGGCCGACGAGGATGAGTTTCGATATACACGAAAGAGAATAGCACAATCTAATCAAGCTGTTAAGTGTTTTACAGTGAATGGCAAGAATTCGGGGTTGAACGGTCGCGGAGACGGGTCGAATGGTTCCCATGACGGACGGTAGGGGCCGGAAGGAGTCCTGAAAAGGCAATGGGGCCGACGACTGTTGTCGGCCCCCTTTTACTCGGTGCAACCAACTGCCGACCTAGAACTTCAGGTGCAACGCCAACTGCAAGAACCGCGGGCTGCCGAGCGTGTGCTGGATGGTTCCTCCATGACCGAACGGGGGAACCAGGTAACCGGGCGAAGCACCACAATTGAAGGAAGTCGTCATGTCCGGCGGGTTGCAAAAGGATGGATTGAACGCCACATTGTTGTTCGGAGCATCGAACGCCGGATGATTGAAAATGTTAAATGCTTCGGCGTCGAACCGCAGCGCAAATCTCTCGTTCAGCTTGGTCTCTTTGAAGAGGGACATGTCGAATCGGACTTGGAAGGGAGCGCGGAAAATATTGCGTCCCGTGGTTCCATAGCTCGTTTCGAACGCGTCGTCAGCCGGCACTCCCATTTGACCCGCCGGAATCAGAGGCACGCCGAACGCGGCGATATTAACCAGCGTCGGGCCTACGGGGCAGCTTACCATCGGGGATGGAACGCACGGTGGTACCCGCTGCGCACTCGCCGGAGTCTGGCCCGGAAGGAGCGGAACGATGGGATTCCCGATAAAATTATTTGTGCCGAAGTAGACGCTGGCTACGCCTCCACTGAAATCATAGATGCTGTAAGGTTGTCCGCTCTGTGCCACGGTAATTCCGCTAAGCCCCCATCCATTTACCGATTTGTCCGCAAATCCGGTGGCCTTCGAAAATTTCGGGAACTGATAGAGATAAGAGACGGTCAGAACATGGGTGCGGTCAAAGTCGGACGACGCGTACGCGGAGCGGGGATTCAGTGGATCATTCCCGGTGAAGAAAAGGCCCAGGCCGCTCTGTTCATCCAGTGTATGCGACCAAGTGTAGGAACCCGCCACCTGCAAGCCATGCGTCAAGCGCTTGGTAACCTGAAACTGCAGCGCATGGTAATTCGATATCCCTTCCCCTTTGTAGAAAACGGAGTTCGGACTGTATCCGATGAACGGCGCACGCAGGTCGGTGTTACCACCTGTCGAGGTCGCGACCGATTCCGCTGGACCGACGTTGTATCCGTACGAGGTGGTTTCCCCGTGGATAGGTTTTGTAGTTGTCGCGATCCCGGGTTGGTTAAACGCGATCGGAAGGGGCAGATGGAGTGTGCGATTACCCACATACGCCAGTGTCATTGCAACGGAATTGACCGGTTGCCATTGCAAATCGAGCGCCCAGTTTTCGGAGTAAGGTAGCTTATTGGCAGGATCGTATCCGCCGAAAAGAAACGGATTTGCGGGGCTCACGTTGCAATTAAATGGAAAACCGGGATCGCTGCTGTTGCACGTGCTCATGGCTGCCTTGTTCGGCACCAGAGCTGTCACCCCGCTCAGATTTTTTGGGGGCGGAGGCGGGGCGACATTCCCGAAAGGCGCTGAAATACAGCCTGCGGTCGCGCACGAGTTTGTAATAGCCGCCACAAACGGCGGCTCCACGGTGACGCCAAATGGTCCGTTGAAGCCGAAGCCGGCACTGGGCGAAAATTCCGTGAAGTATTCGCCACGGTCGTAATAAAGCCCAAACGAAGTCCGGACCACAACGTTCTTCAATCGAGACGGGCTCCATACGATGCCGATTCTTGGACCAAAACCCCATTGCCGTCCGGTCAGCGTGGAATTGCTCACCCCTTTCGTGCCGAAAGCCTTATTGTTCCCCGCCACGACCAGCCCGATGTTCGGAAAGGTATCAGTCGTCGAATCGTACTTGTAAAGATCGGGATGGAAATTCGTCAGCATTCCGTTCTTCTCGTATAGCGGTCCATCCCAATCCCAACGCAAGCCGTAGACAACCGTGAGATTCGGCCGCAGCTTGAAATTGTCGCTTACATACATGCCCACCTGCTTCGCGCGGTAATACCGATTGCTTTCGCCATTTAGAAAAACAGTATTCGCCACACCGGATCGCAGTGTTCCGGTCACGAAGTTAACAAAATTGCTGAATGCCAACCCCGCGGCTTGATTGTTCTTGTTGAGCACATTTAGCTGCCCGTAATCTCCGTTGATCCCCGCTGAAATGGTATGGCGTCCGTGCACCCAATTCACATTCGTGGCCAACTCGAACTGATTCTGAAACAGGCCGGCATTTGCAAACGCAGAGCCGCTGTAGCCGATCATCATGGTGTCGAAACTGTTGTCGGAATTACTGATCGTGATTCCCGGGAGAAGCGGGCTGCCAAAGACGTTGATGCTCTGCCCGGACCCTCCGATATTCGTCGGTCCGAAGGGCTGAGCCGTGGATGCAAAGGCTCTCTCCCGGATAAATCCGACTCTCTGCTCCCAGGTCAAATTCGGCGTCACCACGGTGGTGTTAATGAGCGAGAGTGCCTGGCCCCCGGCATTGAGTCTCTGCGTGGAGCCTTCCAGCGCGCTCACCGCAAAAGGACTTGTCGCCGGCGCGTGCTGGAAGAAATACTTGGCGGCAAAGCGGTCTTTGTCGCTGAATTCGTAATCAATATTTCCATTGAGCTGGTCCGCCCGGAATGTCGCAGGAGGGCCCTGAATCGTAACGGTGCCTCCGTTAACGACACCTCCGGGCGTCGCCGTCGGAATATAGAACGATCCGTCCTTATTCTTCACATTCAAAAGCGCGAGCGCCACAGGGTCCACTTGGTTTGGTGTCAAAGTGCTTCCAAAATCGTTATTCACAGCAGTGACGATCCCTAGCGGAGTGCGGTCATTCGTCAAGCTCGGTGGCGATGGTACGGCTGAAGACGCGTCAAATTGGTCGCTAACCCGCGTTCCCTGATACGACCCAAAAAAGAACATCTTGTTGTGAATGATCGGCCCGCCCAGCATGCCCCCAAACCGGTTGTAATGCAGCGCCGGGCGCTGCTGACCAAGCTTAATCAAGGTCGGATCGAGGTTGCGGAAAAACGGCGCCGCGTTCATTACAGTGTTCTGGAAATACTCATACACTCCGCCGTGAAACTCATTCGTGCCGGACTTCGTCGTCTGCGCGATGTGCGCGCCGCTGTTCGCGCCTTGCGAAGCGTCGTACATCGCGGTATCCACGCGCAGCTCTTCCAGAGTTTCCGGTGGCGCCGAGGGCAGCGCGTTTCCGATGGCATCGTACACCGACGTACCGGTTTGAATATCACCCCCGGTAATCATATTTTGCGCCGTGTTCAGCACGAAGCGGTTCGCCGCGACTTGGCTGGTGGACTTACCGTTGAACAAATTGTTGGCGTAGACGCCGTTGAAGGTGAAGCTGTTGCTGGTATCCCGCTGGCCGTTTGCAAAGATCGCCTGGTTTCCCAGACCCGAGTTGGAGCCGGAGCTATTCAGCGGATCGGCGCTAACTCCAGGGCTCAAAATCGCGAGTTGCGTGAAACTACCTGTGCCAAGTGGAGTCGCTTCAATGAGTTCGCTGCTGAGAATGTAGCCGTTGGTCGTATCCGTCTGATTGAGCAAAGGCGTCGCCGTCACGGTTACTTGTGTACTCACTTCGCCCGGCTGCAAGCTGCTGTTTACGGTGGTGGTCCGGTCGCCTTGCACGAAAATTTGCGAGTGCACCTCTGTCTTAAATCCATCTTTGGAGAAGCTCACCTCGTAGGTGCCGATCGGAAGGTCCGCGATGCTGAAAGAACCGTCACTCTTGCTCCTTGCAGTTTGCTCCAGGTTCGTTCCAATATTCCGGGCCCTAACGCTTGCGCCCGAGATCACCCCTCCGCTGCTATCCGTCACGGTGCCGTTGATCGAGCCAAGTGTTTGCTGCGCGCGCGAGGAAGATGCGAGCAGGAGCAAAATGCCTAGCAAGCTGAAGACACAACGATATGCTTTTGCCATCGATAACCACCCCCCAGTGCTAGTTTCTGACTGCGAATCAAACCACAATCAGCGGGCCGAAGCGAGACCAGCCCTGTGAGTATCCAAACTTCGGGTGGGCCGCACCTATTCCCTGCCTCTGCCTAATTTCGCGGTGCCTATTACTTATGCGAAAGAGATTAAAGGGCTTAGCACAAGATGTGACAGCTTATTGAATAGGGCCTGAATATTCATTCAGATGAATTCCTCAGATAATCCACAGACGTGGGAACCCGCTCTCCTTCACGCAGGCTTGCCGCCCGGATGTCTTTACAGAATCGCGCGCATTCATTAGTCTAAAGAGACCATGTGGAATATCGAAGAACGGTTTTCGCCAAAAGCGATCGAGAGTCTCGCGGCGCTGGGGTTTGCCGTGGGCAGCACGCGTGGCGTCGTGCGCGTGGAAAAATACGGCTGCGGCGCGGAGTTCCGCAAAGGCCCCGATGATCTCTACCAGATGACCATCGCTCCCACCGTCATGCTGAAGGGCCAGTTCACGCGGCTGTGGGACGCCGGTTACCAGAAGTTTTTGCTCACTGCCGACGGACTGAAATTGCCGGCGCTGGCGACGCACCTGGAAAACCTGCGGAAGTTCAACGAAGAACTGCGCACGGCGCTGGGCATTCCGACGTTTTACAACGAGGCGCTCGGATCGGTCAGCCAGGTCAGCGTCTACGACCGCGTCAAGGGCCGCAAAGGCGACGTGCCGGACGAAACCGTCGGCGCGCACGAGGCCGGCGGCGGCCACTAGGATCCCCGATTCTCCGCTGCGAATTGTGAACCGCACGGCTCAACTCGCCCCCGTGCCCTGAAGCTGCCGCCGGAATTGCTCCAAGTCGACGCGATGCTTCGCCGCCTTTCTCTGGCCGATGAAAATCACGGGAACATCCCAACCATAGCGTTCTTTCAAGACAGGATCGTCTTCGATATTGATTTCCCGAAGGCTGGCGCCGAATTCTCGCAAGAGCGGCGCGATGGCGGCCTTGGCTTCGTCGCAGAGGTGGCATCCGGGGCGCGTGTAGAGAGTCACGTCGCGTGGGCCGCAAGCGGCAAGGCGGGCGTCTTCGGGATGGGCGCTCATCGTTTTGCTGCGAAGGCGCATCTTACCGGGGAGCGGGCGCCTTTGGGAAGAACCGTCGGGAAAAACGGGCGCATAATAACAAGGCAGTCGCTGCCGAGCAGCCAGGAAGAGGCGGAGCAAAATGGGAAGAGTCGTGGCGCTGATGGACGATTTGTTCTTCCAGATGAAGCTGGCGGAAACGGCGAAACAGCTCGGCGTGGAGGTAAAAGTGGCGGCGAACGCCGAGGCGTTGATGGGACTGATGGCGAACGAGGCGAAACTCGTCATTGTGGATTTGAACGCGCGGAGCCAGCCCATCGCGGCGATTGAAAAACTGCGGCAGGCGCGCAAAGACATTCGCGTGGTCGGTTTCCTCTCGCACGTGCAAACAGGGCTTGCCGCTCAAGCGCAGGCCGCAGGATGCGATGAAGTGTTGCCGCGCTCGAGCTTCACTCAGAATCTGGCTGCCATACTGAGCGTGGCAAAGGATTGAAGTGAAAGCACGGGAACCGAACATGCGCGGACAAATCTTATGCCTGAGCTGCGCCGTGCTGTTCGCTGCCGCGAATGCTCTTTCACAAGATTCCAGTTCCAAACCTGGTGGAAGCTCCGCGACCGCTCCCGGCGAACTGGTAAACAATGGCGGACCCGGGGCCGCGCTAAAAGCCGTGCTCTCCGCGGCTTGCTCGCAAAATCAATCCGAGTTCGTTCGCTTTCTCACGGCACGAAATAAGGAGGCGTTTTCCCGCATGACGCCGCCCGCCCGTGTGGCGCTGATGAAGCGCTTCGTACTGCTGAACGAACCGGGCAAACCCACCGCGTCGGCAAACCCCGCCGGCCGCCCCATTGTTCGGTGCCAAACTCCCGACGTCACCACGGAAATGCAGATTGGCGGCGCCGAACTTCGCGACAATATTGCGTTTATTCCCATGGAACTGCGCGATGCTACTGATAGCACCGGCGCGAACGTCCACCAGATCACCCTGGGGCTGGTACGCGAAGACGGCGAATGGAAACTGCTCTCGCTCGGCTTGCTGCTCCTGGATCTTCCTTCGCTGGAAGTGGAATGGGACACCGCCGAGATGGAATCGACGGAAAAAAGCGCTATCGAATCTCTGAAGAAAGTTGCCGCCGCTGTCGAAGCCTACCGCAACAAGTATTCGCACTTGCCCGAATCTTTGGCGAATCTGGGGCCGCCCCTGCACGGCGCGGCAAACGGCGAGGCGGCCGGCCTCGTCGATTCCGACCTCGCCAACGGAATGAAAAATGGCTACGCCATTCGCTATGTCATTGTCGGCGCGAGCGCCCTCGGCGCGCCGGCAAAATACGAGTTGGCGGCGACTCCACTGCAGTACGGACGCACCGGGCACCGCTCGTTCTTCCGCGATTCGAACGGCGCTTTGCACGCCGCCGATCGGCGTGGCGCGGTCGGCAGCGAAGCAGATCCCAAAGTGGAGTAAAAACCTCCTGCGAAACTCGCAAGTTTTACGAATGAAAGAAGGATCCCCGAAATTGGTGCGCCTGGCGGTTGGCAAGGCCTGAAAATCTTCGCTAAACGATTGTCACGCTTGGACTTTGTTTGTGCTTCGCAAGACTTGGCGTTACTATCGTGCGATTCCCTATGCTTAACAGAGCGCCAGCGCGATTCCCCCTTTTGCTGTTTGTCCTTTCCTTGCTCGCCCCAGTTAGAACAGCAGCCCAGCCGCAAAGCAATTTCACCTACGGGCCGCTGCCGGTCTTCGAGCTTCACAGCGGCTTCTGGATCAATCTCCATCACACGCTCTATCACGAAGCGCGGTCCCGAACCGCTTCGGCGCCGCCGGACAAGAGCGCCAAGCCCTCCGGACCAACTTTGAACACCGCGCCGGAGGCGAAATCCACTCTTGCGCCCGGTGAACAGCGCGTTTGGGATGACGCCGTTGCTTACTACGCCGCAAATTACGCCGCGAAGGACTTGCTCTTTTCCGCCGAGCTAATCCAATTGAAAGATCAACTAGGCGATTTCGAGGATTGCGATGAACTCTCGGGTAGGAAGCGGAAATTCTGCGATGCGGGTTTGCCCGCAAAGCTGACGCAGGTCCTGGAGGCAGCGGCGCCCGTCTACCGCGCGCATCTTTGGCCGGCGCACGATCGCGCCAACCGCCGCTGGATCATGCGCGTCGCTCCGCTGGTGCGCGAACAGGGCGTGGGCCTCTCGGAACGGCTTGCGGATATTTACCAGGCGCGCTGGCCGCGCGAAAAAATTCGCGTCGACGTTACGGGCTACGCCAATTGGAGCGGCGCCTACACCACCGCCGATCCTTTGCGCGTCACCATCTCCAGCCTGGACCCGCGCAATCAGGGCGCGGCGGCGCTCGAAGTTCTCTTCCACGAAGGTTCGCACGGTATTGCCGAGCCAGTGCAAGCGGCCATCATTCGTGAATGCCACCAGCGCGACAAAGCCATCCCCCGTGACCTCTGGCACGCTTTGGTTTATTACACCACCGGCGAAGTCATCCGCCCGGTGCTAGGCTCTTCCGGTGCAACTGCGGGCGACGAGGACGGCAGCGTCCCGGGCGGCGGCTACACTCCCTACGCCTTGCGCGAAGGCCTCTATCAGCGCGGCTGGAACGACTACTTCAAGTTGCTTCAGCAGTTTTGGCAGCCCTACCTTGACGGCCATGCTTCCTTCGATGACGCCATCGCCCGCATGGTCTCTTCGCTCTAGCGTTCGCGACTCCTCTTTCGCACCTGCGCCCCCGCGCCCCGGCCCCCGTTTACACCAATTGTTAGGCAGGCATCAATATGCTAGGCTCTGTCTAGCAAGGAACCGCCCGGCCTGGCGCCATGCAAGCCCCTGCGACGCGCACATTTTCTTCCGTTCCTCTCTGAAAGACACCCTCCGTCGCGGGAACGTCTCTCAGTGACGAAACAGAGTCAGGGCGAGGAGACCGCTTCGCGAATGCGCGTGAATGACCCGGCTTCGCCGGACTCGCATTGAAAGAGGAAACGGACAAGCCCATGCCTGGACAACAGACAGCTTCGAAGACGGAGAAAGAGCCGGTCGAGATCAAGCTGGCGCATTCCCCGGATTCCGATGATGCCTTCATGTTTTACGCGCTCGCCACTCACAAGCTCGCCACGCCCGGTTACAAGTACACACACATCCTTTCGGACATCCAGTCGCTGAACGAAGCCGCGCTCACAGAAACCTACGACGTCACCGCCATCAGTTTTGCCGCCTACCCCGCTCTCCGCGACAAGTACATCCTGCTCGATTGCGGCGCCAGTTTTGGCGAGGGCTATGGCCCGATCGTCGTTTCCACGAAGTCCCTTAAGCCAACTGAGATTGCTGGCAAACGCATCGCCGTGCCTGGGCTGAAGACCTCGGCCTATCTCACCCTCAAACTCTACGAGCCGAATTTTGAACCCGTGGTCATGCCCTTCGACAAAATCATTGAAGCGGTTCAAAAGGAACTGGTCGACGCCGGCCTTCTCATTCACGAAGGACAGCTCTTTTTCCCTCAGATGGGATTGCACCGCGTGCTCGACCTGGGCATTTGGTGGCAGGAACAGACCGGCTTACCTCTTCCGCTGGGTGGGAACGCCGTGCGCCGCGCGCTCGGGACGGAACTTAGCCACCAAATCTCCAAGACCATCCTCGACAGCGTTTCCTATGGCCTCGAACACCGCGAAGAAGCGCTCAATTACGCAATGCAATTTGCCCGTGAAATGGATGCTGAACTCGCCGACAAGTTTGTCGGCATGTACGTGAACAAGTGGACGCTCGGGTACGGCGAAAAGGGCAGGCAGGCGGTAAAGGTGCTGATCGAGCGGGGCACCGAGGCTGGCCTGCTGCCGGCCCCGCCAACGGTCGAGTTCCTTAGCGAAGGATAGTCACGACTACTCTGTTCTCGCGCGTCCTGTTCTCCTTTGGAATCCTCCTCGGAGTTCTAATGGTCGAGGCGAGGCCCGGTGGTCAGTTCGTTTGGAACCGATTCCTTTTGCGCCTTGCCTCTTCATACCGACGCCTCAAGTAGTCCATATTCCCCCAAAAGTCGGGTAAACCTTGCCCTTTACTGGTCCAGTTTTTCGTCCGGAGTTCCGTGCGAAACTGCTCTGTCGCATTCCAAAAATCATCCGGAAACGGAATGGTTTCAAAAACGAGGTCGAAGTCCATGTATTCAAGTTTGACCAAAGTTGCAAGGACTTCGTAATGATGCCCAATATCCCTTAAATCGGTAAGCTCATCCGAATCATAGGCTTTCTTCCCGCTCCCTTTTTCTTCGATTAACTTTAGAAGTTTTTGAGGATTATTGTATGGAGAGGCCAGGAAGTTCTCGGCTTGCTTCCGCACTTTGACGTCGTCTTCTATGAATTGTTTGAGGGTGGAGAGCGTGGAGAGCCGGACACCACTTACCGCCACATTCGCGTTTCGCAACGTGCTATAAACGGTGATGACGGTCACGAGGATGCCCACGATTACGCTGATACTGCTAGCGACTTGTGTTATCTGAGTGATTTGTTGCAGCTTGCTGGTTTTCTGCTCCTCAGCCATGACAACTCCTTATTGTAATTTCGGCATTGCCCTGGAGAACCAATGCGCCGGTGCGGGCAGGATACTAACCATCGGCTATTACTTTGTCTACTAATCCATTCAGTTGTTTTGCACAATGGTTAGACTCCCAAGGAATAACAAATCAACCCTGGGGTTAGACATCTCATCCTTTTCAAGTTCCCGGTTCGATGGCTATCAGCTAGATGGGGGTGCATTCTGCCGATGTACATGCGAATGATTCCTTCAAGTGCCATGCTAGACTTTCTTGCTCGTCCACTTCAGGGGAATTTGCAATAATGGAAGACGGGCGTCGCGTTTGCGTCTTGGATGATTGAAAGTGCTTGAGCCGATTGGCGGGGTGCGGCTGGAAAATCCGACACGATGATGCAGAGACTCGTTTCGACTTACTTGTTCGTATCGCGAAAATTGACGCCCGAGCACCTGAAACAAATTGCCGGAGCAGGCTTCCAGGGCGTCGAGATTTTCTGCACACGCAGCCACTTCGAGTACTCGATGAAGCCGGAAGTCCGCGCGATGGCAGACGCGCTCGAAGCGCACCATCTGCAGCTCGTCTCGCTGCACGCCCCCACCAGCCGCGACCTCAGCGCCACGCGCGAAAGCGGCACGCCGCTTTCCATTTGTGAAATCGAGCGCGTCCGCCGCGTTGAAGCCATGGACGAGCTGAAGCGCGTCATCGACGTCGCCGACGACTTGCCTTACTCGCGGCTCATCGTGCACATGGGCGGCCCGCGCGAAACCGCTGATCCCCGCAAGCGCGATGCCGCGTTCAGCACCCTTGAGCACTTGATTTTGCACGCGCACCACGCCGGCGTCGCCATCTGCGTCGAGAACACCACCAGCGAAATGGGCGATCCCGCCTATCTCCGCGCCTTTGTGGACGAAACGCGCCTGACCGGCCTGCGCTTCAATTTTGATATCGGCCACGCGCACCTCACCGATTTTCCGGAAGAAGAGCGCCTCGAAAAAAGCTTCTCTCCACTGCGAGAACTCGTCTCCTCCGTTCACTTGCACGACAATCATGGTGAGAAGGACGAGCATCTCCCGCCCTTCGACGGCACCATCGATTGGCCCACCGCGATCAAAACCCTCCAGTCTGCGCCGCAAACGAGTTTGCCGCTTGTGCTGGAATTGAAGGAAAAGACCGGCCCGGAAGCACCAAGCGCCGCCGAGCAGCTCGCCGCCGCCTGCAAGTCCATGGATCGGTTTGAAAAGGCTTGGTCGTGACTGAACCACGAGCCGCTTCACCCACATCGTGGGAACGCGAGCCTTTCACATCCGGCGTTTCAATTCCGTACAAGGCCGTTTTTAGTGAAAAGCAATTCGCCCGCCTCAAAATCGGGCTGGTTCCGAAGCGGATGGAGGACAAGTGGTTCATCTACTATGAAGAGCCGCACCTGTTCTTGCATCGCAGTTGGACCGGGCAACCTGTGTATCGCTTGGCCTTGCGAAAGACACCGGATGGAGCGGAGATTGACGAAGCTCTTTGGTCCAAAGTGCTGGCCGAGGCTCCCGACCCGGATCCCGGCTACCAAGTTCAACTCATTGACTTCTTGCTTTCCAACTTGCTGCTCGGCGAATCAAAACCTTTTCCTCTTCCGCAAGCAATCTTGGAGCCCGCGCCTGGAGTCATTCAACATCACATAGCGGGCACAGGTTTTCCTCAGGTTATGGCCCCACCCAAGAAGTCCGATTGACCTACCTGTTCTTCGACGCGAAGTTCTTTGCTTCTTCTCAATGGCGGCGATGGAAATGCTTCTCTGCTAAACTGTTGGTTTGGCGTGCCGCCAAAGAACCTCACCATGACGACGATCACCATCGAGCACGCAGGCAAGTACGACGGTCAAGAAATCACGCTGAAGGGCTGGCTTTACAATCTACGGGAATCGGGAAAACTGCTGTTTCCGATTTTTCGCGACGGCAGCGGCATTATCCAGGGCGTTTGCGCGCTGAAGGAAAATCCCGAAGCGTTCGAATCACTGAAAGGTCTGACGCAGGAATCCAGCGTCATCGTCACCGGCAAAATTCGGGCGGAAAAACGGGCACCCGGCGGGTACGAAATCGGCGTTACGAAAATCCAGATCGTGCAGAAAGTCTCCGAAAGCACGCCGTTCCCCATCCAGCTCAAGGAGCATGGCGTCGATTTCCTGCTCGATCAGCGCCACCTGTGGATTCGCACGCCGCGCCAGGCCGCCATTCTGCGCATCCGCGCCGAAGCCATCCGCGCCGCTCGCGAATTCATGGACGGGCAGGGCTACACGATCACCGACGCGCCAATGTTCACGCCGGCTGCCTGCGAGGGCACTTCCACACTTTTCGAAGTCAATTACATCGACGATCAAAAAGCATACTTGACGCAAAGCGGCCAGCTTTACGCGGAAGCCATCGCCATGGCTCTCGGGAAGGTTTACACCTTCGGCCCCACGTTTCGCGCCGAAAAATCAAAGACCCGCCGCCACCTCACCGAATTCTGGATGCTCGAGCCGGAAGCCGCCTACGTCGAGATCGACGAAATCATGGCGCTCGGCGAAGGCCTGGTCAGCGCTATCGTGCAAGGCGTCCTCAAGAACAAACCGCGCGAACTGGAAACGCTCAAGCGCGACACGTCCAAACTCGAAAACGTGAAGCCGCCGTTCCCGCGCATCAGCTATGAAGACGCTGTCGCCGTGCTGAACAAGAACGGCAATCCCGCCAAGTTTGGTGACGACTTCGGCGGCGACGAGGAAACCATCATCTCCAGTTCTTTCGATCGCCCCGTGCTAATCCATCACTACCCCACGTCGATCAAAGCTTTCTACATGCAGCCGGACGCCCAGCGCCCAGAACTCGCCCTCGCTTTCGACATGATCGCTCCGGAAGGCTACGGCGAAATCATCGGCGGCA
>WNFF01001278.1_pt1 | contig 21282 bp, 19 predicted proteins | sample 5400441 | NCBI WGS metagenome assembly WNFF01 (sample SAMN13153345, study PRJNA577476) | soil metagenome | isolation source: 120 cm saprolite under Douglas fir tree site 2 hole 3 replicate 1 | place: USA:California | collected 2015-04-18
GGTTTGGCACCTCGATGTCGGCTCGTCGCATCCTGGGGCCGGAGCAGGTCCCAAGGGTTGGGCTGTTCGCCCATTAAAGCGGTACGCGAGCTGGGTTTAGAACGTCGTGAGACAGTTCGGTCCCTATCCGCTGCGCGCGCAGGAGACTTGAAAGGAGCTGTCCCTAGTACGAGAGGACCGGGACGGACGAACCTCTGGTGTGCCAGTTGTTCTGCCAAGAGCACGGCTGGTTGGCTACGTTCGGAAGGGATAACCGCTGAAAGCATCTAAGCGGGAAGCTCGCCTTAAGATGAGGTCTCCCTCGGGGTTAACCCGGTAAGGCCCCCAGCTAGACGACTGGGTTGATAGGCCGGAGGTGGAAGCGCGGCAACGCGTGGAGCTGACCGGTACTAATAGGCCGAGTGGCTTGGCTTCTACATTCTTTGTGCCTGGGAGGCGACTCCCAGGACAGTGTTTCGCGTCCACTATGCGGTTCCCGAGGTGCGGTCGGCCGCGCCTGGGCCGGAGTGCAGACTCCGCGCCTGGGTGTGGGACCTGACATCTCCATAGAGTTTCGGTGGCCATGGCGAAGGGGAAACACCCGGTCCCATTCCGAACCCGGAAGTTAAGCTCTTCAGCGCCGATGGTACTGCGCGGGGGACCGCGTGGGAGAGTAGGACGCCGCCGGACATACTTTCGTTGGGGCCGCTCCCGTTCTGGGGGCGGCCCCAACGTTTTGTGCTGCCATGACGCTCGTGCTGAGATCGTGGCGGGCGGCACGGTTGTTAGCAACAGAGTGGATTTATCGACATGGCGGCCGTGAGGCAAGCTTGGAGGAAGAGCGTGGCAGGGGAGCGTCGGGAGACGGGGAAGGGCGGTCCTGTCCGGCCAGGCAGGTCGTCCGGGTCGTCTGGCGGTGCCCGGGCCGGCGGTTCCCCAGCGCGTCGGCAGGCGGCCCGCCCAGGTACGCCGGCTCGTGGGCCGGGTTCGGGACAGGGCAGCGGACGTGGCCGGCCCGAGGCCGCCTCAGGCATCGCTGAGAGCAGGGCCGGGCGTCAACTCGATCCGGACCGTGACAGTGGAGATCCAGCCAGTGGGGCAAGAGGCGGTCCGCCCCGGGCGGCCGGCGCATCCCGGACTGGTGCGCCCCGGACTGGCGCATCCCGGACTGGCGCATCCCGGACTGGCGCGCCCCGGACTGGCGCGCCGCGGACTGGCGCGCCGCGGACTGGCGCATCCCGGACTGGCGCGCCGCGGACTGGCGCGCCGCGGACTGGCGCATCCCGGACTGGCGCGCCGCGGACTGGCGCATCCCGGACTGGCGCGCCGCGGACTGGCGCATCCCGGACTGGCGCGCCGCGGACTGGCGGCTGGCGGCGATGGCGGACGTGCCGGGCGCGGCTTCGGCCCGCCGGGAGCGGCCCGCCGCGACGAGGGCCGCGTGACCGGCGATCGTCCGTGGGCCGCCCGGACATCCGCAGGGCCCGCGACCGACAGCCGCAGCCGGGATGGCCGCGCCGGTTCAGGCCGGCCAGAGCGTTCGGCCGAGCCCGAGCGGGGCCGGGGAACGGCCGGGCAGGCCCGGCCAGCCCGGCAGGGCCCGCCAGGCAGCGAGAGCTCATACCAGGGTGCGGGTGGCCGGGAACGTGGGCGGCGTCCATCCGGCCCGCCAGCTGCCAATCGTGGGACGACCGGAAGGCCTGACCGGGCGGGATCCGGGCGGCCGTCCGGTGCCTGGGCCCCCGACGGCCCGGCGGCCCGTGGGCGGCCCAGTGGGCCGGGAAGGCCGCGCGGCTCCGGCTCGGGCGCGGCAGGATCGGCGTCGGCTGCGGGGCAAGGCTGGAACTCAGGAACCTCCAGGTCGGCGGCACCAGGTGCGCGACGGGGAGCGTCTGGCGGACCGCGGGCATCCGGGCCCGGTGCATCCCGGGCCGGTGCGTCCAGGTCAGGGTCCTCCAGGTCAGGGTCGTCGGCAGATGGCCCAGGAGCACAGCAAGCGCGGCCAGCCGCCGCAGCGACAGCTCGCCTGGACATCCCGGACGGCATCACGGCGGACCAGCTTGATCCGGCCGCCGCTGCCGAACTGCGGACTCTGCCTGGTGACCTCGCGGAGGCCGTCGCCCGCCGGCTGGTGGCCGCGGGCGCGGCAGAAGACCCAGAGCGGGCTTACCAGTACGCGCAGGAAGCGCGCCGGCTGGCCGCACGGGTGGGCATCGTCCGGGAAACCTCAGGTGTGGCGGCCTACCGGGCGGGGCGCTGGACGGACGCGCTCGCTGAGTTGCGTGCGGCGCGGCGGCTGACTGGACGGTCGAGCTACCTGCCGCTGATGGCCGACTCAGAGCGCGCGCTGGGCAGGCTCGACCGTGCGCTGGCGGTCATCAACGATCCCGGCGATGGCCTGGACCGGGCAACCGAGATTGAGCTGCGGATCGTCGAGTCGGGAGTCCGCAGGGATCAGGGTCTCCCCGATGCCGCCGTGGTAGCGCTGCAGGTGCCAGAGCTGACCGACGGGCGGACGCGCCCATGGTCGGCCCGGCTGTTCTACGCGTACGCGGACGCACTGCTCGAGGCCGGGCGCGACCACGAGGCACGCGCCTGGTTCGGCCGGGCCGCCGCAGCGGATGCGGCGGACGAGACCGATGCCGCGGAACGGTGCGAGGATCTCGACCAGATCATGATCGATGACCTGATGGAGCCAGCCGACGCCGCGGAGGATGACGCTGCGGAGGATGACGCCGTGGAGGATGAGCCCGCCGACAACGGCATGCCGGATGACGGCACCGGCGGCGACGGGTCCGGTGAGGACGGGCCGGACCGCTAGCGTCCGGCCGGGAGTGCTGGGCGGAGCGCGTTCAGGAATGGGTGTCTGATTTTTCAAGCCAGCGCATGATGCCTGCCACGCTGGAGGCCGTGCTGCTGACCGCCTCGAATCTGGCCGCCACGGCCGGGTCAGCGTCCGCGTTCAGCACGGCGTAACGCTGCCGGGTCCGCTCGTGCACCATGGCCACCGCGTGATCGAGGTCGAGCCGGGCGTTGCGGGCCCGCCGGGTCTCCTCGACCCAGAGCGCGATCTCTTCCGCCGACCGGTCAAGGACCTGATCGACGGCGCCGGCCGGCCCATAGTGACTGAACAGCAGCCGGGTGGGCCGCAGGGCGGCGAAGGTACGCAATGACTCCAGAGCGGTGGCCAGATCGAAGTCCGGCGGTGGCGTGGCGGGCCACAGATCCCCGGTCTCCGGGATGTACACACCGGCCGCGTCGCCGACGTACAGGTCCCCGGTGGCCGAGTCGATGAGGCCCACATGGTGCTTGGCGTGGCCCGGCGAGTAATGACTGTCCAGCCGCCTGCCGCCGCCGAGGTCGATGGTCCCGCGCTCCTCGACGGCCCTGATCCGGTCGGCCGGAGTCGGGGTCATCCCGCCGAAGAGCTCATCGAGCGCGCTGCCGTACACCATCCGGGCGCTGGCCACCAGGCGGGACGGGTCGGCCAGGTGACGGGCGCCGCGTTCGTGCACGACCATCTCCGCCTGCGGGTACATGGCGGCGATGTCGCCCGCCCCGCCCGCGTGGTCCAGGTGGATGTGCGTGACCACGACGGTCGCCAGGTCGGCCGGGCCGACGCCGAGTTGCGCCAGGGCGTCACGGACGACCGGCGCGGACGGCGCGGTCCCGGTCTCGACCAGGCACGGCCGGTCCGCGAGGATCAGGTAGCCGGCGGTGATGCCCCGGTGCCCGGCCATCCGGGTGTCGATCTCGTACACCTCGTGCCCGAGCCCGGTGATGCCGGAACCCGTGGCCCGCTGCTCAGCCTGGTCCATGCGCTCATCGTCGCAGACCTGCTCGCCGGTGGTCCGGCGCGCTCCGGACCCCGGCACTACGATGCAGGCTGTGAGCGGAACGCCTTTGAGAGCGCCTCACGCGAGGTGGCGGCCCTCTTCAGCGGCCCCGCGCGGGGAAACCAGCCCGGAGCGGGTCGGCCGGGTGACGACCGTCGTCATCCTGGCGGCTACCGTCGTCGGGCTCGGGCTGCGGCTGTACCAGCTAAGCCGGCCCGGCTACCTGCTAGGCGTGACTGAATACGACGACGGCCCAGACTTCGGCAGCGCGATCCGGCTGGTCCATGGGCACCTGCCCTACCGTGACTTCATCATGGTGCAACCACCCGGCATCACCCTGCTGATGTCCCCGGTGGCGTTGCTGACCAAGGGACTCAGCACGGCCGACGGGATGGCCGTCGCGCGGATCGTGACCGCCATAGCCGGCGGGACATCGGTCGCCCTGGCTGGCCTGCTCGTCCGCCACCGTGGCCTGCTCGCCACGACGGTGGCCTGCGGGCTCCTGGCGGTCTACCCACCCAGCATCCAGGCCGCGCACACCGTCCTGCTGGAGCCGTGGCTGGTGCTGTTCTGCCTGGCCGGGGCGATCGCCGTATTCGACGGTGACCAGCTGACCAGCAGCGGCCGCAGGCTCGCCTGGGGCGGCGCCGCGTTCGGGTTCGCTGGCGCGATCAAGGTGTGGGCGGTGCTGCCGGTGGCGGTCGTTCTCCTGCTCGCCGCGCGCAGGCCCCGGCGGGCGGCCTGCTACCTGGGCGGGGTCGCGGCCGGTTTTCTCATCCCGGTGCTGCCGTTCTTCGCCGCCGCGCCCCGGACCTTCTACGACAGCGTGATCGTCGCCCAGCTGGTCAGGGTCGATGCGGTGCGAACAGGACTGGCGTTCCGGCTGCACGAGATGACCGGCCTGACCGACGTGTCCGGCCTCGGGCCGGTGGCCCTGATCATCATCTCCGTTGCCCTCGTCGCGGCGGTGGCCGCCTGCTCCGTGCTCGCGTCCCGGATCACCCGGCGCCCGCCGCCCGCACTGGAGTGGTTCGCTCTCGGCACCAGTGGCCTGGTCGTGGCGGTCTTCCTCTGGCCGACCGACTTCTACTACCACTACGCCGGCTTCCTGGCGCCGTTCCTGGCTCTGGCCATCGCGCTGCCGGTGTCCCGGCTTGTGACAGCGGCCAGGCCACCCGGCGAGCGCCAAGCGGGCGTTCGCTCGCTCACCAGGCCCGCGGTGGCGGTCGCCGGGGTGGCGGTCATCATCCTGGGGGTTGTCCAGTTTGGCGCGGAAGCTGCTTCGCGGGCACCACTGTCCCCCCGCACGGCGGGCGTTCCCCAGATCGACGTGGCCGCTGCCCGGCGGATCATCCCGCCCGGCGCCTGCGTCCTGGCCGATCAGGTCTCCTACGCGATCGCTGCCGACCGGTTCATCTCCCGGGTGCCGGGCTGCTCGCTCATGGTGGACGGGGTCGGCACCGACTACTCGCTCTCGGGAGGCCGGAACGCGGCCACCGGGGCGGGCAACTCACCTGCCGTACGCGCCGCGTGGCTCGCCGCGCTCAGGCCTGCCCAGTACGTGTGGCTGTCGCCCCTGGCACGCAAGAGGATCCCCCTGGCGGCGCCCCAGGTGGCGAGTTACTTCCACCGTCACTTTGTTCCCGTGCCCGGCGGCACCGTCGGCCTCTATGTCCGCAAGGGGCTGCATCCTCGCTAGGCCGTGTCTCGCCGGCGGCCTGATCAGTCACCGTTCAGGGTCCGCATCACCAGGCCCGTGCGCGGTTTGGGTGCGAACGAGGTTGACTTGCGCGGCAGGCGCTCGCCCTGCGCCGCGACGGCGTAGACGTCCGCCGGGGACAACGGGGTGCAGATCACCGCGGTTCCCCGGGGCGCCTCGTCCGCCTCCGCGATCGCGCGGGCGGCATCATCGTGCACCACCCGGACGCCGCGCTCGTCGTCGGTGATCCCCCAGACGCGGGTGAGCAGCAGTTCCTGGAGGACGGAGGTCGGCAGGGCCCGCCAGCGGGCCGACCGTCCCGCTGGCATCGCGGCCGCCACCTGCACCGGGTCCGGATCGGTGAGCAGGTGGATCTCACCGCTGCCCGCGATGAGGAAGGCCACTCCGTGCTGCTCCGCCGCGGCGAGTGTGGCCAGGGCAGCGGGCAGGGCCGCCAGGCCGCCGGGCAGCATCCGTACGGTGAAGGCCCCCTTGGCGCGGTGCACGGCATCGGATGGGTCCAGCCCGGGGAGCACCCGGTGGATCGCGCCGATCCGGGGCGGATACGCCGCCGAGTCGACCAGGAGCGCCAGGCCAAAGTCCCATGGGCTCGGGGCATCGCTCGCATCGCGGCGGTGGGCCTGCATCTCGAGGTAGGCCGCGTAGCGATGGTTCCCGTCGGCGATCAGCGCCTGCCGTGGGGCCAGGTCCGCCGCGACCGCGGCGTGCTCGGCCGGGTCGGTCACCGCCCAGAGGCTGTGCCGTGTGCCGTCCCCGGTCTCCGCGCTCAGCAGCGGTGGCCTGGTCATGGCCACCTCGTCGGCGATACGGGTCGTGGCGCTGCCGGAAGGCCCAGCACTGCCGGAGGGCCCGGCGTGGCCGGACGCGGCACCGGCGTCAGCTCCGTCGTAGAGCAGAAAGATCGGTTCCAGGTTCGCCTGGGTCGCCTCCATGAGCTGCCGCCTGCCGGCCACCGGCCCTGGCATGACCTCCTCATGCGGCAGCACGATCCTCGATCCGGGCGGGGCGAGCCGCAGCGCGCCGATCAGCCCGCGTTGCACCACGCGGCCGCCCCCCGGCCTACCAGGCGGCGAGGCGCCCTGGGCGTCTTCCGCAGGCTCCCCGTCGGCGTGCTGCTGCTCGACGCGCTGTTCGTAGACGTACAGGGCCGACTGTGGATCTGGCAACAGGATGCCCTGATTCTTCCATTCCCGCATCAGCCGGGCCGCCTCGCCGTACGGTCCGCCTGGGCGCCCCGGATCCTGGCGCGGCAGGATCAGCCGGACCACGTTGTGCGGGTCGGCCGCGAGCAGCTTGTCCGCTGTGTCGTGGGCGATCACGTCGTACGGTGGTGAGGTGACCTCCGCGAGTCCGGCGACCTTTTCCTGGGCATAACGGACTCCACGGAATGGCTCAAGCGCGAGGCCAGCCGACCCTGGTGCCGCTGGTCCGCGGCCGGACGGAAGGATCTGCACATATGTCAGAAGCACCGCCGGGCGGCCGGGATTCCCGCCCGGAGAAAGATCCGCGCTTGTCAGGCGAACCACCGGCCCCGCATGGTGACGCGTACTCGTGGTACCAGCGGGGCCTCGAGTTGCTTGGCCGGGGCAGCGCGGCGGCCGCCGCCCAGCTCCTGGAACGCGCGGCAGAGGCAGAGCCGGGCTCCCGGAGTGTGCTGGAGGCCCTCGGGCGGGCCCAGTTCGACACGGGACGTTTCGAGGAGGCGGCGGCGAGTTTCCGGCAGATCGTGGAGGCGAGCCCGAGTGACGACTATGCGCAATTCGGTCTCGGCCTCGCGCTGGCCCGCGGCGGTGATCCGGCGGCAGCCGCGGAGCATCTCGCGCTCGCCGCGGCGATGCGGCCCGAATTGCGGCATTACACCGACGCCTTGCAGGGGGTCCGCGCGACGTTGCGCGCCCGCTCACGGGCGCAGGATGGCAGCTGAGCATGCCCGTGGAGCCTCCCGCAGCTGACCCTGCCGCGCCGAGCGCGCCGACCGGACTGAGCGGGCTGAGCGGGCTGAGCCGCGGTTGCCCGGATCCGCTGGTCAAGGTGTACGACGTCGCGCTGCTCGACCTTGACGGGGTCGTCTATCTGGGCGGGGCGGCTGTCCCGGACGCCCCGGATGCGCTGGCCAGGGCATCGGATGCCGGCATGCGGCTGGCCTTCGTGACCAACAACTCCTCCCGGACCCCGTCCGCGATCGCTGCCCAGCTGGCCAGCTTCGGCGTCGCGGCCAGTGCCGGAGACGTGGTGACCTCGGCGCAGGCGGCGGCCAGGTTGCTGGCCACACGGCTGCCGGCGGGCGCGGCTGTCCTCGTCGTGGGCGGCACCGGCCTGCGCGTCGCCCTGCGGGAGCGTGGGCTGCGCCCGGTCACCGTCGCCGCGGACCGGCCCGCCGCCGTCGTCCAGGGCTACTCGCCTGACATCAGCTACTCGCTGCTCGCCGAGGGTGCGCTCGCTGTCCAGGCAGGCGCGTGGTTCGTAGCCTCGAACGCCGACTCGACCATCCCGACGGCCAGGGGACGCCAGCCCGGTAACGGGGCGTTGTCGCAGGTGATAGTGGCCGCGACCGGGCAGCAGCCGGTTATCGCGGGCAAACCGGAGCCACCGTTGCATGCCGAGTCCGTGGCCCGGACGGGCGCGCAGCGCCCCCTGGTCGTCGGAGACCGCCTGGACACGGACATCGAGGGCGCGGTCAGGGTGGGCGCGGACAGCCTGCTGGTGCTCACCGGGGTCAGCCGTCCGGTGGATGCCGTGCTTGCGCCGCCACATCAGCGCCCGACCTACCTGGCGGCCTCCTTGACCGGCCTGCTTGAACCGCATCCGGCGGTCAGCATGAGCAGGGACACCTTCCGGTGCGGCGGCTGGGCGGCCCGGTGGCTCGCCGGGGGCCGGCTCGTGCTCGACGGCTCCGGCGACATGATCGACGGCCTGCGTGCGCTCTGTGCCGCGGCGTGGTCAGCCGGGAATGTCACCCCCGACGCGGCGCGGCAGGCTCTCGCCGCACTAAAAGGCTGAGCCTCCTATCCCGCTGAAAGGCTGAGCCTCATATCCCCCTGTGGTCGCATGCGGATCAGCATTGCGGCCGACGCGGTGGTGCCCGCTCGCCGGCCAGACTTGCGGCCATGGCGGACGGGCACGGGGTCCGCGCCGGAGGAAGGGAATACACATGATCGAGGCGCGGAGCCTCACCAAGCGTTATGGCGAGAAGGTGGCGGTCGACCATCTCTCGTTCAGCGTGGAGCCCGGGAAGATCACCGGATTTCTCGGCCCGAACGGGGCGGGCAAGACCACGACGATGCGGCTCATCCTCGGGCTTGACCACCCGTCGGTGGGCACGGTCACCGTGAACGGCAAGGCATTCCGGCAGCTCGCTCATCCCATGCATGAGGTGGGTGCGCTCCTGGACGCCAAGGCTGTGCACGGCGGCCGCAGTGCCTACAATCATCTGCTCTGCCTCGCCCAGACCAACAACCTGCCCCGGCGGCGGGTCGGCGAGGTCCTGGAGCTCGTCGGGCTGAGTGAGGTGGCGAAGAAGCGGTCGAAGGGCTTCTCCCTCGGCATGGGGCAGCGGCTCGGCATCGCCGCGGCGCTGCTCGGGGACCCGGCCATCCTGATGTTCGATGAGCCGGTCAACGGCCTGGACCCCGAGGGCATCCTGTGGATCAGGAACCTGATGAAGGCGCTCGCCGCGGAGGGCCGCACGATCTTCGTGTCCAGCCACCTGATGTCGGAGATGGAGAACACTGCTGACCATCTCCTCGTGATCGGCCGGGGCAAGCTCATCGCGGACTGCACGGTGGCGGAGTTCATCGCGCGCAACTCCGTCCAGACGGTCCGCGTCCGCACCCCGCAGCGGGAAGCGCTGGTGCAGCTCGTCACCGAGGCCGGGGGCAGCGTCCTGGACGGCGCCGACGGCGTCATCGTTGTGCAGGGCCTGTCCGTGGACCGGATCGGCGATCTGGCCTTCGAGAACGTCATCCGGCTGCATGAGCTTGCCCCGGCCCAGGCTTCACTGGAAGCGGCCTTCATGGAACTGACCGCGTCCAGCGTGGAGTTCCACGCGGGCATGCCAGCCCTGCCGCAGGAGCGGCCGGTTCACTCGGGAGGGGTGGCCTGACATGGCGGCGACAACCCAGCTGCCCGCGAGCGCCCGGCCAGGCGCCCGGCCAGTTCCGCGCGGGCGGGCCAGTTTCAGCGGAGCACTCCGCTCCGAATTCACCAAGATCCGCTCGGTCCGCTCCACATACTGGACGCTGCTCGCGCTGGTGCTCGTCACGATCGGCATCGGCGCGCTCGCCAGCGGCGGGACGGCCTCCCACTCCGGCCAGATCGACCGGGCCGGCTTCGACCCGACCCAGCTCAGCCTGGGCGGGCTGTACGTGGGACAGCTGATCATCGCCGTGCTCGGCGCCCTGACCATCACCTCGGAGTACTCCACCGGGATGATCCGCACGTCGCTGAGCGTGCAGCCGCGCCGCGGAACCCTGTTCGCGGCCAAGGCGGTCGTCTTCGGGGCGGTCGCGCTGGTCACGGGCCTGGTGGCGAGCTTCGCCGCGTTCTTCGTCGGCCAGGCGTTCTTGTCCGGCAAGCACCTGAACGCGACCCTGAGCCAGCCGCACGTCCTGCGCGCGGTGATCGGCGGCGCGCTGTTCCTGGCCGTCTGCGGGATGCTCGCGTTCGGGCTTGGCGCGCTGCTGCGCCACACGGCGGCGGCCATCACCGCCGCCATCGGGCTGCTGTTCGTGCTGTCGATCGTGGTCAACTTCCTGCCCCAGTCCTGGCAGGACAATGTCGACAAGTGGATGCCAGCCATCGCGGGCAGCCAGATCTGGACGACAAAGGTCAGCGCGGGTGCGCACCAGTTCTCCGCCTGGACCGGGTTCGGCGTGTTCGCCGCCTACGCGGCGATCGCGATCATCGTCGGGCTCGTGCTCTTCCGGAAGCGCGACGCCTGACCCCGGCTGCGCGGCCCGGCACCGCTCGCCGCTCTCCGCCGCATCGCGCCCGGTGGCTCTCCCTGATGGGGGGGCCACCGGGCGCGCGCGTCTGGCTCAGGACTGGCAGTGCGGGCACCAGAAGGTAACCCGCTCGCCCGGGTCGCTGCCCTGGGCCGCCGTCTTGATCGGGGTGCCGCAGCGCCGGCAGGGGCGGGCGGCCCGCCCGTACACCCAGGTCTCCTCGCCGCGACGCGGCACACCGGTGGTGACCTGGCCGATGCGGTCCTTGTTCGCGTCGAGCAGGCGCCTGGCCAGTTCCACCAGGGCGGTTGGGTCCGCGATGTCCGCCACCGGGCGCCAGGGATTGATGCCGCGCAGGAACAGGACCTCGCACTTATACAAATTGCCGACACCGGCCAGGTTCCGCTGGTCGAGAAGGGCCTCGCCGGCCGGCCGCCCGGGCGAGGCGCGCAGCCTGCGCACTGCCTCCTCCGGGTCCCAGCCGGGTCCCAGCAGGTCCGGGCCGAGATGCCCGGTTACCTGCTCCTCCTGTGCGGTGCGGAGTACCTCGACGATGCCCAGCTGGTAGCCGATCGCCTGCCAGGTGTCGTTGGCGAGTATCAGCCGGATCCCGTGGCTGGCCGGGACGCGATCGCTGGCCGCGCGGACGCGCCAGGAGCCGTCCATGCGGAGGTGAGTGTGGACGGTGAGGCCGCCTTCCACCCGGAGCAGCAGGTGCTTGCCGAGGGACACGGACTCGATGAGGGAGCGGCCGGTCAGGTCGGTGGTGGCGAACCGGGGGACCCGGAAATCACTGCGGGTGAGCACGCGTCCAGCCAGCGCCTCGCGGAGCCGTTTGGCCGCCAGCCAGACCACATCCCCCTCAGGCATCCGGCCCGGCTCCCGGTCCGGCATCCGCCCCCGGCCCGGGGCGGGTGACCCCGGTCACAGCAGTTTGCGCAGGCGAAGCAAGTCGAACACGCTCGCCTCGATCTTGAGCCGCCCGGTGATCCAGGCACGGGCAATGCTCGCCGGGTCCTCGGAGATGGCCAGCAGGACGTCACTCTTCATCGTGAACCTGACCTGGGCGGGCGGTTCGTCGCCGGTCGCCTCGGTGACCGGGCCAGCGCCGTCGGGACCCAGCCGCGTCAGGAAGGTGATCCCGAGATCGTCCACCCGGCAGCTGATCGCCCTGTCGACCAGATGGGCAGCACGGTCTTCCGGGCTCATTTCGGACAGACGCCCCAGTAGCCTCTCCAGTGCCTTGCGGCACTCCTCAGCAGTCGCCATGATCACCTAGCCTCCCAGACAGTGTTCATTCTGCAACTCCGCACCTCTCAGTGGCGGATCAGGCGTGCCGCCGGCGCGCCGGGTGACCCGCCCTGTCGGCTCCGGGCGGTAGCGTTCCTCGGAGAACCAGTGCACGCGGGAATGCGGGCGGACGAAAGGAGCGCGGCCTGATGGAGCGCCATGGTGACGGCGTCGCGGCGCCAGGGCACGCCGCGCCAGAGCAGGCGCTGCCAGACTACGTGGCGCCAGAGCAGGCGGCACCAGAGCAGGCGGTACAGGACTACGCGCCGCCTGAGCCGGCGGTACCAGAGCAGGCGGTACAGGACCACGCGCCGCCTGAGCCGGCGACGCCTGAGCGCGCCGGGCTAGGCGAGGCGGGAACTGGCGACGCCCGTGTCGATGAGGCACTGGCCAGGCTTGGCGATCTCGACGGGCTGCCAGTCGACGAGCACCCGGCGGTGTTCGAGCATGTGCACAGGGACCTCACGGCGGCGCTCGGGGCGCTGGACTCCGCCCCGGAAGACCCATCCGCCACGTCAGGCACTCGTGGAACTTCAGCCAGCCCCATCACGCCGGGAAGCTGAACGACGGGCTGGCCACTGCATGGGCACGCGGAGACGGCTGGACGCCGAACTGGTCAGACGGGGACTCGCACGATCCCGTGAGCACGCCGCGGAACTCGTCACCGTCGGCCGGGTCCTCGTGGCAGGCCAGGTGGCGGGCAAACCCGCCACCCAGGTCGCGCCGGACGACTCGATCGCGATCCGGGAGCTGCCCGGAATGCCCGACTACGCGTCCCGTGGCGGCCGGAAGCTGGCCGGGGCCCTGGCCGCCTTCCCAGGCCTGACGGTGGCCGGCCGGAGATGCCTCGACGCGGGCGCGTCCACCGGCGGGTTCACCGACGTCCTGCTCCGGGCCGGCGCCGCGCACGTGGTCGCGGTGGACGTCGGCTACGGCCAGCTGGCCTGGCGGCTGCGCAGCGACCCGCGGGTCAGCGTGCTCGACCGGGTCAACGTGCGCCAGCTCAGGCCTGAGCAGGTCGCACCGGCCCCGAGCCTGGTCACCGCGGATCTCTCGTTCATCTCGCTGACCTTGGTCCTGCCCGCGCTCACCAGCTGCGCAAGCCCGGATGCGGACTTCGTCCTGCTGGTGAAACCCCAGTTCGAGGTGGGCAAGGGCCGGGTCGGGGCGGGCGGCGTGGTGCGCGACCCCGGGCTGCGGGCGGCGGCGGTCGCAGGCGTGGCCGACGCCGCCGCGGCGTCGGGTCTCGGGGTGGCGGGCATAGCGGCCAGTCCGCTGCCGGGCCCGGCGGGGAACGTGGAGTATTTTCTCTGGCTGCGTCGTGGAGCGCCGCCGCTCGACAACGGTCAGCTGGCAGCGGTCATCGCGGAAGGACCCGAGTGAATTCCAAGCGCACGGTGCTCGTCGTGGCGCACACAGGGCGGCCGGCGGCGCGGTCCAGCGCGCGTCTCGTCGTGGGCATGCTCACCGCCGCCGGGGTCGGCGTCCGGGTTCTCGCGCCGGAGGCCGCCGACCTGCGCGCCGCAGGCGCCGACGTGGTCCCCGCCACTCCCGAGGCCGCCGAGGACGCCGAGATGGTGATCGTGCTCGGTGGCGACGGCACGTTGCTGCGGGCCGCCGAGATGGCCAGGCCGGCCGGCACGCCCCTGCTCGGCGTCAACCTCGGGCATATCGGCTTCCTGGCCGAGGCGGAGTCGGATGATCTGCCCGATGCCGTTGAACGCGTCCTGGGCCGGCATTATGCGGTGGAACGGCGGATGACGGTCGACGTCACCGTCCGGCGGAACGGCACCATCACCGCTAAAACCTGGGCACTGAACGAAGCCACCGTGGAAAAGGTCGCCCGGGAGCGGATGATCGAGGTGGTAATCGAGATCGATGGCCGGCCGCTGTCCCGGTGGGGCTGCGATGGCGTGGTGTGCGCGACCCCGACAGGCTCCACGGCGTACGCGTTCTCAGCGGGCGGCCCGGTGGTCTGGCCCGAGGTCGAGGCGCTGCTGCTGGTGCCCATCAGCGCGCATGCCCTGTTCGCCCGGCCCCTGGTGGTCTCGCCCGACTCGGTGCTCGCGGTCGAGGTGCTCGACGCGTCCATGGCCGGGCATCGCCCGGTTCCGGACGGCCAAACAGAGACGTTCCCGGGCGTTATGTGGTGCGATGGGCGTCGTAGGGTCGACCTCTCGCCCGGCGCGCGCGTCGAGGTACGGCGCGGCTCCGAGCCAGTGCTGCTGGCCCGGCTGCGCGGCGACGGCAGCGCGGCTGGCGGGGCGTCGTTCACCGACCGGCTCGTCGCCAAGTTCGGCCTGCCGGTCGCAGGCTGGCGCGGCCGGCCCCCTCGCACGGAGGAGCGGGACAGCAACGAGCAGAGCAGCAACGACCAGAGCGGGATCGAGCAGAGCAGCAACGAGCAGAGCAGGGAACGGCCGGATAGGGAAGAGGAGCCGCGCACCCATGCTTGAGGAAGTCCGCATCACGGCCCTCGGCGTGATCGACGACGCCGTCCTGGAGCTGTCCCCCGGCTTCACCGTGGTGACCGGGGAGACCGGGGCGGGCAAAACCATGGTCGTGACCGGGCTCGGCCTGATGTTCGGCGGCCGCGCGGACCCGGCGCGGGTCCGGCCCGGGGCCGAGCGGGCGACCGTCGAGGGCAGACTGCGCATCGACCCGGAGGGCCGTGTCGCGCAGCAGGTAAACGAGGCTGGCGGTGACCTGGACGACGATGGCAGCACCCTGGTCGTCAGCCGTTCCGTGTCCGCCGAGGGGCGGTCGCGCGCCTACGCGGGAGGCCGATCCGTCCCGGTGTCGCTCCTAACCTACGTGGCCGACGACCTGGTGGCGGTGCACGGTCAGGCCGACCAGCAGCAGCTGCTCAGGCCGGCCAGGCAGCGCCAGGCGCTGGACCGGTTCGCCGGCCCGGAGCTGGGCGCGGTGCTCAGTGCCTACCAGCGCGCCTACCAGCGGCACCGCGAGGTTCACGCGGAACTGGCGGAGCTGACCGGGCTGGCCCAGGATCGCGCGCAGGAGGCGGAGGACCTCCGGCGGGGCCTGGCGGAGATCGAGCGGCTGGAGCCCGTCGAGGGCGAGGACACCGCCCTGCTGGCGGAGGAGGACCGCCTCGCGCACGCGGACGCGCTGCACGCGGCGGCGACCACCGCGCACGAGGCGCTGCTCGGTGATCCGTCCAGCGGATCCTATGAGGCGCCGGACGCGGTGACCCTGCTCGGCGCGGCCCGGCAGGCCCTGGAGGCGGTAACAGAGCACGACGCGTCGCTGGCCGGCCTGGCGGGCCGGCTGTCCGAAGCGGCCTACCTGGTTTCCGACGTGGCGGCCGAGCTGGCCTCCTATGTGCAGTCAGTGGAGGCCGACCCGGCGCGGCTGGCAGCCGTACAGGAACGCCGCGGCGAGCTGACCCGGCTGATCCGCGCCTATGGCCTGGCGGCCGACCGGCCGACCATAGGGGATCTCGGCGCGGGTGACCTGGGGGCGGTGCTCGCCTGGGCCAAGCAGGCGGGCGGCCGGCTCGCCGAACTCGCTGGCGACGACGACAGGATCACCGGGCTCGCCGAGGAGGAAGCACGGCTCGCTGGCACGGTCGGCGAGCTGGCGGGACAGCTCACCATCTTGCGCAAGGCGGCCGCGGAACGCTTCGCCGCCGAGGTCACCACCGAGCTTGCCGCCCTCGCCATGCCGCACGCGAAGCTCACGGCCGCGGTCACGCCCGCCGACGAGTTCGGCCCGCACGGCGCAGACGAGGTCGAGATCAGGCTCGCCGCTCACCCGGGCGCCCCCTCGCTGGCGCTGAGCAAAGGAGCCTCCGGCGGGGAGCTGTCCCGGGTCATGCTGGCGATCGAGGTCGTATTCGCGGGCGCCGATCCAGTACCCACGTTCGTGTTCGATGAGGTGGACGCGGGGGTGGGTGGCAAAGCGGCGGTGGAGGTCGGCCGCAGGCTGGCCAGGCTGGCCAGGCTGGCGCAGGTCATCGTGGTGACCCACCTGCCCCAGGTCGCGGCGTTCGCGGACACGCACCTGGTGGTGGAGAAGGCCGACGACGGGAGGGTCACCCGCAGCGGGGTCACCCGGCTCGACGAGGCGGGACGCGTGACGGAATTGTCGCGCATGCTGGCCGGCCTGGAGGACTCTGAGTTCGGCCGCGCGCATGCCGGGGAACTGCTGGCTGCGGCGGCGGCCGAGCGGGCCGGGCCGCCCGCGGGCTCGGGACGCTGAGTGGTGGCTGACTGGCCGCTGAACGGGGGCTGACTAGGGGCTCTGGGTTCCATGACACATGAGCCGTGTGATGACCTGTGTGGCGACGCGGGTCCGGTCCGTCTGGCAGGATGGACGGCAAGATGGCTCCGTTCCTGAAATTCCCCGTGATCCGCCGGAGCAGGCCCGATGACCTGGCCGGCATAACGGGGCGGGCACGACTGGACCACCGCACGAAGAACCTCACCCGGCGGGTGTGTCCCGGCGAGATCGCCATCATCGACCACAAGGACCTGGACCGGGTCACCGCCGACGCGCTGATCGGCCGCCAGGTCGCGGCCGTGGTGAACGTGGCGCCCAGTATCAGCGGCCGGTATCCGAACCTCGGGCCCCAGCTCCTCGTGGAGGCTGGGGTCCCGCTCGTCGACGGCGCGGGGCCCGATCTGTTCGCGCGGCTGACCGAGGGGGAAACCGTCCGGCTTGAGGGCGAGACCCTCTACCTGGGCGACGAGATCGTCGCCAAGGGCACGCTGCAGACCGCGGAAACCGTGGCCGCGGCGATGGCCGAGGCGAAGACGGGGGTCGCCGCGCAGATCGAGGCCTTCGCGGTCAACACCCTGGAGTACATGAGGCTCGAGGGTGAGCTGCTCCTCGAGGGGATTCGCGTGCCGGAGCTGCGCACGCGGATCGAGGGCAGGCACGCGCTCGTGGTGGTCCGTGGCTACCACCACCGCGAAGATCTGGCCACGCTGCGCCCCTACATCCGGGAGTTCAAGCCGGTCAAGATCGCCGTGGACGGCGGTGCGGACGCGTTGCTGGACGCGGGATACCGGCCTGACCTGATCGTGGGCGACATGGATTCGGTCTCCGACGCGGGCCTGACCTGCGGCGCCGAGCTTGTGGTGCATGCCTACCCGGGCGGCCACGCGCCGGGGCTGGCGCGCGTCGAGCGGCTTGGCCTGCCGTCCGTGCTCTGCCCGGCCGTAGGCACCAGTGAGGACATTGCGCTGCAAGTGGCCGACACCAAGGGCGCTACCCTGATCGTCGCGGTCGGCTCGCGCTTCACCCTGTCGGAGTTCCTCGACAAGGGCCGATCGGGGATGGCGAGCACGTTTCTGACCAGGCTGCGGCTGGACAGCAAGCTGGTGGACGCCAAGGGCGTCAACCAGCTCTACCGGAGCCGGATCTCCGGATGGGCGCTGCTGACCCTCGCGATCGCCGCTCTCATCGCCATCCTGGTGGCCGTCTCGACCTCGGATGCCATGCGGGGCCTCCTCGATGTCCTGCTCGTGCAGCTGGACATCTTCAAGTACTGGTTCATCGGATTGTTCTAGTGATTGATTTCCGCTATCACCTGGTCTCGATCGTCGCGATCTTCCTGGCCTTGACGGTTGGCGTGGTCCTCGGCACGGCGGCCCTGAACGGCCCGCTCACGGCGGGGTTGCGCAAATCCGTGGCCACGCTGCGCCACGAGTACGAGAACCTGCAGGCAAAGAACCAGTCCCAGCGGCAGCAGATCCAGAGTGATCAGCAGTTCGCACAGGTGGCCGAGCCTGTGCTGCTCAGCCACCTGCTCACCGGCCAGCGGGTCGTCCTCGTGGCGGCACCCGGTGCCCCCAGCCAGGTGACCGATCCGGTCAGCCAGGCCCTCACCCAGGCGGGGGCCAAGATAACCGGCCGCGTCGACCTCCAGCCCAAGTTCTTCGACACCAGCTCCAGCACCGGGGCCACGCTCGGCCTGCTCACGCAGCAGCTGACGCCGGTCGGCACGACCTTGCGCAGCGGCTCCAAGCAGGCCCAGGCCGGGCAGCTGATCGCGAGCGCGATCCTGACCAAGGACGGCCTCGGCCAGCCCGCGGTAGGCAGCCAGGACAGCGCCGGGACGGCGATCCTCAGCCAATTCGTCTCAGGAGGTTTCCTGAGCGTTAGCGCGCCGTCCATTCCCCGTGCCACCCTGGCTGTCGTGATAGTCCCGGCCAGCCCTCCCACGACGAACGACTCCAACCCGGCCAGCCAAGCCCTGGCGGCCGTGTCCCAGCAGCTGAGCCTCGCCGGCCAGGCAACGGTCGTGGCCGGCTCGGTGGCCGGCTCGGGGCCGGGCAGTGCCATCCAGGTGATCCGGGCGGGTGGCCAGCAGGCCCGTCTGTCCACCGTGGACAACGCCGACACCACCAGCGGCCAAATCGTGGTGGCCCAGGCCCTGTATGAGCTGCTGGCCAAGGGAAAGCCGGGTAGCTACGGCACCGGGTCCGGCGCCAGCGCGCCCGGTCCGAGCCCCGCCCCGACTCCCTCGCCGTCCGCCTCGGCCGCCGGGGTCACGGCCACGCAGCGAACGGTCCGCCCGTCAGCCAGCGCGTCCGCATCGAGCCATCGATGAGCGGCAGTGGCAGTGTCTTCCGCTCGCCTGCGGGACGCTTTGGGGCGCCCCTCCGGCTCGCTCACGGTCGGCGCGGGAGCCGAGGACTCGCCCGAGGGCGTGGCCTTGCCGCCGTCCTCGGCGCAGGCCTGGCCGCGGCGGCCGCACGGGCCAGCTACGCCGCCTTGGTCCGGCGCCCGCCGGGCGGCGAGGCCACCTGGACCAGGACCAACCACCGCGGCGAGCCGGTCACCCTGCTCGAGGGACCCGCCGTGGCCACGGCCGCCATGGTGGCCGCCGCGATCAGCCCGGGGCTGGCGGCCCGCACGCGGGCCGCGCTGGTGGCCGCCGCGATCGGCGCGGGCGCGTTCGGCGGGTATGACGATCTCGCAGGCAGCGGCGACCGGCGGGGCTTCCGCGGTCACCTCGGCGCGCTGGCCCGGGGGGACGTGACCACTGGCGCGGTGAAGCTCGGCGGGATCGGCGCGACCGGCCTCGCGGCGGGCGCGCTGCTCGGCGGCTCACCGGTGGACGTGGCGCTGAACGCCGGCCTGACCGCCGGGGCGGCCAACCTGCTCAATCTGTTCGACCTGCGGCCGGGGCGCGCCATCAAGGTGGCCCTGGCGGCCGGCGCCCTGCTGGCCGTGGGCGCGCCCGGCGGCACCCGGGGCCGCGCCGCGCCCGGCGCGGACGCAGTTGCCGCGGCCACCCCCGGCAGCAGCCGGCCTGCTGCCGCCCACGCAGTGGCCGCGCCGCTCGGCGCCGCGCTGGCGCTGCTCCCCGAGGACCTGGGCGAGCGGGCCATGCTGGGCGACGCCGGCGCCAACGCGCTGGGTGCCATGCTCGGCGCGGCGGCGGCGGCCAGCCTGCGGCGGCCAGCCAGGATCGCCTTGCTCGCGGCGATCACCGGTCTCACCGCGGCCAGTGAGATGGTCAGCTTCACCAAGGTCATTGAGCGGACACCGCCGCTGCACTGGCTGGACATGCTCGGCCGCAGGCCCGCTGCACCGGCACCCGCGGCACCGGCCTCCGCCGACACGGCCCAGGCGGCGGCCGAGGACGGGAACGGCGAAGGTTTTCGTTCTGGCGTGCCGTCTTGGGGTGAGGGCCAGCCGGAACCCGCGCCCCGGGCCGCTACCAGCGGGCAGTGATCAGGCCGCCAGCGCCGGCGACCGAACCTGGCCCGCTGCGGCAGATCGGCCGGGGGATCGGACGGGCGGCGGTCCTCATCGGGGTGATCACCACGGCGGCCCGGCTGGTCGGGTTCGGCCGCCAGCTTGCCTTCGCGCACACGGTCGGTGCCACCTGCCTGGGCAGCGCCTACGCGACCGCGAACCAGGTGCCGAACATCATCTACGACATCGTCCTCGGCGGTGCCCTGACCAGCGCCGTGGTTCCGGTGCTGGCGGGTCCCGCCGCGCGCCGGATGAGCGCGCCCGGGGAACAGGCCGCCACCGCCGAGACGAGCCAGATCGCATCGGCGCTGCTCACCTGGACGGTTCTGGTGCTCGCCCCGGTCAGCGCCCTCATCGCCGTGACCGCAGGCCCGCTGGTGTCCGTGCTGCTGTCCAGGGCTCCCGGCTGCAGCCCGGTGGCCATCATGGCGGTCAGTACCCGGATGCTGGCCGTTTTCGCTCCGCAGATCCTGCTCTATGGCCTCGCCGTGGTGCTCTACGGCATCCTGCAGGCGCATCAGCGCTTCGCCGCGCCCGCGCTGGCCCCGGTGCTGTCCAGCCTGGTGGTCGTCGGCGCATACGTCGCATTCGTGCCGCTCGGCGGCGGATACCAGAACCGGCTTGGCGCGCTGCCCCGGCCAGCCGAGCTGATGCTGTCCCTCGGCACGACAGCAGGCGTGGCAGCGCTCGCCCTGACCGTGCTCGGGCCGGCGCTCAGGCTCCGCCTGCGGCTCCGGCCTGCCCTGCGGTTCCCCGCGGGCGTGGCCGCGCGGGTGCGCGGGCTCGCGGCGGTGGGGATCGCGGCGCTCATCGCCCAGAACGCGGCCGGGGTCGCGGTGATCGTGCTTGCGAACAGCCATGACGGCCGGGGTGCGCTCGTGCTGTACAACTACGGCTGGCAGATGTTCTTCGTGCCCTACGCGGTCCTCGCCGTGCCCATCGCGACCAGTGCGTTCCCGCTGCTCTCGGCTCGCTCGGGCGCCAGCTTCGATGGCACCGCCGCATTGTCCACGCGGGCCGTGATGCTGGTCTCCTGGCTGGGCGCGGCCCTGCTCGCGGGGGCCGCGGTGCCCTCCTCCCGCCTGTTCGCGGCGCACTCCGCGGCCGGCGAGCTGGCCCTGACTTTCGCGGCGTTCGCGCCTGGCCTCGTCGGTTACGGGCTGGCCGCGAACCTGTCCAGGGTGCTCTTCGCCTGCGGGCGCGGCCGGGTGGCGGCGTTGGCCATCGTGGGTGGCTGGGTGCTGGTGATCGCCGCGGACGTGGTCGCCGTCGCGCTCGTGCCCGCCCGCTGGGTGGTGCCCGTACTCGGCCTGGGCAACACCATCGGCCTGACGCTGTCCGGGAGCGCGCTTCTCGGCGCCGTGGGCCTGGCCAGGGGGCGGGCAGCGCTGCGCGGCGCCGGGCGGGCGGCGGCGGCGGGCCTGGCGGGCGCGCTGGCCGGCGGGGCGGCCGGGGCGGCCGTGTCCGCCGCGCTTCCGGTCTCCGGTTTCATCCGGAACGCCTGCGTCGCGGTGCTCGCCAGCGCCTGTGTCGCGGCCGTGTTCGGTCTGGCCGTCCTGGTCCTGGACGGTGGTGATCTGCGCGCCGTTGCGACGCGGGCCCGAGGGAGGCTGCTGCGATGAGCGAGCCGGAGGGGCGCGGTGTCGCCTGGACTGAGGAGCGGAGCGTGAGCGGGCCGCCGGGGCGCGGTGCTGCCTGGACTGAGGAGCGAGGAACGAGCGACGAGGGAAGGCGGCGCCATGAAGGGGGGATGGGGAGGTGGGTGGGGCCCCGGCGGGCGAGC
>WNFF01003635.1_pt1 | contig 21268 bp, 18 predicted proteins | sample 5400441 | NCBI WGS metagenome assembly WNFF01 (sample SAMN13153345, study PRJNA577476) | soil metagenome | isolation source: 120 cm saprolite under Douglas fir tree site 2 hole 3 replicate 1 | place: USA:California | collected 2015-04-18
CGCAAATCCCTCCCCTGCAAAACGAAGCCCGCATTTGCATGGCTCTTTACGAAGGCCTGGCCGAATACGATCCGAAGACGGGCGAACCGGTCCCCGCGCTGGCCGAAACGTGGGAAGTCAACAAAGACTCTTCCGAATTCACCTTTCACCTCCGTCACGACGGACGCTTTTCGAATGGCGATCCGATCACGGCGCGCGATTTTGTCTACACGATTCGCCGCGGTCTTACGCCCGGGCTCGGCTCGCGCACCGCTGCGATGGCTTATCCGATCAAGTACGCCGAAGCCTTCAACTCGGGCGGCGTGTTTGTGTTTGATCCGAACAGCAGGACTTACTTGCTGGAAAAGGATTTCGCGGAGGCTGCCGAGAAAACGTACGCGCCCGCGGACCCCACCCGCGTCGTTCTTCCGCGTGACGAAAAGAAACGCCAGAAAGCGATCGACGCGAATCCGAAGCTGAAAGCTGCAGTCGCAGGCAAGCAGTTTGTTCCAGTCAAAGGCGAGGACGTGGGCGTGGACGCGGTCAACGATTACACTCTGCATATCTCGCTGGAGAAACCCGCGCCCTTCTTCGTGAGCATGATGCCGCATGTCTTCTTTCGCGTTCTGCATCAGAAGACGATCGAAAAATTTGGCGCGGCGTGGACCGACGCGGCGAATATCGTCACCAGCGGGCCGTTCAAGCTGGAAGCATGGAAGCACTACGACCGGATCAACGTCGTCCGCAATCCGATGTATTGGGACGCGAAAAGCGTGAAGCTCGACGGCATCGTTTTCTATCTGCTCCAGGACAACACCACCATCATGAATCTTTACAAGGCAGGCGAACTCGACGCCATGTACAATCACACGGTGCCCGCGGCCTGGCTCGACATGATTGGCCCGGCGAAGGATTTCATGGACGCGCCGGAAGCCTCGGTCGATTATTATCAATTCAATACTACCAAGGGCCCGACCAGCGACGTGCGCGTGCGCAAGGCGCTAAACATGGCGCTAGACAAGAAAGCATTGGCTGACTGGCGCCACGTCAAGCCTTTGAGTGCCATCACGCCCGACGGAATTTTTCCCGGCTATCCCCAACCCAAAGGCGATCCGTTCGATCCTGAGAAGGCAAAACTTTTGCTTGCCGAAGCCGGCTATCGCGACGCCGCAGGCAATTTTGATCCGAAGAAGTTTGCGCAGAGTGAAGTCGAGCTGATCACAAATCCGGACGGAAACAATCTTACATTCGCCGAGTTCATTCAAGCGCAGTGGAAGCAGACCCTTGGCGCGACTATTCAGATCCGGGTTATGGAAGCGAAGACGTACTTTGCGGCGCGAGCCAACCTGGATTACAAGGGCGTCTCGCGATTCGGCTGGTCGGGGGATTACATGGATCCATACACATTTCTCAGCATCTTCTACACGGCCGGCGGGAGCAATGGCACCGGCTGGTGGGACCCGAAATACGTCGCCCTGCTCGACGAGGCGAATCGCACGGTCGATCATCAGAAGCGCTACGAGCTCCTGGCCGAGGCTGAGAAAATGGTGGTCGAAGTGCAGCCGGTGATTCCGTTAGTTGCAGGCAGTACGCGCTGGATGAAGAAACCCTACGTCAAGGGCATGTACCCGAACCCGATGACGCTGCATCCGTGGAAGTGGATTTACCTGGAGCGCGATCAAGCCAAGTGGGATTACGGGATGCCGAAGATGACTGAGTAAGAGGTGCATAGAGTACCAACTTTAGTTGGGCTCTTTTTGATGAACACCCGACTAAAGTCGGTACTCTGAACGCGTGTTGTCCAAGATTCCTTTCTAACCCATGCTTCGTTTCATCATCCGCCGCGTCGTCGTCATCGTTCCAATGCTCTTCATCATTGTCTCGATCACGTGGGGATTGGTTCGCCTGGCTCCCGGCAACTTCTATCTCGGCGAAAGGAAGCTGGCTCCCGCAGTCGAAAAGAACCTGCGCGAAAAGTATGGAATGGACAAACCGTGGTACGTGCAGTACTGGAAGGTCTTTCGCAATTTTGGCCACGGCGACCTGGGTACTTCGTTAAAGTACGAAGGCCAGTCGGTAAATCAGATTATCTGGCGAGCCTTTCCGGTTTCGGCGACGTTGGGTTTGTGCGCTTACCTGCTCGCGCTGGCTGTGGGGATCACGACGGGCACGCTCGCCGCGCTGCGGCAAAACTCGTGGATTGACTATGCCTGCACGGCGCTGTCGATGGTGGGCATCTCGATTCCGAATTTTGTGCTCGGGCCGTTGCTGGTTCTGGTTTTCGCGCTGACTTTGTTCTGGTTGCCGCCGGCGTTGTGGGACGGTTTTCCGAGCAAGAGCATTGTCCTGCCGGCGATCACGCTTTCGGCGATTTACATTGCTTACATCGCGCGTTTGACTCGTGCCGGAATGCTCGAGGTGATGCGCTCAGATTACATTCGCACCGCGCGCGCTAAGGGACTGAGCGAGCGCGCCGTCGTCATGCGCCACGGATTGCGCGGAGGCTTGCTGCCGGTCGTGTCATTCTCCGGACCGGCGCTCGCCTTCTTAATCACCGGCACCGTCGTAGTCGAGAGAGTGTTCGCGCTTCCCGGTCTCGGCAATTATTTCATCAACGCTTGTTTCAATCGCGACGAGCCGCTAATCATCGGGATCGTGGCGTTCATCGCGATCGCTGTTTTGGTTTTGAATTTGCTCGTGGACATCTCGTACGGCTTTCTCGATCCGCGGATCCGTTATGAATAACGCGGAGAATCCAAAGTCCGCCCCGGCCGAACACGTGGATTCGGTCACAGCCACAGAGTTGGTGGTTGGCACGTCGCTCTGGCGCGATGCGTGGCGCCGCCTGTTCAAAAATAAGCTGGCCGTACTTGGCATAATTGTGGTAGCCGTGGTCGTGCTCGCGTCGGTGATTGGCCCGACCGTTATCCAGCGCGCGACCGGCTATGCCTACGATGTTATTCCGAAAGACACGCGCCTGAATAAATCGTTCGCTCCATTTCGCTCGCCCGAAGGCGGGTTTTCGTGGACACACCCGATGGGAACTGATAACGCGGGCCGCGATATTCTGGCGCGGGTGCTCTCCGGGGGTCAGATCTCTTTGATGGTGGCGCTGATCGCCACGCTGGTTTCGCTGGTGATTGGAGTTTCGTACGGTGCGATCGCGGGTTACGTTGGTGGTCGCATCGACGATGTAATGATGCGCGTCGTGGATGTGCTCTATTCGCTGCCGTACGTGATCATCGTGATCGTTTTGCTCGCCCTGCTGCCCGCCAGGACACCTACCGGCCAGCTGGCAGAGTTGTTCTTCGCGCTGGGCGCGGTGTCGTGGCTGACCATGGCGCGGATCGTTCGAGGCCAGGTGATGTCGCTCAAGCACCAGGATTTCATTTTGGCGGCGCGCGCGACCGGCGTTTCGACTCCGAAGATCATCTTCCGCCATTTGGTCCCGAACGCCCTCGGGCCGGTCATCGTGTACGCGACGCTGACAATTCCGAGCGTGATGTTAAGCGAGGCGTTTCTTTCATTCCTCGGTCTCGGGGTACGGCCGCCGCGCGTGTCCTGGGGGAGTTTGGCCGCGGACGGCGCGCAGACGCTGGCGATTTTTCCCTGGCAACTGATCTTTCCAGGAGTGACGATGGCGTTGATGTTGCTCTCGCTGAATTTTCTTGGCGACGGCTTGCGCGATGCGCTGGATCCGCAAATGAAAAAGCAGTAGGCAGTAAGCAGTAAGCAGTAAGCAGGAAACGATGATGTCAGTACCACCTGCAACCGAAGTTCCCGCGCGGGCAGCCCGCGTGGGGTGGTCGATAGCGGGTGGGTGATAGCGACAAGAATGCCGGACACAAGCACGAACGGTAATCTGCTGGAGGTCAAAGACCTGCGCACGTACTTCGCAACTGAAGACGGCGTGGTGAAAGCCGTCGACGGCGTCAGCTTCGAACTAAAGCGCGGCGAGACGTTGGGGATTGTCGGCGAGTCAGGTTCCGGCAAGTCCGTCGCGAATCTATCGCTCATCCGGCTAATCCCCGAGCCGCCGGGAAAGATCGTTTCGGGTGAGATTCTCTTCGGCGGGCGCGATGTGTTGAAGCTGTCGCCGCAAGCGGTGCGGGATATTCGCGGGAAGCAGATCGCCATGATCTTTCAGGATCCGATGACTTCGTTGAATCCGTTCATGCGCATCTCAAAACAGTTGATGGAAGTCACGCAAACTCACCTCGGGCATTCGAAAGGGCAGGCGCGCGCGCACGCCATCAAAATGCTGGAGCTGGTGGGCATCCCCGATGCGCGCGAACGGGCCGACAATTATCCGCACGAATTCTCCGGCGGCATGCGCCAGCGCGTGATGATCGCGATGGCGTTGTCGTGCCGACCGGAGTTGCTGATTGCGGACGAACCGACGACCGCGCTCGACGTCACGATTCAAGCGCAGATTCTGGAATTGATAAAACGCCTGAAGGCCGAGACTGGCGCCAGCGTTATTCTGATCACGCACGATCTCGGTGTAGTCGCGGGCATGACCGATCACGTCATCGTGATGTACGCCGGCAAAGTGTTTGAGCAGGCGCCGACCGCGGAGCTTTTCGCGCGGCCCGGCAATCCTTACACGCGCGGACTGTTGCGTTCGGTGCCCGATCCTTTAGCGGAGCAGGGAAGTCTCTATCAGATTCCGGGGCTGCCGCCGGATCTGGCGCGCTTGCCGCCGGGGTGTCCGTTCGCGCCGCGGTGTGAACGCGCCGAAGACGTTTGTCGGAATGAGTTTCCACCGTTCGTGCAACTGACGCCCGAACACCATTCGCTCTGCCATTTCGCAAACGAGGTTTACGCCGAGTCGAAAGGCGAAAGCTGATGGAAGCTGAACGCGAGCCATTGATCTCGATTCGCGACCTCAAGGTCCATTTTCCTGCGACTGGCGGATCTCTCTTCGGGCGCGCGCGAAGAACAGTGAAAGCCGTCGATGGCGTCACGCTCGACATCTATCCGGGCGAGACGCTGGGGCTGGTTGGCGAATCGGGTTGCGGCAAGTCAACCCTGGGCCGCGCGATCCTGCGTCTGACCGAGCCGACGTCGGGCGAGGTTTTGTTCCGCGGCCAGGATCTCGCGCACCTCTCGAACTCCGACATGCGCGCCCAGCGTCGTTACCTGCAAATCATTTTCCAGGATCCCTATGCCTCGCTGAATCCGCGGATGACTGTGAGCCAGATCATCGGTGAGCCGATCGACACGTTCCGGCTGGCTCGCGGGTCTGAAAAGAGACGACGCGTCCAGGACTTGATGGAAACCGTCGGCTTAAGTGCGCGCTTTCTGAAGCGATATCCGCACGAGTTTTCCGGCGGCCAACGCCAGCGCATCGGCATTGCCCGCGCCCTCGCCGTCCAACCGGACTTCATTGTTGCTGACGAGCCCATCTCTGCTCTTGATGTTTCGATCCAGGCGCAGATTATGAATCTGCTGGATCGCCTCAGACGCGACCAGGCTTTGACCTACCTCTTCATCTCGCACGACCTGCGCGCGATTCGACACGTCTCGGATCGGGTGGCGGTAATGTACCTCGGCAAGATTGTCGAGCTGGCCCCAGCCAAGAACATTTATGCGCAGCCGCTCATGCCTTATACGAAGGCGCTGATTTCCGCGGTGCCGGTTGCCGATCCGAAGGTGGAACTCACGCGCCGCCGGGTGGTTTTGGAAGGCGACGTGCCTTCGCCCATGAATCCGCCGCGCGGCTGCCGTTTTCACACTCGCTGTCCTTACGCGATCGACGATTGCCGCGAGGTCGAGCCTCAACTAGTCCAAATCAAGCCAAATCACTTCGCTGCCTGCATACGCATCAGCCCCGAGCAGCCGGACATCGACCGAGTGGCCGCGGGCGACGCGCCCGGATTGCGCTTGAAGGCGTGAAAACGCCGGGTTATTAGTCGTTTACGCTAGACGTGAACTGAAAGTCAGAGGCGTTTGCGGGGCCCTGGTTGGTCGAAAACCGTGCGCGCATCGAGCTTGTGGCGAGATAGCGCGCAACCTATACTGGCCGGACAGCGCGAATTGCAAGAGTGAAAAAATCAACTGAAAAGCGTGCGGCGCGGACCAAGGCGGTAGTGCAAGAAGTTCCCGACCAGGCACCGCGCGGTTGGGCCAGGGTTCAGGAGTCGATCGCCGGCTCATCGGGAATCTCCCTGCTCCTGGTTGAAGGTAAGCAGCCCCCGGCGCTGGTCATCGCCAACAACAACTCGATTTGTGCCGCCCTGCAATCGTCGCCGGACCACGTTAAACTTTGCGACCCTTTCTGTGGCGAGGCGCACGAACGTGCGATTGGCGCGGACACGGTCACGCACTATCGTTGTCACGCTGGTTTGCAGTGCTTCGCAATGCCCGTTGAGCTCGACCGCGAGCGGAAGCTCGCGGTGATCGGCGGGCGAGCGTTGGCGAGCAGCGCTGACTATCGCAAACTCGCCGAGCGGTTTCGCTCCGGCGATCTCCAGACCCTGTTTTCTGACGAGCTTTTTCGCAATGTGATCTTTGCCGACGAAGCTGATCTGGATCATGCGGCGTTGCGCGTTGCTAGAGCGGCGCGAGAATTCATTGAGGAGCCGCAATCCGAAACCATCGACGTCCCCACGCCTTTAAAGCGTAAAGGCGCGGCCGCCGGCCAGGGCGCACCGGTGAGCGCCGAAGATCGGCGGACTGGAGCCGGCCCGCGCCCCGGGCTTGATCGGCGCGCGCCGTTTGCGGATTCCATTCGCCGCTTTGCGGAACAGATTGATGCGATCGAACCGGCCGAGACTTACCAATCAATCCTGACGCAGGCTTTGGAACTGGTAAGCGCCGAGCGCGGTTCACTGATGCTTTTCGACGAGGGGGCAAATGAACTCACGATGAAAGCCGCCCGCGGGATGGCTGAACCAGTGAGCGCAGTCGCCAACGTTCGTATGGGTGAGGGGATTGCCGGATCGGTTCTTAGCGAAGGGCGAGCGCTGGTCACTACGATGGATCAGTTGGGCCGCCAAACAGTGCCCGCGCGGCGCTACAAGACGAAATCTTTTATCAGCTATCCGATTGCGATTGGCGCGCGCAAGATCGGCGTCTTGAATCTCGCCGACAAGATAGGTGGCGGAGCGTACGATGCGGCTGACTTGAGCGTTATTGAATTAGTGGGGCCGCAAATTGCTCTGGCTCTGGAGCGTGCCGCCTGGCAACAGCGCGCAAACCAGTACCAATTGATGTCGATCACGGACCCGCTGACCGGGCTGCACAACCGGCGTTATATGGAAGCGCGGCTGGCGGAGGAGTTGAGCCGATCGAGGCGATACGACTATCCGATGAGCTTTATGATGATTGACATTGACGATTTCAAGCTCTACAACGACCGCGACGGCCATCAGGCCGGGGATCGCGCGCTGGAGATCATCGCGCAATGTCTGCGAGCGGCGCTCAGAAAAGTTGACGTAGCTTCGCGCTACGGCGGCGAAGAGTTTTCGATTTTGTTGCCGCAAACTGATTTGCAGGAAGCCGGCGTGATCGCGGATCGCATCCGGCGAAAAGTTTCGGAGACCAGGTTTCCACACGGCAATGCTCAGCCGCTCGGCTCGGTTACCGTCAGCATTGGTCTGTCGTCTTACTCAGCGGCGCTTGACTCTGCCGAAGCCGTCATTCGCGCGGCTGATCGCGCGCTTTATCATGCGAAGAGTCATGGCAAGAATCGCGCGTACGCTTATCAGAGCGCGCCCGCCGGGACGGGCCCCAGCGCCGCGAATCAAACCCAGTGATCGATGAGTCACCAGCGCATATTATCCAGCGTCAGCCGGGACGAATTCATGGGCCGCGATGCCGAGCTGCGGCAACTGGTCAGTCATTCGTCGCGACCCGATGACCCTGGCAGGTTGCTCCTGTTGGGAGCGCCGAACGTGGGCGCGTCAGAGTTGTTGCGTCAGGCCTACGACGAGCTATTCAGTCGTCGTGGCGAGACGATTCCAACTTACTTTGCGTTCGGCCGGGCTTCGCTCAGCTCCGCCCGCAGCTTCTTCCAGAGTTTCATCCAACAATACATCGCTTACCGCCGCGTCGATCCTTCGCTCTGCGAAGCGTCGCTAACGTTTCACGATCTGGTGGAACTCGCGCTGCCCACTGACTATGAATTGATTTCGGAATTGATCGAGGATTTTGAGCGCGAGGGCGCGAGCACTGACACAAACGCGCTGGTCAGCTTCTGTCTGTCCGCGCCGCAGAGAGTCGCCGCCGCGACCAGGCGCAGCGTGTTTCCTTTGATTGATTGTGTGGGGCTGGCCGGTACCGACCCTGATCAGGTTTCGTTGGGGCGGGAGATTGCGAAGGCGTTCAAGCGCTCGAGCGGTCCGGTCGCGCTGGCCGGCCTGCGCCGCCAGATACTGGACGTAGTGCACGGAGGCGGCGACGATTACGACTCGGGCGAAGTAATTAACGTCGCGGAGTTGAGCGACGATGACGCGCGCCGGCTGGTGGCCGGTATTGCTCGTCGTCAGCAGGTCGAGAGTAACGAGGAGACACGCGATCTAATCGTGCAGCAACTCGGCGCCAGTCCTTTCTTCATCAATGCGGTGTTGCAGGCGGCGCGCGATCGCGAAGTGCCGCTAACCAGTTTCCTGAATTGCCAGCGCCTTTACATTGACGAGTTGATGGGCGGGCGAATTCACCGGCACTTCGCGCGCATTCTCGATCAGATCGTGCCCCAGCCGCAGACGCGCCGCACGCTCTTGCGCGTGCTTTATGAATCTGCATCGGGCGAAGCGCGCAAGTCTTCGCTGTGGGCCTGGAAAAAGCGTCTGGGCGTCGACGCGACTGAGTTTGAACGCATCATCGATGCGCTGCACGTTTACGAGCTGGCAAATTCCAGCGCCGCCTTCGTCGAAGTTAATGCCTCATCTTACGTCTGGATGGATTATTTGCGCGCTCATTACCGGACTGAAGTCGCGGCAGAATCACGCGCCCAGGTCGTGGCGGATACGTTAGTCGAAGCCCTGAAGCGCGCTCCCCAGGCGATGGCCTACAAGTACCGGCGCGAAGCCGCGCTTGGTTTGCGTGAGCTGCTTGAGTATTTCAACTGTCAACGCGTGCCCGCCAGTCTCTTCCATTACGATCGTTTTGCCGCCGCCCACACCGGTGTCGACACCGAGGCTGTGAATGCCGCGCTCGATACTGAAAGTGATCTGATCAAGCTGCCGCAAGTCGTTCATGTCGCCGACGCTTCGGCCTTTGCTGCCTCGATGCAATTTGAGGCACAACGTTGCGCGGTCGCGCACGGATTTGATTCGGCTGACTATGCCGACGAACGCGAAATCGTTTGGGTCGCGGCCCAGATTGATTCCAAGCTTGAAGCGAGCAGGGAACTGACCGAAGAATGGTGCAATCGACTAACGGCTCTGGCGCATGAGTGTGGCTTTGGCCGGGTGCGTTTGTGGCTGGTGGCGCCGGAAGGGTTTTCGCCGGAAGCCTGCGAATTGCTCAACGAACGCGAAGCTTACGGTTCCAGCCGCCGGCAGGTTGAGCTCCTAACGGCGCGCCTCACGTCGGAAGCGAGGGCGTTCGCTGAGAGCCGGCCGGACGAATACGAGATGGTCATTCCGATGGGCGCCGACACAGAGTTGATTGCGGCGCATACGGTGGAACAAATTGCGCGACGCGTGAACTTTCGTCCCGAAGCTATTAACCAAATTAAGACCGCTTTGGTCGAGGCTTGCATCAACGCCACGGAGCACAGTCTCAGCCCGGATCGGAAAATTTATCAGCGCTTTCGCGTAGATAATGATAAATTAGTTATTACGGTTGCGAGCCGAGGCGTGGTGCCCGCGAATGTGTTGGGCCAGAACGGTGAGGGAGGCAGTCAACTCGAAGGCCAGAGCCGGAGAGGTTGGGGACTGAAACTGATCCGGACGTTGATGGACGAAGTCGAGTTCGAGCGCGTTGACGACGGCACGCAATTGCGCATGACGAAGTACCTACGTTAAGTGGCGCCGACTCTAGTCCGTACTTAACTTTTCTGGATTAGTCACGGACCGCAAGTCTGTGGCGCAGTAAGAGGGGGCCTTACTGAGCATGGCGGATATTACGGAGCCAGCTGCGTTGCCGGCGCGCTGCGTTGGCGAGACGGCGATCATCTACGCCAGCGATTATCTTAACAAGCTGAGCGGCGAACGCATCGAGCGCGAATGCAAGCGACAACTTGAGTCGGGCCGGCGGGCGCTGGTAATCAATTTCCGGGACACCGAGCTGGTTAACAGCATCGGTGTCTCAATTCTTATGGGCGTGATCGACGCGGCCGAGCAGAGCCACGCGCAACTTATTTTTTCCGACGTCAACAGCCACAATGCGCATTTGTTTGAGATGCTGGGACTAACTCGTCACGTTAGTCTGGCAACAGACGAAGATGCGGCCCTGGCTTTGATTGCTCCGCAAACGAACGCCGCGGGGCAGTAGCCCGACTGCAAAGGGGGGCGTGAAGATCGGGGCAGTAGCCCGACCGTCAGGGAGGGCTTAGACTTGAGTTCGATGGAATCAAACACCCAAAGATTGATTCACACCTTTGCGACCCTGGCTGATCTCGGCCAGGAGATCGCGAACACGGCCGACTTTGAAGAGATGCTGCGGGCGTCGTTCCATCTCTTGCTCGGGTCGCTGGCCATTCGCCGCGGCGCCGTTTGTGAATACGATCGCGAACTCGAGCAACTGCGGTTTGTCGCCGCCAGAGGGCTCGGGGAAAAGCGCGTGCTGGCGCTGGATCACGATCACGCGCGCGAGTTGGCGTCGTTGGGATCGGCTTTGTCGCTCGGCGATGCGGCGAAAGAGGCGCAGCGCTTTCTTGAGGACCACCAGGCTTTGCTCGCTTCAGTTGAAATCGATCTGTTGTTGCCCCTGGTCGTACGAGAGCGGTTGATTGGCGTCGTGCTGCTGGGCGAAAAGGCCAGCGGCGAAAAATACACCGAGGAAGATCTGGAGGTCGTGAGCGCGCTATCGCGCCACATCGGCGTCGGGATTCACAGCCATCGCCTGCTGGAAGAAGTCGAAAGCAAAGCGGAAGAGAACCTGCGCTTGTATGATGGATTGCGGGCGATTTACAAAGAAACCGTGCGCGCTTTCGCTGCGGCCATCGACATCAAGGACCGATACACGCAAGGCCATTCCGTGCGCGTCGGCAAATACAGCGAGATCATCGCGCGCGAAATGGGTTGGAGCGACGAGCAAGTCGAAGGCATCGCGATCGCCGGCTATCTTCACGACATCGGCAAACTGATTGTCGATCTCACCGTGATCAACTCGCCGCTGCGCTTTAATGCAAAAGAGTCGAAAGAAATGAGCCGGCACCCAGCGGCCGGATACGAAATCCTGGCGCCGATTAGTCATCCTTACGCCGACATCCCTTTGATGGCCCGCCACCATCACGAACGTCTGGACGGCAACGGTTACCCCGATGGGTTGAAAGGCGACCAGATTCCTGCAGGCGCAAGGATCGTCACGCTGGCGGATTCGTTCGACGCAATGACGACCGATCGCCCTTACCGGAAACGGCGCCCCCTCGAAGACGTGATCGAAGACTTTCGCACGAACACGGGAACGCAATTCGCGCCGGAAGTCGTCTGCGCTTTCTGCCGCGCGTTTTTGAAAGAGATCGAAGGCACCTCAAAAGACAAGCGAGTGATCAAGTTGTTGGGAAAGAATTACGACAACGTGGAAAGCATCAGTCCACTGCTGACGCAACTAATCTCCGACCTCGACAGCAACGGTGGCGCACGCGCCGCAGGCGCGACGGGCCACTAAGGCGACCCCCGTCATCGAGCATCGACAGGGCAGGCTCAAAGATGAACTATCAAGACATCATCACCATCGAACCGGGCAAGCGCGGGGGGCGTCCGACCATCCGAGGGATGCGGATTGCGGTTGCCGACGTATTAGGCTGGCTGGCGGCAGGAATGTCCCATCAAGAAATCCTCAGCGATTATCCCGAACTCACAGAGGACGACATTCGTGCTTGCCTTGCCTATGCTGCGGATCGTGAGCGTAGGCTAGTGACCGCTACGACATGAAGCTGTTGTTCGATCAGAACTTGAGCTTCAAACTCTGTCGACTGCTGGTCGAAGCCTTTCCTGAATCAAATCAAATTCGCTTACTCGGCATGGAACAAGCTGATGATCGGGCTATCTGGGAGTATGCGAAAATCAACGGCTTTATCCTGGTCTCACAAGATGTAGATTTCGCTGACATGGCGACGCTCTACGGTCCACCGCCGAAAGTTATTTGGCTGCGATGCGGCAATCAACCAACCCATGCAATCGAACAACGGCTGCGCGATCACGCGGAAGCCATCGCCGCGTTTGCGGAAGACGAAACGGCTGCGTGTTGGGAAATCTATTAAGGCAAGATCACTTCGGCTGGATCCGCAGCGTATAGCTACAAATCCCGATCTTCTCGTCGGGTTGGATGATGGTGCGTTGCTCGCGCGGAAGTTCACGGCCGGAAACCAACGTGGGATTTCTTCCTTTCGGGGTCAGCCAGTAGCGCCCCTGATCGTCGAGCAGCAGGGTGAGGTGTACGCGGCTAATCTCCGCATCGCCCTTCAAAGGTAAATCCACCGCCACCGATCTTGAACCGCGGCCAATCGTAAGGAATAGAGCTCGACGATGCGCGGCCGCACGACCGTGATCTCGGAGCCTTCGCCTTCGCCGGGCTGCGCCGTGTCCGTTTCAACTTCTGACTCTGTGGCCGATGGCGCCGCACTGGTCGTGGTGGTGGCGGGACGAACAGTGACCATCGTATGGCCCGATTCAGTCTCGTCCCAGACGGGCTGGACCCGAAACTCGCCTTTGTTCAGCGTGCCGTCAACGCGCAACTCAATCGCGAAAGACTTTGCCTGGAGCTGCATTGAGCCGGCCAGTTCGCGCGCCCGGTCGGACAGCACATGGAAGAGTCCCTGCTCCAGGCCACGACGCTTGTCGCCCTGCCATTCCTTGTCGTCATCGTTGCTGAGATAGACGATGTATTCGCGCGGAATGTAGGTCGGACCGCCGGGCGGTGTGAACATCTCGCGCTGCATTACGCTCTCGACTTCGCGCGCGATCTTGACGAGAAATTCTTCCCAGACGCGCCGTGGGCGCGCGTGCTCGTCGGCTTCTTCCAAAAGATCGTCGGTGGTCTCGCCGTCAATCCAGCGGCGTATTGAATCTATTAGGCCCATATTCAAAGTTCAGAGTTCAAGCTTTAGCTTGCCTGGTTCCAAAATGCAACCTGAAGGTTGAACTCTAAACTCTAATCAAACTTCAAATACTTCTTATTCACCCAGCCCTGGTCCGCCGAACCCGGGTCGTTTTTAGTTCGGCCGTGTTGAGTAACCAGAACTTCGCACCAGTTGCTATTCACACTCAGCACCCGCACGTGCGAGCCCGACTCCGCCAGCCCCACCGGATCGTTGTCCGTGCTCGGGTCGCTCCGCAAGTTTAGATCAGTTGTGGTCAAAGCTTCACGTCCGACGATGGACGTTGGCGCAGTCGTAGTCGTCTGCGCGCCCTGTCCACTGAGGCGCGAGCGCACATACGCTCCAGTTGCGGCCAGTAATCCGGCAAAAGCTAACACAAGAATGACGCTGGTGATGAATGCCCGGGCGCGGCTGTTTGGCTTTGCGGGTGCGGCTACGGTTCGAATCGAAGCGGCCGCCGGCGCGCTGCGCGGAACGGAAACCGTGACGCGCCCAGGCTGTTGCAGCTTCGCGTAATCCTGCGTTTGGATCGCCGCCGCGGCTCCGTTGATGGGAACGACGAGCCGCGGCCTCGGAGCACCGTTACCCGCGACCTGTTGATGCTGAAGCTCGCGCGACGTTTCAAAGCGCGGTTTCGGCGGCGCGGCTTCGGTGAGCACATCAGTCTCGAGACTCAGATCAGAGATCGGACGCATGCGCGGCTGCGCGAAACCCAACGGCTGGGTTGGCGGCAGCGCCGCGTCGCTGAACTCGTCCCAGAAGTCCTGCACGGTTTGATAACGGTCGCCGGCGCGCGCCTGGGTCGCGCGTTCGAGCACACGCAAAAGCGAAGCTGCCCACGACTTGCTTGCGATCGGCTCGGGAAATTCGGTGATCGCATGCTGCGCGAAACGCCGGGGCGGCGCGCCACTGATTAACGTGTAAGCGGTCTTGGCCAGCGAGTAAATGTCGGCTGCCGGCGTCAAATGTGGTTCGGCGCCGGGCAGTGAACCAGTATCAAGCGGCGCGGTTTGCATCAGCGGATTATGCTCGGGCGCGGCATAGATGTTTGTGCCGACGCGGGTGATCGCGCCGTCGGCGGCTCCGAGTTTCGCCACGCCAAAATCGGCGATCTTGACGGTCTGATGATCCGCGGTGAGCAGAAGGTTCTGGGGCTTGATGTCGCGATGAATCACGCCGCATTCATGCGCATGCGCGAGCCCGGCGCAGATTTGCTGAAGGTAGAAAAGCACGCGGTCCAATCCCAGCGGCTCGCGCCGTGACAGCGCCGACAGGTCGCCGCCGCTCAGGTATTCAAGCACGATGTAATGAAAGGCGGTGCTGGTGAGATCGATTGCCGTGCCGTGTCCCAAACGGCTGATGATGTTCGGATGACGCACGCGATCCAGCGCAGTCGCTTCGTTCTGAAAGTTCTGAATCAGAGTGCGCTCGAGTTCGGGATCCTGATCGCCCTGGAGCAGGACGTTGAGAGCTTTGACTACTACCGTGCGAAAACGCTCATCAGTAGCGGCGCGGTCACGCGCGACATAAATCTCGGCGTAGCTGCCGCGACCGAGGCAGTCTTCAATGTCGTAGCGACCATCGAGCCTGCATTGCAAAAGTTTCAGCTCGGTCATGACTACCACAATTATTTCGGCGCGGCTTCGGTTTTCAGGCCCAGCAGCTCGTCAAGCGTCCGCATTGCTTTCTGTTCGGCCATCGCCGCCTCCTGCGACGGCGCCTGCGGCTTTGACTTCAAGGCCGCGGCCGCAGCCGCCAGTTTCACTTCCGCATCCAGCGGAATTTGCGTTTTCGATTCAGGGCGAAGATTCACGAGCGCCAGATCGAAAGCCTGTATGGCTTCGCGATGATTGCCGGCGTGCATCAACGCCCGCCCGTAGAGGTACAGGAATTCCGGATCCTTTGACTCGAGCGGTTTGGTACCAATAACCAGGTTCTGGGCGATCCACTTTTGTGGGTCTGCATCTACGGCCGCCCGTTTCTTCTCAAATACCGCCGCGCGATCGTCGGGACTTGGCTGCGGCCGGGCCGCGCTCTCACTCGCGAGCGACTTCTGATAACGGATGCCGCCATAAAACCCACCGCCGGCCGCTGCGATAAGTAGTAAGAAAATAAAGAAGCGAAGGACGGGTCGTCCGCGCCGGGGTGAACTCTTAGCTCCGCTTGTCGATGCTTTCGCACTTGCTGCTGGCGTTGCCGGGTCAGGGAAAGCGACGCGAGAAGGCGGGGTCAAGCGCGCCTCAGACGCGGCGGGCGCGATCGGAACTGGTTCCAGCCGGGCATCCACCGTTCGTTCGTCGTCGCTCGCCGGCGCGGCAAACTTTGGCGTGCCGACCTGGACGATGATCGCGGTGAGATTGTCTTCCGCGCCGCGTTGAAAGCAGCGCTGCTTCATTTCGGCGCAAATCGCCTCGGCGCTGCGGCCGCTCATCATCAACTCGCGCAGTTCGTCGTCGGGAATGTGTCGGGTGATGCCGTCCGTGCACAGCAGGAAGGTGCTGCCGTCTTCGACCTCGGTCGTCTTCATGTCAACTTCGACCGCAGCTTCGGCGCCGAGCGCGCGGCTGATCACATTCTTGCTGGGATGATTAGCGGCCTGTTCAGCTGTCATGCGACCTGCCCGTACTTCTTCTTCGACGACTGAATGGTCCGCGGTTTCGCGAGCGAGTTTGCCGTCGGGGGTCAGGCGATACAGACGCGAATCGCCGACATGGCCGAACGTCGCCGTGGGGCCATCGAGATGCAGCGCGACCACCGTCGTTGCCATGGACGAGAGCCGCGGGTTCTCTACGGCCAACTGATGGATCGAGTTGTTGGCGCGCTGGATGGCCAACTCCATCAGGTCCTCGGCGTCTTCGCCGGCAGCCAGCTTTTCGTGAAAGGCCTGGTTGAGAATGTCTATGGCCGCTGCTGAGGCGACCTCGCCGGCCTCTGCTCCGCCGACGCCATCGGCGACGACGAAGATTCCGCGCGCGGCGTCAGCCAGAAACGAATCCTCGTTTAGCGGCCGCTTCGGATTCAATCCGCGATCGCTGACTGAGGCGACTGAAATCTTGCCGGCAGGAGTGGGTGTGCTCATTGAACGGCCTCCGGACCGAAGAGTTCGCGGGTCTTTGGGCGGGCGCGGGCGGCGCCGCGCGCATCCTGCGCGTTGCGATGCGAAAAGGCCATCAACATTCCCAACATGGCAAAGCTGGTAATCAAGCTAAACCCTCCGTGACTGACAAACGGGAGCGTGATTCCCGTCATCGGCAACGCTCGCGTAATGCCTCCGATGTTGACCAGAGCCTGCACGCCCATGAACGCCGTCAAACCCGCCGCGCATAACTTCGTAAACATATCACGCGCCTCGATCGAAGTGCGAATACCCGCGATAATGAAAATAACTATCGCCAGCACCACGACGGCGCCGCCCGCCAGCCCCAATTCTTCGGCCAGCGCAGCATAGACATAATCCGAGTCGGCAATCGGAATTACTTCGGGAAAACCGAGCCCCAGACCTCGGCCGGTTGTCTTTCCCGAAGCGATGCCAAAGACGGCCTGCGCCGGTTGAAAGGCGAGTTTGTCGAACCAGATGTCGGTGTTAACACTCTTCTTCATCGCTTCGCTTTGATCGGCGAGTTCCTTCATGCGCGGGTCCTTAGCCAGAGCATCGTCATAGTCTTTCTTCCACCACGTCACGTCTGGTGACGGCGGATCGAATCCGTCCAGCCAGAGATGAAACCGCTGCTGAATCCGCGCCGGCAGCGCGTGCTGAATCGGTCGCGCGATGGTCGGCAGCAGCGGAACCTTTTCCTGTATGTCGCGCGGCAGCGCGCCCATTACCAGGATGCCGATGACCAGCATCACCGAACCGACGAAGAGCAGTAGTTGCGGCCAACGACGCACCGCGACCAGATACAGCGTGGCGTAGGCGCCGCTGAAGATCAGCATCTGGCCAAAATCTTTCAACGCAAAAAACGGAATGAATGGGATCAGGGCCATCACGACCAGCGGCACGATGTCGCGCGCGCGCGGAATGCCCCAATAAGTGCGCGCCAGGTCTTTGTAACGTGCCGTCAGAATTCCGGCGAAACCTAGCAGAAACGGAATCTTTGAAGGCTCCCATGGCGTCGTGTTACCGGCTGCCTTGCCCGCGCTCGAGTAGATGATTGCCCCGGCAAGCGGAATCAGGGTAAGCAGCACAATCATGAAGCTGTTGCGCTGTATCCACGACAGGAAGCGATCATTGATGCAAAACGAATAAGCGAGCGCAAACGCAACCAGCGAGAAAATCGGAATCCAGGTGTAACTTGCGGTGAGCGCATTCCAGATCGTGTAGCTGGATTCCTTTACCGGGACTTCGGCTTCTGTGCCCGTTGGCGGCGCCGGCGACAGACCCATCATCTGGCGCTTGGCCGTGTCATAGGTTTCGTTGATGTAGCGCAGGCGCAACGCATCAGTCTTTTCCTGGCGCGCCGCGGCTTTGTTCCTCGCGTTGTATTCGGGGTCGCTGTAGAGCCGGTATTGAATCAGCAGACCGATGGAAAACAGCAAGATCGCTGTCGTGAAGAGGACCCAGTTGCCTTTGAACTTCTTTACCGCAGAGATCCAAAACGCGACCACGATGATGGGAAAGTACATCGCCAGATCGCGCAGCGCGCCAATCCATGAAGCATCGTAACCGCGAATCAACGCCGCGCGGTGAATTGCGAAGTAGCCGACGGCTTCGAGCACCACCAGCGCGAACAGCAGAAGCAAATGTGACGATAAGCGGTTTCTCATCTCAAGCTATCAGCCAGCAACTCTTACTGGTGTCGCGGCGAAGTGCGAGTCGCAGGTTGCCGAGTTGATTGATTCGCGGCGCCGACGTAACCAAGCGCATTCGCCTTCAGAATCAGTTGGGCCGCGATCGGTGCGGCGTTCTTGCCGCCGTAAAAACTTATGCCGGGGCCCGGTCCTTCCAGCAATACGGCCATTGCGATCGTTGGCTTCTCGAGCGGCGCAAAACTCAGATACCACGCGTCGCTCCGCGGCTTGTCAGCGAAAATGGTTTCCTGATGCTGGCCGATGATGTTGCCCTTCGAGTCGTGTTCCAGGACCAGACGCGTCTTTGGTTGGCCCGTTTTCGGATCGATAATCGGCACAGCCTTCTGCGCTGTGCCGGTCTTGCCGCCACTGCGGATGCCGGCAGCTTTTACCGGCGCCATCGCTCCGGTGCCGGTTCCTCCTTCGGTTACGAGGTTCATAATTCCGCGTATGGTGAGAGCCTGTTGCGAACTCAGCACCTGATTGAGAGCTTCCGGCGGACGATCGAGTTCAATCTTCGGCTTCATCAACCTGCCTTCGAGATTGGCCGCCGCCGAAATGATCAGGGCCATTTGGAATGGCGTCATTTGCGAAGCGTATCCCTGGCCGTAACCTTCATACATCAGCTCGCAGCGCGTGGAATGCTTGCCGGCCTTGAGCCACGACTCCGTAGGCGCGATCGCATTCTTGATGGCGTTGGTGCTCGCATTCCAGATTTCCGGCTCGCGCCGTCCCTGGCCCTCACCGCTGAGACTGTCATAAGCACCCAGGCCCAGAAGTTTGGCGGTATCGCGAATCCTTTCGCCGCCCAATTGCGTTCCCAGGTAGGAAAAATAGATGTTGCTGGAGTGCTGGTAAGCAGCGTCAATCCCAATGTTGCCGCAGGCTTCGCAAGCGCCGTTATCATCGGTAATCGTTCGGCCGCAGCCTTCCGGCGAAAACCCGCCGCTGGTCGTAAAACGAATGTTCTGCATCCCGTTGCGAAACGCGGTGTACATCATCACCGTCTTGAACGTCGAGCCGGGCACGTAGTATTCGTTCAGCGCGCGATTCAAGAGCGGCTTCTCTTTTTTGTCACCCTCTAACCTGATCCACGCGGCCGCGTCAGAAACGTCCTTCAGGCTGTAAGACGGATTGCTGTACATCGCCAGGACGTCGCCGGTTTGTGGATTGAACATCACCACGGCGCCGTGGTTGCCCTTGAGCTGATCGACGACGGCCTGTTGCAGATCAAGATCGATCGTCAGGGTGTAATCTTTGTTGAGTTTCTGCTGGACGGTCTGGCCGCGAATGATCTGCCACACTTCCGGCACGGCGCCGCTCTCCGTTCCGAACAACGCCCGTTCCAGCCCCGGCTCGCCGCGATCCGTCCCAAAGATGTGCGCCAGTGCCGAGTCCATCGGATACGCGCGCATGATGTTGCCTTCTGAATCTTTCTTGTAGAACGCCAGCGGCCGGCCTTTGCGATCGTAAATCCAACCGCGCAAGGTCGATTCCGAAAGCCGCCGGTTGCGCAGGTCTTTGTAGCTCAGCTCCTGAAACTTCTGGTTTTGCTCTGCGGCGTAGCGCGCCCAATAAACGTGGAAGCCGAAGACGAAGATGGCCGCGATCACGAACAGCCAACGCCAGGCGCGCAGGCCGCGATTCGTGGTAGTCGCGCCCAGACGCTTGCGCACTTCCCTGGGCAGATTCCCCGGCGCAGTTGCGACCGTGGCCGCCGACCGCCACGGGCGGTTGCGAAGGATGGAAGCCACCAGAAGCAGCGCGACGACCGCCAGACCGGAAACGTAAATCAACGTCAGCCAGGCGGGAAACTTCTCCGGCGTGCTGGCGGGCGACGGAGTCGGAGACGCAGTTTGAAAAAGAAAAAGTGCGAGCGCCATGTCAGGAATTCAGCTTGCGGAAGCGAACCTCGACGTCGCCGAAAGCGACCAGGTCGCCATCGGTAATCGGGCGGGCTTCGCCATAGGGAATGCGTTGACCGTTGATGTGCGTCCCGTTGGTCGAGCCCGTGTCGGCGACCAGCAGCGTGCCCTGTGGGTCCATCTTCAGCGCCGCATGAATTTTCGACACGCTCGTATGATTCAGGTAGAGATCGTTGTCGGTGCCACGTCCGACGTTCAAACGTTTGCCGCCCTGAGTGAAACCCAACTCGACTTCGCGCGAGCCTTCGGGGAGCGTGACGCGCGCACTCACCGTTACTTCGGACGGTGCTTCTTTGCGCGCGCCCGGCCCGGCCTTGCCCAGCTTCTGCTCCTGATCACGCTGTTGGAGTTCCTCTGCGAACTCGCCAAAGGTAGGATCGACGGAGATGCCACTGGTGAAGATGTCGACCTCAGTTTCGATCTTCACGGGAGCCATCGTGCGATAGCGGCTGTCGTTGATGTGATCGATCGCCGCGGCCAGGATTTCGGCTTCTAGCCGCTGGGTAACCTCCGTTGGTGTTTCCGAATGCGTGCCCCATTCCATCTTGAGTTTCAGATGATGGGGCGCGACCCGGCCGCGGCCGGGTTCGTCGCGGACGCGTTCGTCAATCATGCGATTCATCCGGTGAATCAACTGGTCCGTCGTCAAGCCGCTCCGGGGATCAATCGTGCGACCCAGCTTGCGATCGACAACGTCGCCCACACCTTCCAGAACGCGGCGGACCAGACGCTCCGGCAGGATCGTGTCGCGTCTTCGTTTCGGTGGATTCTGTTCGTCAGCCATTGAACAAGAGTACGAGTTTGATGAGGTTCAGGTTCAGACTGCGACTTTCAATTCGATGAATCTCGATCAGCGACATGGACGTTATTCTATCTGAAACGACAGTCTCTTAGAAGCGAACCGGAGGTCGGGGCCGCCCACGCCGTCAGAGTTATGGCGCTGGGATTCTGCATTCCTTTGATGAAATCTATTACTTGATCGAGTGTGGCTGAAGGTTCATAATCCGGTCGATGAGCGAAGACCGCACGCGAGAGCTTTCCGATAACCGCTCTTTTGAAGAGCGTGTATTCGCACGGTTCGATGCGATGGAAGGACGGTTCGATGGTGTCGACACGCGCGTAGGGGCCTTGGAAGCCCGAGCGCTTGATACCAAACCGATCTGGGAGCGGGCGCTGGCGGAAATCCTTGAAGTAAAGCAAGGTGTCGGAGAAGTAAAGGAAGGCGTCGAGGACATCAAAAGAAAAATCGATTTGTTGAGTCTGGACGTGGTTCAAGTTCGCGCGGACCAACGACGCGTCGACAAGAGAATGGATTCGCTGGAATCCCGCCCTCAATAAGCCGCGATTTTCTATATTCCGCTCA
>WNFF01001488.1_pt1 | contig 21262 bp, 30 predicted proteins | sample 5400441 | NCBI WGS metagenome assembly WNFF01 (sample SAMN13153345, study PRJNA577476) | soil metagenome | isolation source: 120 cm saprolite under Douglas fir tree site 2 hole 3 replicate 1 | place: USA:California | collected 2015-04-18
GGACCACCCGAACCCCACCGCCCGGCCCGCCGCATAGCCCAGCAACGCCGTCTTCCCGATCCCGGGCTCGCCGCGCACGACCAGCACGGCGCTGCCACCCCCGCGCGCCTGATCCAGCACCCCATCCAGCACCGCCCGCTCCCCGTGGCGATCCAGCAGCCCGGTTCCAGGACGACTTCTGGACTTGCTCATTGCTGCTCTGACCCTGCCGCTCAACTGGCAACTGCCGCCGACGTGATCAGCGTAGGCCACTGGAATGAAGACCACCGCTGGCCAGGCGTTGCGCTTCGCGGCCTGCGCCCGGGCGCCGATGCGGCAGGCCAGGTGCGCCAGCACAGCCCTGAACCACGGCGCCGCTGCGCGCGAGGGTCACCGCCCGCCGGCCCGGTGACCTGGCCACTCCCGGAGGTCGAGGGCACCGCTCCCCGCTTCACCAGGTCACGGTTGCGCTTTGTCATGTCCAGGCTAACCATGTCGGTGGTCACGTGTCCCGGCCCGGGCGGGCCGGTCACTTTCTCCCCACCAACGTACGTGATACGTCATGTACGCGGCGGGCGCACCTGGCCCTGCCCGAGCCTGCGCCCCGGGCACAACCAGGGGACCATCCCCCGGGCGGTCCAGGGGGCGACGGGCAGCCAATAGGCGTGACAGTGAGCGCATCAGTGCATCACAGAACTACACCACGTGAAGGAGCAGTGCCATGGGCAGCCCGGAACTCACCAAGATGGCGGACTTCGTGGGGGCCGACCGGGTGCCCGAGATCGACGGAGCGATCGCGGACATGGCTGCGGCTGCGATCCAAGATCGGGCTGGCCCGGCCTGGGCCCCCGGCCTGAACGACCCCGCACTGGAGCCGGTGTAGCGGCGCCCCGGCGGCGAGATACGGCCGCCGCGATCGCTGGGACGCGGTCGTAGCGATCGCCGGGATCGCCCTCACCGACCGCCCCGCTGGCGGAGCAATAGCACGCCTGTCGGCCCCGCCCGGCTGACAGGGCCGCCGACAGGCGCCTGGGCGCACTCACGACAGAGGAAGAAGCGTGAATCTCATGTCCGATGCCACCTCTATTAACAGCGTCTGGGACCGGCGGCGGTGGCTCACCTTGGGCGTGATCGGCATCGCGCAGCTCATGATTGTCTTGGACGTCACGGTGATGAATATCGCGCTGCCGTCCGCGCAGCATGCGCTGCGCTTCACCACGGTGGACCGGCAGTGGGTGGTCACCGCCTACACCCTGACGTTCGGCAGCCTGCTGCTGCTCGGCGGCAGGCTCGCCGACCTGCTCGGCCGCAAGACCACCTTCCTGGCCGGCCTGGCCGGGTTCGCCGTTGTCTCGGCCATCGGCGGCGCGTCCGTCAGCTTCGCCATGCTGAATAAGGGACTCATGTAACGCTGCGGCGGAGGGTGTCGGTTTTACTGTCGGAGCGGCTGGCGAAGGGTGACGACATGCGACATCTGATCGGGATCGTCCTGGCCATTGTCATGGCCGGGGTGCTGTTCTTCGCTGGGGGCTGGGGATACATGCGGCTGCTGCGGCTGTCTTCCCCGGCCGCCCAGCTGTCCCGGTTGCCGGCTGGCGGCGGCTCCCTGATCTCCGATCACAGCGTGCTTGCCGCGCTCATCGCTGTAGCGGGCACTGGCATGCTGGCCGGGATCCTGATCGCCGCGCCCCGGATTTCACCGCTCGCCGCCGGCCTGCCCGGACTGCTCCTGCTCGGCTGGACGGCGCTGTACGTGGTCAGCGTCCGGCACGCGGCCGATCTGATCCCACTGAGGTCACACGCCTACGGAGCGGGCTTCGAGGCCATGCTCTTCGGCGGGATCCTCGGGGCGGCCGGGCTGGCGATGATCATCCCGGCGTTCGTGCCATCCAGGTGGCGGGCTCGTGACTACGACGCTCAGCAAGAGGACACCGAGGTCGGCGAGTTCATCTCCAGCCTGTCCTAGACCGGCGCGGCCCCCGGGCGGCTAGACCTCACCGCGCTCGTGCAAGAAGTCCCGGAATTCGAGGAGGGCCTGCTCCTGGTCGGATCCAAGATCGTTGGCAACCACCAGTTCCGTGCCGGCCCAGTAGGCTCCCACGAACTGGCCGCTGGGGTCCGGGCCGACCAGCAGCGGACTGTGGGCGATCTTGATGTGATCCCGCACCTCGTCCCAGGAGACGCCCGCTGGCACGAGGCCGATCGTCGGCGGCTCGCTGTCGTCGTACGAAAGGTCGTCAAGCATCGGCCAACTCCCGGAAGCGCTGGTTCCGCCACGATAGCGGACGCCGACAGCGCCAACTTTGGCTGACAGCCGCCGGCGCACCGAACCGGCCGCGGAGCGGCAAGCATGAGCCGACGTCAGGCCGTGGGGCGGCTTTCTCGCTGCCTGCCGCGGTACTGAATGCGGTTGGCTTGGATCTGCCCGGCGTCGATCGCCGCGCGCTCGTCGGCTTCGCTGGTTCCGGCGAGGTCGGGGAAGAAATAGGGTCCGTATTCGAGTTGCCCGGTCTCGAACCGGGCCCGCAGCTCGCGCAGGATGTCCTGGCCTGAATGCAGGCCTTCGCCGTCCGCCCAGGACCGGCAGTAGGCGTCCCAGGCCTGGCCGGAGGCTTGCCACCCGGCACGGCGATCGTGCAGCCAGCCGGACTCCTCGTTCTGCTGGGGAAGCCGGCCGAAGCACCAGCGGGCGGTTGGCTCGTCGAACCGTTCCCGGGCCCATTCCACGACCACCAGGACACCTCCGGGTACCAGTGCCGCGCCCGCCAGGTCCAGCACCTGGCCGAGGTCGGCGACGTGGTGCAGGGAGGTGCACGCCACGAGCGCGTCGGCAGGCTCCGGCATGTCATAGCGCTCGAACTCGATCTGGCAGTAGCCGGGCCTCTCCGGTGCTTCAGGATCGATGCCAGTAGCGCTGTACCCGCCAGCGTGGAGCAGCGGGACGAAGCCGCCCAGCGGTCCGCACCCGATCTCCACCACCCTGGCCGGCGGAGCCGGCAGCTGGGCGCGGACGAAAGGCCACACCGCGGCGAGCCATCGTTCATCGGGTGTCACAGGCCCACAGCCTACGTCGCGCGCGCCGGCCAGCCAGATCCTCAAAGAAAGCCGCAAGCTGCCCGAGAAGCCGCAGCTCCTGCGGGATGTGGGGACCGAGCCGCGAGGCGCTTCGTCATAGCCCCCGGCTCAGCCGGGAAGGATTGGAGGGATGTCCTTGGGTCCTATGGCTCGCCATCACTCTCCGGTCGGGCCGCCGGCGAGTTCGCTGACGATGTCGAGATGACCGACGTGGCGCGCATACTCCTGGAGCAGGTGGAACAAGATCCGCTCCAGCGCCGGAGGATCGGCGCCCTCCCACCGCTCCCCAGGCTGGCCGATGTCAGCCAGATCGTGGGACTCCACAATGGCCCTGGTGCGGGCGGCCTGCTCCGACAGCGCCGCTATCAGCCCGGTGAGGCTCTCGTCCGGCGCGACGTACCAGCGACCGTCCCGCCTGTCGCCCCAGGGGTCAGGGACATCGCGGCCTTCGAAACCCCACTCCAGCCAGCGCATCTCGACGTAGGTGAGATGTTCGAGCAACTCGATCGGTTCCCAGCCTGAGGGCAGCCGACTGCCGCGTACCTCGCTGCTGGGCATGCCCTCAAGCTTGCTCACCAGCTGGGAGCGGAAATAGTCGAGGTAGCCGAGGAAGACCTCGGCGCGCGACGAGACGGGCGTGGTGGGTTCAGGGAACGGAATGCTCACGACGCAAGCCTGCACCACGTCGCCGTGGCGTGACATGGCAGGCCGCCGCCGACCGCCACTATCCGTACGTGGGGCGCTGTGGCCAGCCGGGCGGGGAGTCCTCCCAGTCCTCCTGCCGGCCGTACGGGGTCAGGTCGAGGATGCTGTTGGCGAAGACGAGCCGGTCCACGCCACGGGAGGTGGTGTTGTACGTCCGGTAGACGTCCTCGCCGTCGCGCAGGAACACGCTCAGCATGAAGCCGCGACCGGCGCCGCAGTCGTCCGCGAATGACGTGCCGCGCGACGACACGAACGGCACTGTCCAGCCCATCCGCGCCTTGTACGCCTCGATCTGGGCGAGCGGCATGTTCGACACGGTCACCCACGTGACGCCGCGGCCACGAGCGGGCTTCCCTTCGACCCAACTGAAAGCAGTACGGTACGAGTGTGGCGACTATCGACGACGCGGCCCTGATGGCCTCGGAACTGCCCGAGGTTACAGAAGATGAACGTCACGGCAACCGAACGTGGTTCGTCGCTCGTAAGTCATTCGCGTGGGAACGGCCGTTCAGCAAGGCGGATCTCAAGCGGTTCGGCGACGAGACCCCGCCAGATGGACCTATCCTGGCTGTTCGCGTCGAGGATCTCGGCGAGAAAGAGGCTGTGCTCGCCGCGCATCCGGAAATTTTCTTTACGATTCCCCACTTCGACGGATATTCCGCCGTACTCATACAGTTGCAGCGAGTTTCCGTGAAGGCGCTGCGGGACGCGATTACCGACGGCTGGTTGGCATGCGCGCCGCCGAACCTCGCGGACCAATACCTCAAACGCTAAACGTTATCCCTCCCCCATAACGGTCCGCATCGCGGTCGGTGCCGCCACCACCGTCACTGACCAGGTGCGCGGCTCCCCGGGACGTCGAACTTGTACGCCAGCCCGGCCTGCGGCCGGAGCACATGGAGCGGGCCGGTGCCCGTCCAGTAGGCCACCTGGAGAAAAAGCCCATCGGTGGCCACGAGCCACAGTCCCGAGCCATCGGCGGCCCAGCGGGCGGAGACGACGTCGCTGGAGCCGGCCGGGAAGGCTCCGGGCACGGCGGGAAGCCCGGCGAGCGGTATCGGCCCGCCCGGAACCCGGATCAGCGTGCGGGCGCTGATGTCCGCGACGTAGACGTATGTGCCGGTGGCCGCGCCCTGATGATCGATGGTGTCCAGGGCCAGGGCGAAGCGCTGGCCGGCCGGATCGAAGTCCGCCGTATCGGCGGAATCGAGGGCGGTATGCGGCGGCAAGGTGATCTGCGTGCCCGGACCGCCCCGCACATCGGTGACGTGCAGTGGGCAGCGGAGCGTACAGGACGCGGCCTGCCAGGCCACATGGTCCGCGTCGGCCCCGGCGATGATCGCGTTCTCCGGGATGCCGGCCGGTTCGGTGCGGCCGGTCACTGGATTGATGAGCGTTACCTTCGCGAAGGGACCCTGAACGAGCAGGCCGCGGACTGTCGCGGCCACGAGTACCCGGCTGTGCAGGCTGCGGGGACCGGACAGGCGGTGGCCGGCCTCGTCGACCAGCCAGGCTGGGCTGCCGGTGGGCCCGTTGCCCCAGGGCGGGCCCGCCTGCTCGACCCAGATGCTGCGATGATCCGGCGCCAGGGCCATGTAGTTCGCCCTGGCGATGATGCGCGGAGCGCCGGCACCTGCGGCGCCGACCGGGATGAACAGGACATCTCCGATATCCCGGAGACCTGCTGGTCCGTGGCTGGAAATAAGCGCGACGACGCCGCCCGCCGCCGAGGTGATCTGTTGCACCGCCGCGCCAGGGCCGAGCGGATTGCCTGCCCGCTCCGCACCTGGCGATACGCCGGTCAGGGATGCCCGCGCCGGATCTTCGAGATGCAGCAGCCGCAGTCCGCCGCCGCCGAGGAACAGGAAGGTGCTGGGCGCGACCCCCGGCCGCCAGGGCGTCCCGTGAAGCATCGACGGCGCGGCCAGAGCCGCGGACGACACGGATCCCTGCGCCTTATGGTGCGGCGGGCGGCTGGAACCCCCCTGGATCAGGTGGCCCGCGACAACGCCGGCGATGAGCACCGCAACGGTCACGCCGGCGAACCACCGCCAGGGCACCGACCTGCCGCCATCGGGATCACGTCCCCGGCTGATGACGTCGGCGACCGGCCCATCAGGCACAACGCCAACCTACCCCGCGCAGCCGATCGGCGCATGATCGACATTTCCGGAACGCTCATAACGCTCTACTCCGGCAGGTGCCGCGACTGTTCGTTCAGGAAGCCGGGCAGCGTGAGGCTGGCCTGGGACCACTTGCCCGGAAGCCCAGCCCGGAAGCCCCGTCATGGAAGCCCGGTCATGGAAGCCGAAGCGTGAAGTCGCAGCATGAAGGCCGTGGCTACAGTATTTTACCTGTCGGAACACTAGGGAATGATGGGTGGGCAGCAGTGGCCGCCCGCAGCGAGAAAGGAGGCCCGGCGATGGACCTGAATCCCTATATCGTCCTCGGCAGCGCGGTCGTGGGACTGCTTGTTGGGCTCACTGGAGCGGGCGGGGGCGCGCTGATGACCCCCATGCTGATCTTGCTGTTCGGCGTGAAGCCGTCGGCCGCCATCTCCAGCGACCTGGTCGCCGCCGTCGTGATGCGGCCCGTCGGCGCGGCGGTGCACCTGCGCAAGGGCACGGTCAACCTGCATCTGGTCGGCTGGATGGTGCTCGGCTCGGTGCCGATGGCGTTCCTCGGCGCGTACCTGCTGCGCCAGTTCGGCAACGGTTCCGCTGCGGAGCAGAACGTCCAGACCGCGCTCGGCGCGGCGCTGCTGACCGGTGCCGCCGCCATGATTCTGCGCTACGTCCTGGACCGGCGGTCGGGCCAGCAGAGGATCGGCGCCATCGCACGCGTAACGGTCCGACCGCTGCCAACGGTCCTGATCGGCATGATCGGCGGCCTGATCGTCGGTATGACCTCGGTCGGCTCTGGCTCGCTAATGATCGTGCTGCTGTTGTTCCTGTACCCGCTGATCAGCGCCGGCCAGCTGGTCGGGACCGACCTGACCCAGGCGGTGCCGCTCACCGCGGCGGCGGCCCTGGGAGCGCTGATCTTCGGCCATGTCCAGTTCGGGGTAACCGCCTCTCTCGTGCTGGGCAGCGTGCCGGCGGTGCTCATCGGCTCGTTCCTGTCGTCGAGGGCGCCAGACCGTTACATCAGGCCGATCATCACCTTCGTGATCTTCGCGTCCGGGCTGAAGTACGTCGGGGTTGGCACCACCGCGCTGGGCTGGACGCTTTGCGCCGTGGCGCTTGCGGGCGGCGGTTACTGGCTGGTCCGCACCCAGCCCTGGCAGAACGGCCAGCGGCCGATCGCCACGGCCGACGACCAGGCGCTCGACTCCCGGGCCGGCCCACCCGCCAGATGACCGCTGAGCTGGCGGCTGAGCTTAGGTTGGCCTGATGGTAGTGATCTACGAGTGGCGGGGTGCTTTCATCAATCACGAGGTCACTATGCTGCACGCCGAGGCCTTCGATAGCACGGTTCATGACGAGCCGGGGTGGAACTGGGTCGAGCTTGTCCACCGGCACAGCCTGGGCTGGGTGGTAGCCCGCGACGGCACTGATCTGGTCGGTTTCGTCAACGTGCTCTGGGATGGCCGGGTCCATGCCTGGCTGCAAGACGTCATGGTTGCCGTTGACACACGACGCAGGGCCATCGGTGCTGAGCTGGTCGATCGCGCCTGCCGCGGCGCCAAAGCGGCGGGCTGCGAGTACCTGCACGTGGACTTCGAAGATCACCTAAGCGCGTTCTACTACGGCGCCTGCGGCTTCACGCCGACCAAGGCCGGTTTGCTCGTCTTGAACTAACCCTCGGTCCTCACTGGCCGCTGAGCAGTTCGGCGGCGGCCGCCCAGATTTGGGTTCGGCTGGGGTCTACCTCTTATGAGGGGGCAATGCCGGCGCAACGTCGGCCTAACGGAAGGAACGGACTCATGCGGAAAGTTATTGAATACACACTGGTCTCCGTCGACGGGGTTTTCACAGGACCACAAGTCCTGGGATTCATGGACTACCGGGACGACGCCTATATGCGGGACGGCCTAGGCCAGCTGACAGCGTGCGAGGCGATGTTGATGGGCCGGACGACGTACGAGAGCTTCGCCACGATCTGGCCCGGGAGGATCCACCCGTGGGCCGACAGGCTCAATGCCATCAAGAAGTATGTCTTCTCGTCCACGTTGGAACGAGCCGAGTGGAACAATTCGACCATCTTGCGAGGCGATGTCGCGGCCGAAGTAGCCAAGCTCAAAGAACAGGACGGCGGAGACCTTCTCGTGTACGGCCACGGCATGCTTGCGGAGACCCTCGTCAAGCAGCACCTGCTTGACGTACTCGACGTGTCGATCCATCCCGTCTTCATAGGCTCCGGCAAGACACTCTTCCGCGACGGTCAGACCGCGAACATGAAGCTCGTCTCGACAAAAAGCTTCTCGAAAATCGTGAAGCTCACCTTTGAGCCGCAATACTGACATCACGGGCTGAGACCGGAAGCCACGAGTGAGCGACACAGTCCTGGCAGGTCCTGCGCAAGGTGGCTCGCACGCCGGTGCCTTGACCGCCACGCCGGTCAAGGCACCGGGCGGTGCAGGGCTGGGCAGTGCGGGGCAGCGCCGAAGATCTTGTACCGGTTCCTGCGCCGGTCCGCGGGCGGGCTGAAGGGTTCATTAGGGATGAACCCGAAGCCTGCGCCTGCCCCGGCTGCCTGAACACCGGGTCGGTGGGATCGCGATGATGGAGCGATGAGTCCGCGAGCTTCGGCGGGTCTAATGAGCGCGAGCACGATCCCGGCCGACAGATGGCGCCCGCCTGCACGCGGCGCCACCGTGGATCCTTATGAGGAGATTCCGCCATGACCCATGTCTCTGGCCCTGACTTCCTTGCCCTCCAGGTTCGCGACCTTGACCGCGCAGCGGCCTTCTACCAGCGGGAACTCGGCCTTGAACGTTCTCCAGGCGCACCTCCTGGCGTGGTGGCCTTCCAGACCTCGACCATCCCCTTCGCTGTCCGCGAACCGCTGCCTGGCACCGATCTCGCTGCCGGGCCCGTCGGGCTCGGGGTGTCACTGTCTCTGCGCGCCGACGACGCGCAGGCACTGCACGACCGCCTCAAAGGGCACGGCGTGCCGATCCTCATCGATCCCTTCGACACGCCGTTCGGCCGCACCTTCGTCTTCCAGGACCCCGATGGCTACGCGGTGGCAGTGCACGGCTCCGAACCTGCACCGGCAGCCCCGGCCAACGACTGAGCGGCGGCGGACACTGCCGCAGCAGCGCCCTCGCTTCCGCCCGCCAGGGCAGAATGGCCGCATGGATCTTGGGTTGGGCGACAGGGTTTATCTCGTGACTGGCGGCAGTCGAGGCCTTGGGTTCGCCGCGGCCCAGGCACTCATCGCAGACGGGCCCGCGTCATGATCAGCGCTCCGCGTGAGAGTACGGCCTCAGCGGCTGCGGCACGCCTTGCGCAGGACGCCGCGGCCGGCGCCGCCGCCTGGGTCGCTGCGGATAACGCCGATCCCGCTACCCTAGGCCGGCTGATCGCCGCCGCCCGGAATCGCTTCGGCCGCCTGGACGGCGCGCTGATCAGCGTGGGCGGATCACTAGCAGGGACCGTCGCGACCACAACGGACGAAGCCTGGCGGTCCGCGTTCGAGAGCGTCTTCCTCGGTGCCGTCCGGCTGGCCCGGGTTCTGGCGGCAGATCTGAGCGGTAAAAGCGACGGCGGTCCCGCCGGTTCCCTCACCGGGACCGAGGGCTCCATCGTCTTCGTGCTGGCCTCCTCGGTGCGTGTGCCGCTCGCCGAACTCGCCATCTCCAATGGGTTGTTCCCAGCCCTCGCCGGCGTGGTGAAGATGCTGGCCGACGAACTCGGGCCGGCCGGGATCCGGGTGAACGGGATGCTGCCGGTCAGGATCGCCACCGACAGGGTCCGTGAGTTCGATGCCCGCAAGGGCGATCCCGATGAGGAACGCGCCCGCCAGTCTGAGCACATCCCGCTGCGCAGGTACGGCGAGCCCGTCGAGTTCGGGCGAGCTGCCGCATTCCTGCTCTCCCCCGCCGCGTCCTTCACCACGGGCGCGATGATCCCGGTTGATGGCGGTGCCATCCGCTCGATCTGAGCACGCGCTCCTGGACCGCCGCGAGGACCACGGTGCCAGGCAAAACCCGGTCCCGCGCCCACAGCACCGGACCAGGACGCCCTGAGACCGCATCGGGCCTGCCCGCCACGACCCATTCCCGGTGAGCTGCCGTCTGATCAACTCTGCCAAGCGCGTCGTTGGCTATAACTGCCAGAGTGACTTCTCTTCCGACACTCGTTGTCGTCAGCGGTCCGATGGGGTCAGGCAAGACGACGCTGGCCCACAACATCGCGCATGCGGTGGGGTGCCCGGCGATCTGCCGGGACGAGATCAAGGAAGGGATGGTGCATGCCACCCCGGGATTCGTGCCAGGGCCGGGCGATGAGTTGACCATGCGGACGTTGCCGGTCTTCTTCGGTGTGCTGGAGTTGCTGCTGAGAGCCGGGGTGACGACCGTGGCAGAGGCGGCATTCCAGGACCGGCTATGGCGCCCTGGGCTTGAACCGCTCCGGAATCTTGCCCAGCTCCGCATCGTGCACTGCATGGTAGACACTGATGTGGCGTTTGAGCGGAGCCTGCGACGCAGAGAGAAAAATCCGTTGCGCCTGGCGCACGCGGACCCTGGACCGAACGACGCGGCGGAGCACACCCTGGGTCACAACGCGTTCGACCGGGTTTCGGTGGAGGCTCCCTGGATCGAGATCGACACCACGGACGGCTATAGACCTGGGCTCAAGGAGATCGTAGCCTTCGTCAATGGCAAGGGCTGAGGCCCGGCCTATCACCTAAGGGGCGCTTATATGGTTAGGTTTCTTGTCTTGTACAACAAGCCTTCGAATATGGAGGAGTTCGAGCAGCATTATCGGGAGGTGCATATTCCGCTGGCCAAGGAGCTTCCCGATCTTCGCCGTTACACACTTAGCCGGCATATGACACCCATCCAAGGCGGAGAGCCGTTCTACTTGGTTGCCGAGCTGGACTGGGACGAAATGGATCTTCTCAAGCAAGCATTCGCCTCGCCACAGGGTAAGGCGACAGCGCGTGACGTAGCCAATCTCGCTCAATGGAGTCCGGGCATTCGCAGCATGATCTACGAGCTCGAAGAAGCCTAGAGGCCGTTCCGACCCGGTTACATAGTGACGTGACGTTCCCGGCTCATTTCGCCCCAGCGGCTACGGTCATAATCGGTGAACGGGCGCTCCAGGTCATCGAGTGCGTCAACACTTGAGCGCAGCGCCGTCCGGCGCCGCGGTATGCAAACGCTCGTGACAGTGCGGATGCTCCCATGCCTCAGCGATCAGTGTTCGGCTGTCACCGTCAGCCCGATAAAGGCGAACAAGAACAGCACGATGAATCCGCCATAATAGGTGAGAAAAGCGGCCGCCAGCGCGGGGGACACAATGATCACAACTGCGCCCCACGCGACTACCTTCTTGTTAATCGGTTTCCAGGTGCGTACCTGGGCGGGCTCCGGCGGCAGCTGGGCGTCGGTCAGGGTGGCGGGAATGTCGGCGGTGATTGCGCTCAGCTCCGCATAGGTCCGCGACGCGAGCACCTGGCCCGCTCGCACGCTGAGCTCGTCCTTGGTCAGCCAACCCTGCACGAACGCGGCCTTGAGGGTGTCGATCACCTGCTCGCGGTCGGCGTCGGACGCCCGGAGGCGGCCGCGGCCCGCCGCGCCCGCCGCCATCTGCTCCTCCGGCCCTGTCACCACCGGCGCCTCCCACCAGCACAACGCACAGAAAGCCTAACGCGGCTGCTCTCTGGCGGTCATCCTCGGACAGATCCGTAGGAGTGGGCGGACTGTGGTCGCTACCGCCCGATATGCCGCTGGCGTCACCGTCACCCGTTCAGGATCCGGGCCTTCTCTTGCTCGAACTCAGCCTGGGTCAGCACGCCCGCCTGAAGCAACTCGCCAAGCTGCTTCAGCTGGGCGAGCCGGTCACTATGTCGGCTGGCTGCGCCGGGGCGGCTGGTGCCTGTGGCGACGGGACGGGCTCGGCGTAGGCCTGCTGCGGCGGTGCCGGGGCCGCATACTGCGGTGGCGGTGGCGGTGGCGGTGGCGGTGGCGGGGCGGCCGCGCCCGGCAAGGCCTGGTCCTGCGCAGCCCACCGGGCTTGCTGCCGACGCTGAACCCGGCCGTGCACGGAGCTGGCGACCGCGACAGTAGCGGCGGTCTTCAATAGGCCCACGATGCCCTCCTCGTCTATGGCTTCGTCGCTGGGTCAGTCAGGGAGTATTGCGGGGGTCAGGAGGAGTCGGTCGCATCAAGGGCAGCGACAACGTCGTCCGCAGACAATCCACCATCGGCGATCAGCCGCGCGCCGTCGCGCCGCCAGGCGTCCACCAGGCCGAGAACCCACCGATTCTCGTAGATCACAACAACGGCGACACTGCCAGGCTGCATCGCCGCGGAGATCTCGCCAACGTCTGAGTCATCCAGCAAGCCCGACGACGCCCCGGCCCAGGTAGCCAGGTCGACACCGTCGGGAACGGCGAACTCCCAGACGTCAACCTTCTTGCTCCTGCCGTCGACGTCCTTGGCGATGAACTCCATGTCCAGGATTTCGACGACGCCCTGGTCGGCCAGAGAAAGCAGCTTCTCAAAGCCCGGAGCGGTGAGCCGACCGCCCGGAAACTCAATCGCGAGGAAATCGACCGGCCCCAGTTCATCGTCGCCCGGATCAGGTTGGCTTGGCGCTGACATAGGCTCTCCTGCTGGAATGCTGCCTGCTACATGCAGCGGCGCGGACCAAGCCGACCGACGTCGACGGGGCCGTATCCATTTCCGCAAGTCGGGGATCCGTCGTGCAACTTCAACCTAGCAGGCCACCTGCGTCTTGCCATCGCCCAGAGGCCCGGCGGCGCACGGATCTGGAGCAGACCGTCAGGTCATCCGCGCGCGGGCAGTCCGGCGTCCTCGGCCGCCTCAAGTGCAGATCCGGCGGGCCCGGCCGGGCCAGTCGGCGGCTAGAGCTGGCTGATGACACGCGCCAGTATGTCTACACCCTCGGCAATCGCCTGTTCGCTGGCGGTGGCGTAGCCGAAGATGAGACCGCCTGGACCTGGCCTGGCGATGCGATACGACCCGACTGCGTCGATGCCCACCCCTGCGCACCGGGCCGCTTCGACAACCGTGGCCTCGTCGAGGTGCGGCGGCAGCCAGGTGACCAGGTGGAGGCCGGCGGAGATGCCGGACGGCTCGAGCCAGGGCAGCTGCCGCGACAGTGCCGCCAGCAGCGAGTCGCGGCGCCGCCTGTAAACCGGGCGCATGCGCCGCAGGTGGCGGTCGAACTCTCCGCGGGTGATGAGATCGGCGAGCGCCAGCTGCTCCAGCGCTGGAGAGCCCCGGTCGGCGGCGATCTTCGCGGTGGCCATAGGGCCGGCAAGGTGGCTCGGCAGCACGAACCACCCGAGCCGCAGCCCGGGTGCGAGAGTCTTGCTGGCCGATCCGGCGTAGACGACGTGATCCGGGGCAAGGCCCTGCATGGCGCCGACCGGCGTCCGGTCATAGCGATACTCGGCGTCGTAGTCGTCCTCGATCACTACTGCGCCGCGCCGGCTGGCCCAGCGGAGCACAGCAGCCCGGTTCTGGGCCGACAGAACCGAGCCGGTGGGCCACTGATGCGAAGGCGTCAGGACGACGGCGTCGGCATCAGTTTCCCGCAGCACGTCGACCCGGATACCGTCACGGTCGACGGGCACTCCGACTGCCTCGAGCCCGGCGGCTCGCGCTGCCGGGAGGGCGTCGTCACCGGACGAGGGGTCCTCTAGCGCAAGTCGCTTCGCGCCAGCGGCCGCCAGCACCTGGATAAGCAGAGCTATGCCCTGCGCGTATCCGGTGGAGATCACGATGTTATCCGGCTGGGCGAGAGCACCGCGGACCCGGTTCAGGTAGTCGGCGACCGCCGTCCGCAGCTGCGGCACGCCGCTCCCGGCCAGGTAGCCGAAGACGTCGTTCGGCGCGGCGGCCAGCGCGCCGCGGATCGCCCGCAGCCACGCGGCCCGTGGAAAGCTGGACACGTCAGCACGGCCGTAGCTCAGGTCGATGCGCGGCGGCTGGGGGCGGGCCAGGCGCAGCGCCGTCGCCGGCGGGGCCGGGCCAGCCGCCACCTGCGTGTACCCGCCGCCCTGGCTGGCCAGATAGCCCTCGGCCACCAGCTGCTGGTAGGCCTCGACCACAACGCCACGCGAGACGCCAAGGTCGGCAGCGAGGACGCGCGAGGGCGGCAGCGACGAGCCGCGCGGCAGCCGCCCGGCGCGAATCGAATCACGGATCGACGTGGCGACCTGCCGGTGCAGGGGAACCTGCTCGCCCCGCTGGAGCACGACCAGCAGGGCAGAATTGGTCCTGGATCTATGCATCGGATTGGACCTTACCAACAGGACCGGTTCCTGTCAGGGTCGAGGTGTATCCCTGACCTATAGCTCATGCGCCCTGATCTTGGGCGCGGCCAGCAAAGCCGACGACACGAAGGATTCCGATGAGCGAGTTCACCGTCACCCGTATCCTGAAGGGCCCGCGTGAGCGGGTCTGGCAGGTCCTCACGCAGCCCAGCCAATTCGAAGGCTGGCTGCCCGCCAAGCCGGGGACGGCGGTGCTGGACGTGCGGACCGGAGGGTCCTGGCAGGCGACCGTCATCTCCTCCCAGGGTGACGAGATTGCGCTGACCGGCCGCTACGACGAGGTGTCCGAGCCGGGCCGCCTGGTGATGACGATCCCCGGCGATGCGGTCACCGCGATCACGCTGACTCCCGCCCCGGACGACACCACGCAGATCGCCTACGCCTTCGACGTCGATGAGTCCATGCACACCATGGTCACAGAGAGTGTCGATGCGGTTCTCGGCCGGGTTTCCACGGTCCTGGCCGGGATCGCGTAGGAGGGCAGGCCGTGTACGCCGACGTCAACGGCCTGAAGATGTTCTACGAGATCCGTGGCACATCAGACCCCGCCAAGGTCCCCGTGGTGCTGCTGCACGGCGCGATCTCCGCGACTGGAACCTCATTCGGGCCTCTGCCGGACCTGCTGGCCCAAACCCGTCAGGTCATCGCCGTGGAGCAGCAAGGCCATGGCCGGACCGCCGACATCGACCGGCGCATGTCGGTCCAGACGATGGCCGATGACACACTGGCCCTGCTGGCCAACCTGGGCATCGGCCAGGCCGACCTGTTCGGCTACAGCCTGGGCGCGGGCATCACGCTGAACCTCATCACCAACCACCCCACCGTGGTCCGCAAGGCCGTGCTCGCCTCGGTGACCTACGACAAAACCGGCCTCCACCCTGAAATGTTCGGCGGGCCAGAATCCGGGGAGTCCGCCGATCCGCCCGGACACGACCTGCAGATTCCCTTCGAGCGGGAATACCGGGCTCTGGCCCCCGACCCGGGTAACTGGCCGGCTCTGCTCGCCAAGGTCCAGGCGATGGAACTGCCCGAGATCACCCCGCAGGCCATCTCCGCGATCGACGTCCCCATCCTGCTGATCATCGGCGACAGCGACATCGTCACGCCCGAGCACGCGGTGGCGATGTTCCGGCTGCTCGGAGGAGGAGTGCTGGGCGACCTGGCGCCCATGCCCTCCACCCAGTTCGCCGTCCTGCCGGGCACCTCGCATATCGGGGTCACCGGCCGCGCCGACATGCTAATGACGATGATCCCACCTTTCCTAGACGCACCGTGAGCCGCCCGGCTCGGCTGGGAGCTGCCGATGACCTCACCGCACGCCAGGCGACGCCCTCGCTGGCTGAAGATCCTTCTGTCTCAGCATCACGAACGGGGATCGGTCGACTTCTCGAGGATGGCGGCGATCTCACTGACTGAGTCAAGCTCCCCGGCAGCCACCCGCATGATGAGGTCATAGGCAGCATCGTTGGTGAGCGTGAGGCGGCGTCCGTTAATGCCATAGAACGCGATGAGAGCACCCAGCGCCAGCCGTTTGTCCCCGTCTACCAGGGCATGGTTCCTGGCCAGCGAATGGAGTAGCGCTGCTGCCTTAGCGTGCAGCTCTGGGTAGGCATCTGAGCCGAAGGCCGTGGCCCGCGGCCTAGCCGCCGCGGACTCCAGCAAGCCGATGTCGCGGATGACGATCTCGCCGCCGGTGGCGCGCTCGGCGATGTACACGAGCTCGGGCAGCGTCAGGTAGATCACTTACCGAGCCGCTCCAGCGCTTCGGCGTAACGGGGAAGCTCCTCATCGAGCACCCGCTCCAGCAGCTCAGCGCGGCTATGCACCTCGATGTACTCTCGGATCGCCTGCCTGGCCACTTCTTGCATCGACCGCTGTTCCCGCTCCGCGCGCCGACGCAGAGCCTCAACCTCAGAATCGGCCAGCCGCAACGTCATAGCCATCGACTCATGGTATCACCACTGATACCACATGATCAGAGGATCAAGCGTTTGCTGACGATATCCGATCGCTCCTCGTCAGCTCCTTTGCTGGGCAGGCCGGTGCCGAAGTCGCCGCGGAAGAAGACCGGGCGCAGGCCGGGCCGGCCCAAGGGGCAGCCGGGATCTTCCTACAAGATCAACAAGGAGGCGTATTACACCAGCCCGGGCCACGCGCGTCCGGTTGGCCATCACCCCGGGGCTTGTTAACTGGCCTTGGCGGTGAGCTGGGAGACCCGCTGAGGGCTGACTCCTAGCAGCGCGGCTGCGTCCCGGACTGATAGCCCTCCGGCCACAAGCTTGGCAGCGGCCTGCCCAGTGCGGGCTGTAGCAGTAGCGGCGAGTTCGCCAGCCTGTTGTCGCAGGCGCCGCACCTCCAGCGCAGTGATGTCCAGCTCAGGGTCACCGGTGTGATAGTCGTAATCGAGGATCAACTCCGGCATAGCCTCATCGGGCAAGTCAGCGGCAAGAACGATCACCTCACGCACGGCCTGGTCCAGGGTTGGCAGGCTCCGAGCGTAGGTGTGGGCACCCTGCAACTCAGGAACGTCTGCCAACCAGTGACTGTCCTCCCGGGTGACGACCACCCGGTAAGCGTGGTCGCTCATCGCAGCCATCCCTTGCCGAATGCGGGCTCCATGTCGCGCTCGATCGCCCGAAGCGTCCCAGCCGGGATGTCTCCGGCATGCTGTGCCACGGTGGTCCTCACAGTCGCCTGCCTCCCCGCAGCATCGGTGTAGGTAACTACGTAGCGGCGGTGCGAACCGACCTGACGGGCCATCACGCCACCCCGTCGCTCAATGCGCCGGTTGACCTCACGCGCTCTCACCATCGTATATCTAGCCGCTAGACAGAACAACTGTCAAGCTGATAGACAGATGCCGTCCTTCACCAAGAGGAAACGGTACCCCGACGCCCAGCGGGAGTTCCTGGCGCGCGTTGAGCACTACCAGCGTGAAGGGTCGCCACCGCGCGAAAGATCGTATGGCCTGGCAGGAGATCCGCGCCCGGTACGGCGTATAAAGCGTGTACCGGTGGGAACAAGTGTGTCTTGTTAGCCTCGGGAAAGCGATCCCTTGCGGCTGTCCGGGTAGTACCTCGTTCCTTGCCAGATGTAGCCGCAGCGCTTGTTCTGGTTCAGGTCGTTGAGCCGCCGGACCTCGTTCGTCGCCTGGTCGGCTGTAGGCAGCACTTCCTTGACGGTGACGTCGAATAGAAATGGTCAGCTTGTGGCGGCCGCGAGATCCGCCAGCTCCTGCGGGAGGCGGACCTCAAGCCCGGTCGGCTGGGAGAAGAGCACGCGCCCGATCCTGGCGAGAACTGCCGCATCGGCGGCGTAGCGTACCCTGTCCGGTACTGCAGCGTGTCGCCGCGGAACTGGTCTCGCATTACCTTGACCTGGTTTTCTGGGTAACGTCGCCAGAAGTAGTCCCGCCAGCTCATCCAACCCGGTCGACGCGCTCCACCGTGATTAGGTCAATCTCGACTACGTACACAACCCTGAATCGGCCGACGCGCAAACAGTGATAGTCACCCCGGTGAAAAGCCTCTGGCGGAAAGGGATCTAAGGCCAGTGCCGCTACCGCTGCACCGATCGCACGCATCCCGTCCTGATCCTCCATATGACGCCGCGCTGAAGCCCGCGCCGCAGGAGACCACTCAATCCTCACTGCTCGCCGAGCAGCTCGGCCATCGCCTCCTCATGCGAGACCGCACCAGGCCGACCGGCCGCTACCCAGTCACGGTGAGCCGCCAGCGTCGCTTCAATTTCGGCTTCCTCCAGAAGCTCCGCCGGAGCATGACGCTGCACCGCCTGGAGCCGCCGCAGGTCCGATAGTGGGACGATCGCGGCCGCCTCTCCGCCCAGATGAATCACCTCGTAGGGGGCTGGGTCACTGGCTGGGGATGCGGTCATGGCAACACCGTACCGGGATCCTGTGACATTCACGGCCAGCAAGTCACGGCCCCACACAAAGTCGTTCCCTGAGCGTCCAAAACCGCGTTTGCCTGGTAGCGCTCCGAGCAAGATCCGAACTTGCGACCTGCTGCTTAAGAGGCACAGCCTCCCCAGCGCTGTGCTGACCTGCGAAAGCACAGGCCAGCCAGGAGCGAAGGCCCAAATGGCAGTCGTTTCCTTAGACGATCTTCAAACGTGGTCAACAGGGCGTGTCAGGCGCGAGAGCACTCTGCGCGCATCCCCTATCCTGTCGGCCGACGCGCCTATGCTGGGCTCTGACTCCAGATCCGACAGGAGTGACCAATGACTTCACCGCATGCCAGGCATCCCCTGGTCATGGCCCGTCCCGCCTGCACTCCGGCAGCGATCCGCGCCGTGCTGGCCGCCAACGCCGACGCTGCGGTGCTGCAGCGCTACGACAATGAACTGGATGCGGCGTTCGAGGAGGCCCGCGAGCACGGTGACCTCACACCCTTGGTGCGGACGGTCCGGCGCTGGTGGTTCGAGGCCGACGCCTGGCGCGATCCCGACGCCCAGCGCGAGTTCCTGGCTCGCGTTGAGCGCTATCAGAGGGAAGGGCCACCACCCCCCGAAGACCGCATGAGCAGAGAAGAGATCCGCGCACAGTACGGCGTCTGAAGCATGTACCGATGGGAGCTGGACGGTTCAGCTCAGCCAACGTTTGAAAGCATCATGAAGGACTCGTCACGTTCCTGGTCTACCCTCCGGATGACCTCGTGCTCGTCGTCCGGATCCAGTGGCTCGGCGAATGAGCACCGGCCTGGGCAAGTAGTACCATAAGGTACATGCGGGTCGCATTTCATGCCTGACGAGCCGTGGCGACGGGGCCCTCGTTCGCAGATCTTGATCACCGAGAGATTCTTGCGCAAGCATCACTGCCTCGACAAAGAGAAGCGAATTCTCGAGTGGAAGCAAGGCAAGATCAGGAAATGGCGGATTGACGGATCCGATCGAACAGTACCTGGTTTCTATGGTACAGAACGTATACCACTGTTCCGCGGACTGGCTAGTTGCAGTTACTCGTCGCGACGCATGTTCTTCATTTTCGGAAGTAACTTGTTGGTAGCCGACCTGTCACTTATATCGCGGCTTGATAACGTCGCGCGGCAATCTTTGCGTGTAATTTATTCAGCTTTGGACGCCGACTCAACTCAACATCTTGTTTCGATTCGGTGGAAGTCTGTTGAGTTGGAGGACGACGAAGTCCTAGCCGATTTTGTCGCCCGGGTTGGTGAACTGCGGGAACAGAGACTGTCCGAGCTGCCGGCAGAATGGCAGCAATGGGCGGCTAACCAGTCCATGAGACTTGAAACTGCTGGCGTGTTGGAGTCCGAGATGGCACATTTGGATGAGCCGACCAACATCCACGAATCTGGCACGCCGTAGGTCGCTCCACCAATGGGCCACGCCATGGGAGGGCGGACACTGCCCGCTCGCTAGCGGCCCGGCTCCCTGGCGGTCTACCAGGCAATCGGTTTCCACAACGCTATGCTGCCGCCCAGATCGACGTTTTCGCTGGTGGCGCCCCGAGCAAGATTCGAACTTGCGACCTACTGCTTAGGAGGCACATGGGCCTGAGCGCTGCGCTGACCTGCGAAGGCGCAGGCCAGCAGCGAGCGAGAGCCCGATAGACAGTCGGTCTCTGAGCGATCTTGAGATGCAGTTCCAGTGGGCCTGGCTGTCCCGGCGCGATGGCAGCCCGCCGGTGGTGGGATACGTACACTGTCTGTATGAGCGTGCAGCGCGAGGAACTTCTCCGGCTGGTGGAGGAGCTTCCTGAGGACGAGGTGCCGACCGTCCTAGACGACGTACGTCGCCACCTTCGTGCAGTCAGGGCGCAGTCCTGGCCGCCGCCGTGGTTCGGTGCGGAGGAGAGCCGGACCACCGACGTGGCAGCCCGGTCTGAGGATCTGCTCGATGAGGGATTCGGCCGCTAGGCGTGATCGTCTGCGATACTGGCCCGCTGGTTGCCGCCGCATTGTCGAATGACTCTTATCACCTTCCGTGTGTGAAGCTCTTCAACGACCTGCACGCGGCTGGGAGAAAGCTACTGATACCGGCTACCGTCATCGCAGAGGTTGGCTATCTTCTTAACCGCGAAGCCGGCCCGCGCGTCGAATCCCTGTTTCTGCGCTCGATAGCAGACGGCGATTTTACTGCTGTGGATCTAAGCACAGCGGATTATGCGCGCATGGCGGATCTCGTAGTCAAATATGGCTCGCTACCTCTCGGGACTACAGATGCCTCGGTAGTTGCTGTAGCCGAGCGGATGAAGCTGACAGAGGTCGCCACGCTGGACCGGCGTCATTTCAGCGTAGTTCGGCCGAATCACGTGAACGCCCTGACGCTGCTGCCAAATCGATCGCCAAGCCGCCCCTGACCACGAGACCGTGCGAGGGGCTCCGAACACTTGGCACTGCCTCGGCCAGCGCTGTGCTGGCGGCCGGGACCGCGTTTTCGCAGGTGGCGCCCCGAGCAAGATTCGAACTTGCGACCTACTGCTTAGGAGGCAGTCGCTCTATCCACTGAGCTATCGGGGCCGACGCGGGCTGCTGGCCGACCAGGGCCCGACCAAGCCTAACCGGTCTCCCAGCGGATCGCGTCGGCCGACGGGCAGGCCGGTCCGGGCCGGTCATAGGGTGGGCACGTCGGCGTCGAAGGACTATCGAGGAGCACAGCGCGGTGCAGGTACGAGATGTCATGACAGAGGCCATGGTCACCGAGACCGCATCGGACACCCTCCGGTCGGCGGCCGAACGCATGTGGCGCCAGCAAACCGGGTCGCTGCTCATCACCGACGAGGGGCGCCTGACTGGGATCATCACCGAGCGGGATGTGCTCAGGGCGGTCGCGCTCGGCGCGGACCTGGCGAGGAGCACCGTGGACGAGGCGATGACTGCCGAGGTGTTCACCGTGCCGCCGGACATGCCTCTGCACGAGGCCGCCCGGGAGATGGCCACCCGGTGGATCAGGCACCTGCCCGTGGTGGATGACGGCAAGCTGCTGGGCGTGGTCAGCATGCGCGACGTTACCGGGGTCTTCGCCGCCCTCGCGCCCGCCAACGTCAGCG
>WNFF01002306.1_pt1 | contig 21250 bp, 11 predicted proteins | sample 5400441 | NCBI WGS metagenome assembly WNFF01 (sample SAMN13153345, study PRJNA577476) | soil metagenome | isolation source: 120 cm saprolite under Douglas fir tree site 2 hole 3 replicate 1 | place: USA:California | collected 2015-04-18
GCACCTCGCTGACACTGAGCGGCGCGCTCAATGCCGGCACCGGGTCGGTGACGCTCAATGCTGCCGGAACGATCACCGAGACCGGCGGCACCATCACGGCCGCGGCGCTGACCGGCTCGTCGCTCGGCAACACGACCCTGTCAGACGTCAACGCGATAACGACCCTCCAGAACTTCACCACCGGCGGCGGCGCGTTCACCTTCACCGACGGCAGCGCCCTCACCGTGGCAGGCAACGTCGCTACGGGCAGCGGCCAGATCTCGCTGACCGTGCCGGGTCCGACGCTGACGATCAGCGGCACGCTCAACAGCGGCGCCGGGGCGACGACGATCACGGCGAAGGCCGGGACGGCGCTGGTCGCCGGTGCGGCGGACAGCAATCCGCTGGTTCCTCCTAATCCGCTACTCATCAGCGACGCGTCGCTCGGCAACATTACGGCGGGCAGCTTGACGCTCGCGACCACTGGCGCTGCCGACGATATTTTCGTCAACGCGGTGACTAGTCACCCGTCGTTCCACGATGCGACCTTGAACTCGGGCCGCGACGTCTCCTTCGATGCCGCGTCCGCCTTCGCCTCATCGCTCACGGCGAATGGGCACAACATCGCCCTCAATGGCAATCTCGCGGTCGGCAACACGCTGGCGCTCAACGCCGCCGGCACGATCACGCAGACGGCGGGCTTCATCAAGGTGCCGACGCTGACCGGCACGTCCACCGGCGGCACGACGCTGGACGGCCCCGCCAACCTGATCGGCCATCTCGGCCCGTTCATCAACAGCGGGCCGGGCAACATCGCCTTGACCGATGCTCAGGCGCTCACCGTCGCCGCCGTCGACGCGGGCAGCGGCAACCTGACCCTGCACGTCACGGTCGGTGATCTCGCCGTGACCGGGGATCTCACGGCCGGCAATGCCGTGACGCTGAACGTGGCCGGCGCGATCAACCAGAGCGCCGGGACGATCCATGGCGCGAGCGTCGCGCTCGATGCGGGTGCCACGATCAGCCAGACGGGCGGTGCGATCATCAACGCGAGCACGCTGACGGGCACTTCGACCGGCGCGAGCCTCAACGACGGCAATCAGATCGCCGCCCTCGGCTCCTTCATCAATACAGGCGCCTTCAGCCTGAACGACGTCGCCCCGCTGAGCGTGGCTGGTCCGGTCACCACGACCGGCAGCGCCCTGTCGCTGACCGCGCCGTCGCTGACGGTGTCGGGCATCGTCGACGCCAGCCCCCTCGGCACGACGACGCTCATCGCGAACGCCGGCGGCATCACCGAGACCGGCGGCCTGATCAACGGCAGTGCCGTCACGCTCAACGCCAGCACCGCGATCAGCCAGACGGGCGGCGCAATCAACGGCGCGCTCGTGGCGCTCGATGCGGGCACCACGATCAGCCAGACGGGCACAGGGACGATCACCGCCGGCACGCTGGCCGGCACGTCCGGCAGCAACGTGACCCTGACCAATACGAATGCGGTCCAGGATCTCGGCACCTTCTCGGTCACCAGCGGCAATTTCGACCTCAACGATGGCTTGACGGCGCTGACCATTAACGGCGCTCTGAGCGTGCCGGGCACGCTGACCCTCAACGCCGGCAACATTACCGAACAGTTGGGCGGGACGATCAACGCTGGCACGCTGACCGGCACGTCGGTCGGCAATGTGTCGCTGGCTCAGACCGGTAACGTCGTTCACGACCTGAATACGTTCAGCCTCGCCGGCGGCGACTTCAGCCTCAGCGACGGCACCACCGCGCTCACCATCAGCGGGCTCGTGCACGTGCCGGGCACGCTGACGCTCAACGCCGGCAGCATCACCGAGACGGGTGTCGGCACGGTCACCGCCGGTACCCTCACCGGCTCCTCGACCGGCGCGGTCGCGCTCGCCCCCAATGCCAACGCGATCGGCGACCTGAGCGCCTTCACCGTCGCGAGCGACTTCAACCTCAATGACGGCACCACCGCGCTCACCATCAACGGCGCTGTGACGGTGCCGGGCACGCTGACCCTCAACGCCGGCAGCATCACCGAACAGCCGGGCGGAACCATCAATGCCGGGACGCTGACGGGCACGTCGGTCGACAACGTGACGCTGGCCCAGCCCGGCAACGTCGTCCACGACCTGAATACGTTCAGCCTCACCGGCGGCGATTTCAACCTCAACGACGGCATCACCGCGCTCACCCTCAACGGCGCCGTGAACGTTCCGGGCGTGCTGACCCTCAACGCCGGCAACATCACCGAGACGGGCGCCGGCACGGTCACCGCCGGTACCCTCACCGGCTCCTCGACCGGCGCGGTCGCGCTCGCCCCCAACGCGAACGCGGTCAGCGACCTCGGCGCCTTCACCGTCGCGAGCGACTTCAACCTCAATGACGGCACCACCGCGCTCACCATCAACGGGCTCGTGCACGTGCCGGGGACGCTGACGCTCAACGCCGGCAGCATCACCGAGACGGGTGTCGGCACGGTCACGGCGGGCACCTTGACCGGCGGTTCGAGCGGCGGAACGACGCTCGGCAACGGCAACCAGATCGCCGCGCTCGCCGCCTTCACCAACAGCGGTGGCGGCGGGTTCAGCCTGACCGACGCGCAGTCGCTCAACGTCGCCGGTCCGGTCAATGCCGGGAGCGGCGATCTGACGCTCCGCGTCACCAACGGCAATCTCGGCATTGCCGCCAATCTCACGGCCGGCGGCATGCAGGCGCTGCTGGCGAGCGACATGGTCACGCTGGGCGGAAGCTTGACCTTCACGGCGGGCACGAGGGTGCTGATCGGGCCCACCGGCGTCGCGCAGACCGGGACCGCCAGCTTCGTGACGCCGCTCGTCGTGATCGATACGACAGGCGCGCCCTTGGCCGCGCTCGAGGCCGTCAACGGGGCGACCGCGGCCTCGATGATCTCGAGCTTCCATCCGGGCGGTGCCAACGGCAACATAGCGCTAACGAGTTTCTCCGCGCCGAACGCGTCGGTGCTGCTGGCGGCCAATCGCGGCCACATCACCGTCAGCTCGATCAATGCGCGAAACCTCGCCGTGTTCGGCGAGAGCGGCGGATCGCAGATCTTCGGAACCGTCGACAACGTCGGCGGACCGACCGCGGCCCAGCTCGTCGACAAGAGCGGGCGGCCCGAGAACCAATACCGGTTCAACGGCTGCGCCATCGGCTCGATCACCTGCACGGTGCTGCCGGCCATCGTTCCGGTGAAGCCGGCGCTGGTCAACAGCGTCAGCATCCTGCCGCAGCAGCAGCAATTCACCGACCCGACGGTCAACCTGCTCAATGTCGGCGACGAGGACCTGTTCTGAGCGAAGGCACGCGGGGCCAAGACGATCACACGTGGAGGATGACGGTGCGTAGCAAGCAAATGGCGAGGCTCCTCACGGGACTGGCGCTGGTCGCACTCGGCGGATGCGGCAGCCTGCCGCCCAACGCCCTCGTGTCGGACACGGCGTCGGCCACCGCCCAGGCGGGAACCGCGGTCGGCAAGAACCAGGTCGGCGAGGCTTGCGAATACCGGCCCAGCAGCCTGCGCGACGTCGACCTCGATGCCGGCCGCGCCTTCGGCGTGTGGTGCGGCACCTGGCGCCAACCCAGCGGGCGCATCTTCGAGGCGACCGAGAAGCGCGACGGCACCGCACCGCTGCGGCAGCTCGCGACCGCGAGCCTGTGGCGCTCCTACCTCGACCAGCGCGCCACCTGCACGGCGCCAGCCAGCACCAGCATCCTCGACAACGTCCCCGCCGTGCTCATGCAGTGCACCGAGCGCAACGGCGGCTGGCCGCATGTCGCCATCGCCGCGACCTATGGCGGCAAGACCTTCATGACCGACGGCGTGCCCTCGGCGGTGCCGGCCATCGAGGCGACGGTGGCGAGCCTCGCCGGACACCCGCTCGCGGAGTCGGCGACGTCGCGCTCCGCCGCCGGCAAGCTCGTCGACCAGCGCCTGACGACGCAGCCCTTCGGCAGCGGCGACCTCGACCGCTATTACGGGCTGATGCGGCTCGGCGACAGCAAGAACGGCATCGACGATTTCGCCGGCGCCGAGGACGCCTTCCGCGACGCGCTCGCCGTGCAGCAGAAGATCCTCGGGCCGTCCAACCCCGGCCTGGCCATGCCGCTCATGCATCTGGCGCTGCAGCTCAGCAACCAGCAGCATTTCCCCGAGGCGAGCGCGCTCTTCGCCCGCGCGCGCCTGCTCGCCGCCGACTCGGACCCGCTGGTCGCGGCGCGGCTCGACTACTACCTCGCCATGCACGCGCTCAACCAAGGCCAGGCGGCGCAGGCCAAGACGCTGGCCGACCAGGCCGAAAGGGAGTTCGCCGCCTTCGTGCCGCCGGGTATCGAGGAAGCGGCGCGGCGCGGCAGCCCCGTCGCGTCCGCGGCGTCCGGCGCCGCGCGGAACGCGGCGCTCGGCGCCATCCAGCCGCTCGTCGTCGATCCCCAGGCCGAGATGGGCATTCGCGGCCTGGCCGCGGTGTGGCGGCTCAAATCGACCATGGCCTATAGCAGCGGCGGCTATGGCGAGGCGCGCAAGGTGGCCGACCAGGCGCGCGCGCTGCTCAACGTCAGCGGCTTCAACCCGCCCGGCACGGTGCCGCGCGTCATCCGCGTCGCCGCGCTGAGCGACGCCGCCATCGGCGATCTGCCGGCGGCGGAGCGCGGCCTCAAGGAATGCGCGGTGCTCTTCGACCAGGTGACGCCCAGCGAGAAGCCCGAGGCGCTTTGCCTCTTCCATGCCGGGCGCGTGGCGCAGGAGCGCGGCAATGTCGACGAGGCGCTCGAGCATTTCCGCGCCGGCGCCAAGATGGCGCGCGAGCGCCATTTCGACCTGTCGGAAAACCTGGTGATGCCGTTCCTCGAGACGCTCTTCGCGCAGGCCGAGCGCGATCCGGCCAAGGCGCCCGCCGCCTATGCCGAGATGTTCGAGGCGGCGCAGCTCGTCCAGGGCAGCCTCACCGCGCGCTTCATCAGCAAGGCCGCGGCGCGGCTGGCGTCCGGCGACGCGCGTGCCGCCGTGGCGCTGCGCCAATTGCAGGACGCCGATCTCACCCTCGACACGCTCAAGCTCGAGCGCGACGCCGAGACGCAGAAGCCGGCATCGCTGCAGGACGCCAAGAAGCTGGCGCAGATCGACGGGGCAATGGCTGCGGCCGAGGTCAAGCGCAACGCCGCCGAAGCCGCGGCCCAGGCGGCGGCGCCCGGCTATGCGCAGCTCATCCAGGCCGAAGCCTCGACCAAGCTGGTGATCGAGCTGCTGCAGAGCAACGAGGGCTTCCTCACCATCCAGCTCGGTCAGAAGTCGAGCTTCGGCTTCTTCGCCACGCGCCAGGGCATCACCGCGTTCCGCGTCCCCCTCACCCTCGAGAGCGCGTCGCAAGCCGTCAATCACCTGCGCAAGACGGCGCAGGTCGATATCAGCGACCGCGGCGACGTCACTATCCCCGCCTTCGATGTTGCCGCCGCGCATCGCCTTTACCAGGATCTGTTTGCGCCGGTGGCGGCGAAGCTCGGCGGCATCAACCGCATCGTCATCTCCAGCAACGGCCCGCTCTTGAGCCTGCCCTTCGAGATGCTGGTCACGGACGCGACGCCGGCGGTCGGCAACGGCGACTATCGCGGCGTGCCGTTCCTGCTGAAGCGCTTCGCGCTGAGCTATGTCCCGGCGCCGCAGACCTTCGTGCTGCTGCGCCAGATCGCGTCGGCCTCCGCCGCGCCCGAGCCCTATATCGGCTTCGGCGACTTCCGCAAGCCGACGCGGGCGCAGTTCGCGTCAACCTTCCCGCGCGAGCGCTGCCAGACGGACCTCGACGCGCTGGCGCAGCTCAGGGACCTGCCGGGCACGCGGCAGGAGATCCTCGACGTCGCCAAGATGCTGACGGTGAAGCCGCAGGACGTCGCGATCCTGATGTCGGCCCCGGCGCAGGCCGAGAGCGCCAAGGACGCCTTCCTCGCTAGCGACGAAGTGCAGGAGCTGAAGATGGATGCCGACCTCGTCATCGTCTCCGCCTGCAACACCGCCGGTCCCGGCGGCGCCGCCGGCGAGAGCCTCTCCGGCCTCGCCCGCGCTTTCTTCTTCGCGGGGACGCGCGGGCTCCTGGTGACACACTGGTCGGTCGACGACGATTCTGCGGAGTTCATCACCACCCGCGCCATGCTCGGCATGAAGCCCGGCGCCTCGCGCAAGGACACGACGCTTGCCTTGCGCCAGGCGAAGCTCGATCGCCTGATGACCGCGGGCTCGCCCGGCGGGCCGTCGCTCGTTTTCTCGCATCCCTTCGCCTGGGCGCCGTTCGTGCTCATCGGCGACGGGCTGCGCATCGCCCCGGCGACGGCACAAGAAAGCGCGCCGGCGACAAAGGCTGGCGGCTGACCGAGAAGGACAATCGGCGCCGGGAACCGCGGATCATCCGCCACGTTTATTGAACGAGGATCGGGCGGCCTTGAGTTGCCGCTGACGCCCGAGAGGCGCGACCGGCTCGCTGTCGAGCATTTGGCGAGTATTTGATCATTACTCGCCAAGGCGCTGCGCCGAATTTGGCCGGCGCCAAAACTAAATTTACCTTCCGCCCCTAGCCTGCACCTGCGACCGACCCGAACCTTTACGTGGCGTCGCCCCATTTTCCAACGCTGGTGTGGCTATGCAACGACTCCTCCTGCCCCGCCTGGGCCTTCTCATCGCGGCCGCGCTCCTGCCGGCATGCGCCCCGCAGCGCCCGAGCGACAGCGTCGTGACGACACGGCCGTTTGCGGCAAAGCCGCTGCTGCGCCTGGCGAGCTATGAGCCGGGCAGCAAGGTCGACATCGTCACGCAACTGGAGGCCGAGCCGGCGGACGCGCGCCGCGGCCTGAGCCCCAACGATCAGGTCGCGAAGGTCACGGCGCTGTGGCACGCTGTCAAGGTCGGCGCGGTCGGGCGTCCCGTCGAATGGTCCAATGTCGACACCGGAAGCCACGGTTTCGCCGAGATCATGCGCGACGTGCCGATCCCCGACAGCGACCGGCTCTGCCGTGAATACCGCGAGGCCTTCGTGATCGGCGGTCGCAGCGAGAGCGATGTAGGCCAAGCCTGCCAGCTCCGCGACGGCAGCTGGTGGAAGATCCAGGGCTGATCGCCGCGGCCTTCCCCGGCTCAGCCGCCGGGGACCACGCTCTGAAAATGCGGCGGCCCCACCGCCAGCAGGCAGTCGTCCAGCGGTGAGCGCGCGGGGTCCGCGAGGAAGCGGCCGACGATGACGCCGGCGCAGGCATGGGCGGCCAGCACGCCGTGGCCGATGCCGCGAAAATCGAGCCTGACCGCACGCGGCAAGTCCTTGGCCGCGAACTTGGCCCAGGCCGCCGGCGTCACCGGGTCGAGCTCTCCCGACAGCAGCAGGATCGGCACGTCGCTCGTAGCAGCGCGACGCTCCTCCGCGGCCGCCTGCCCGACCGGCCAGGACGGGCACGCCGCCAGTGGCAGCGTCGACAGCGCGAAATTGCGATAGAGCGGCAGCTCCGTCGCCGCCTGATCGACCGCGGCGCGGCGGTTGAAGGGAAACTCGTCGTGGCACTCGACCGAGAGAAACAGGCCGTGGCTCACCGAGGCCGAGACATAGTTTTCGAGCGCGGCGCGCGCCAGGCTGGACAGCGGCCGCGTATCCGAGGCCGCGAGCGCGGCAATGATCGCCGGCAGCTCGCCGATGCGCCGCCAGTCGTAGAAGGCATAGAATAGCGCATCGATCAGCCTGCCGTCGTCGAGCCGCGCCACGAGCGGCGGCCCGCCGCGCGGATCGGGCAGTTCGACCCGCAATGGCGTCACCGCGGCCTGGCGTACGGCTTGCTCGAACCGCTTGGCGATGCCGGGAAAAGCAGCGTGGCACGCCTTGTCGTCGTCGCATTCGCGGAACAGCGCGGCGAAGACCTGCGCCGCGGCGGGCCCGCTCTCGACATAGGCGGCGACATTGGGCGGATATACGGAATCGAGCACGACGGCGCGCGTGCCCTCGCGCCAGCGGTCGACAAAGCGCAGCGCGACGCGCGTGCCATAGGAGGTCGCCAGCAGGTTCCACGAGTGGTAGCCGAGCTGCGCGATGAGGCTGTGCGCATCATCGACGATAGCGCCGGTGTTGTAGCTGGCGAGGTCGATGCCGGCGGCAGCCAGCCGCTCGCGGCAGCGCTGCGCGGCTCCCGACCAGATGGCATTGGCGTGGTCGAGGGTCAGCGGCTCGACGAACACGCGATAGGCGGCGTCCGCCAGCTCAGGGCAATTCATGGACGGCTCGGACAAGCCGACGCCGCGGGCATCGAAGACGACGAGATCGCGCTTGCGCAGCCAGTCGGCACGCGCGATCCAGTCCCACCAATAGCCGATCGAGGCGGCGTCGATCTGCGCCGGCGCGCCCGGACCGCCGGCGAGGTAGATCACCGGGTCGTCGGCGCCACCGGCATCGCCGCGGAACACGACGAAGCGCAGATGCAGCGGCCGCGATTGCGCCGCGCTCCACCGCTCGGGCACGGTAAGGATGCCGCAGCGCGCGCTGCGCCCGGTCGGCGTGGCAAACCAGCAGGCGACATCGGCGATGGCGGCTCGGGTGCCGACGCTCGGCGGTGCCGGCGCCAGACCGGTTGCGACCACCGGCGTGACGCCGCGGCCCTCCATCGCCTTGGGCTCGCCCGGCGTGGCGCGGAACCACAGCAGAAATCCCAGCACAGCCAAGCCGGCGATGCCACCGCCGACGGCACCCCAGGCAAGGGGACGGCGCCACATCAGCTGGGCTTTCGCCGCGCTCTCGCTGCGACAGCGCCGTTCAACCAGCCCGAACCACAGCCCGTCATACTATTGCCCGTCGGTCGGGGCACCCACGTCGCCGCAACCGCGGCTCACATTCTTCTCTTCTCGTTCGGCCTGTCGTCACTGGCCGATATTGACCACCTGCACGCGTCGATTGGCGGGGCTGGCCGGGTCGGAGGCGCTGATTGGCATGGTCTGGCCGCGGCCGATCGCTTCCAGGCGATTGCGCGGCACGCCATAGGCGGTGACCAGATAGTCCTTGACCGCCTGGGCCCGCCGCTTTGACAGGTTCAGGTTGTAGTCCGGCCGGCCGACACTGTCGGTATGCCCTTCGACCAGGAAATGAAATTTCGACAGCTGCTCCGACTGCATGGCCTCGGCGAGCTGCTTTACCTGCACCTTGGCGTCCTCGGTGAGCTCGGCCGAGTTCGTCTTGAACTTGATGTCGAGCCCGACCGCCGGCATCTGCGCCGTGGCCGCCGGCTGCGAGGTCAGCAGGTGCAGCCCGCGGAAACGCAGCGGCGGCGTTCCCGCCGGTGGGGTCAGCTGCTGGATGATCTGGTCGGACGATGCCTTGCTATCGGCCGGCTGAGTGGCCGCCTGCTTTTGGGCCGGCTTGGCGTCCTCCGCCCGCGTCATGGCTGGGCTGGCGGCGAATGCGAGTGCCACCACGGCCGGCAACACGAAGCCCTTCATTGGATGAACCCTCCCTGAAACGCAAGTCCTGGCGTCACATAGATCTACCTGGACGTCAATATATTTGCCAGTAATTCGCGGAAGGTGAAAGCAATTTGTCGGCGCCGCAGTGACGCGGATCACAGCCCGCGCTCGCCTATTCTGCACGCCGACGCCCGTCTAGCGCGGGACCGTGTTGAACATCGTGTAGGTCGCGACAAGACGCCGGCCGCCCGGATCGGCCGCGGCGGCCCTAAGCTCCTGCGCCAGCGCCGACAGGTAGAGTTCGGCGCTTTCCTGCTCGTCGACCCGCGCCTTCTTGAACAGCGGCTTGGGCGACGCGATGGCGACGATGAGGTTGGGGCCGTAAGGCCCCTCGATCTGATAGACACGCTCGCCGGCCTTGCCGCCTTCGCTCGGCGTTCCCAGCGTGATGACCTGGCCGGCCTTCATCCGGTTGTCGGGATGCAACTGCATCGGCAGCATGTGCACGACGTTGCCCTCGTTGTCGAGATAGTCGACATAGAGGTATCCGTTATAGGCCGCGGTCCCGCCGGCGTTGACGATGAGAGTGTCGCCACCCTTGTAGACCAGGTCGGGATTGTTGAACTGGAGGCGCGGCGCCGGTAAGGCGCTGGACGGCGCCGCAGTCTCGTTGATGAGCTTGACCAGCTTGCAATGCGATAGGGGATAGATGCCGACGCCGCTGGCGTCGATGCTCCCGACATTGGCGACACTGCTCGTCGCTGTCCGCAGACTGCCCAGCTCGTCGTTGCTCGAGACGAAGCCGGTGAGCCGCACATCCTGCTCGCCGATCAGGCTAGGCTTGACCTCGGCGCACTGAAAGCTGGCGACGGCGCGACTGACCTGATCGGCGAGCTCTGCCGGGTTCACCGCGCGCGGCGGAAGGACGATCGCTACCTGCGGCGGCGACGACAGGGCGGGCGGCGATGAAGGTGTCGTCACCGACGGCGGCGCCAGCTCCGGCGCAGGAATGGGTGGCGCCGGCGTGACCCGGTTGGCGATCTCCGGACCGGTGGATGGGCGCGACGGGAACAACAGGAAGTACGCGGCGCCCAGCAGCACGACCACGGCGAAGGAGACCGCCGCCACGGTGATGACGAGCGCGCTCGCGCCTTGGCGGCCGCCGGACGCCGCGCGGTCCCCCGGCGCCGCCTTCGGCCGCGCCGCGCCACCGCCCAGGCGCGCCGTACCCGCGCCGGCGCCGACGAGCTGCTGCATCGATTGCGGACGGTCCTCCGGCTTCGGCTGCAGCATGGCCGCGATGTCGCCGCGCAGCTCGGCGGGAAGCTTGGAGAGGTCCGGCACCTTCTGCCGCGCTTCGAACACCGAGCTCAGCGAACTCCCCATGTCGAGCTTGCCGCCGAAGCCGATGGCGGCGCTCGCCAGCACCAGGCCGAGGCTATAGATGTCCGAGCGCGCATCGACCTTGCCGCCATACATGCCTGCCTGCTCGGGCGAGGCGTAGGAGTATTTGCCGGCGAAATCGCCGCCGATGATGGTCTTCTCGCCCGTCGCGGTCGACTTGGCGATGCCGAAATCGATGATCTTGGCGTTCTCGATGCGGCCACCGGGAAGGATGACGTTGTCCGGCGAGATGTCGCGGTGATAGATGCCCTTCTCATGCGCCGCGGCGAGGCCGAGCGCGAGGCGATCGCGCAGCGCTCTCACCTCGGCGGGCGTGAAGCGGCGTTCCTTGAGTACCGCCGCCAGCGACGGTCCATCGGCGAACTCCATCACCAAGTAGCGCCGGCCGTGCTCGTCGAGCATGAGGCCTTGATACTCGACGACCGCGTCGTTCTTGACCGTGCGCAGCGTGCGCGCTTCCTGATTCAAGAGCGCGATGACCTGCGGATCCTCCGACAGCTCGGAGAGGATGATCTTGATGGCGTGTTCGCTCTCCAGCACGACGTGGCGCGCGCGGTAGACCGCGCCCATGCCGCCCTTGGCCAGGAACGCCTCGATGCGATAGGTGTGGCCGAGCACGTCGCCGACCTGGACCGGCGCCGGCGCCGCGCGCCGGGCGACGCCGAACTCGCCCTGCCCGGCATCGCCGGTCGGCGTCACCGGCGTAACGGGCGTCGCGGAAACGCGCGTCGAATCGGCGCCGCCGCTCTGCGAACCGGTGGTGTTCCCGGCGACGCGGGTGCGATCGTCAGCCATGGCTCTCCGCCGTCGCCAGGAGCTGGACGCCCACCACCGTCACATTGTCGGTCGCGCCGCGATCGAGCGCGGCGTCGACCAGCATCTCGACGGAGATTGCGATCGGCCGGTCGCCGCCGAGCAGCGCGGCGATCTCGCGGTCTTCGAGCATCTTGGTCAGGCCGTCGCTGCACAGCAGGAAGATGTCGTCGCGGCGCAGGCGATCCTGGACCATGTCGACGGCGAGCTTGTCATGGGCGCCGACGGCGCGGGTCACGACGTTCGCGTGCGGATGCGTGCGCGCCTGCTCCGGCGTCAGCGTGCCCTGATCGACCAGCTCCTGCACCTCGCTGTGGTCGCGGCTGATCTGGTGCAGCCGGTAGTCGCGCAGCACATAGAGCCGGCTGTCGCCGGCCCAGGCGCAGGCGAAATGCTGGCCGAAGACGAGCAGCGCGACGACGGTGCTGGCGCTCAAGCGCTCGCCACCCTGCGCCGCTGCCTCCTCCTGAAGCTGCCCGTTGACGGATTTGAGCTGGTCGCAGACCTCGGCGAGGAAGGCCGCGGCGGCGGCGGGCGGGCGGACGCGGCCCAGCGCCTCGACGACGAGGCGGCTGGCGCGGTCGCCTTGGCTGGCACCGCCGACGCCATCGGCCACCGCCCAAAGGCCGAGATCCGGACGCTCGAGGAACGCATCCTCGTTGACCTTGCGCACCTTGCCGACATGCGTGACGGCGGCGGAGGCGAGGCGGAAGCCGGGCGGCGCTGATGGCTTCGGCGCGACGGAATGCCTTACCGTGTCTTCCATCCCCACTGCTCCCATCTCCCGTCGAGGAGCGCTGCGAAGCGCTCCACGGACGGCAAACCTTCGGCGAAAACGAGAGACGGCTTGAAGCGGTCGGAACCGCTGGTCCACCACAGCGTGTAACGCGACGCGAGCAGGCCAAGCACGCCGTCAATGGCCCCGGCCGCCGCTTCGGCGCCGCTGGCATCGCCGAGCTCGACCGAGACGGCCCGGTCGGTGCGGAAGGACGCGCCGTCCGGATGTTCCGGCGACGGCGCCGCGATCGCCTCCGCCTCCTGATCGATGCGGTCGAGATCGGCATCCTCCTCGAGCGCGGAGAGTGCGAGCTGCTCGACCTCGTCGAACCAGGCGGCGGCGGTGAGCATCGCCTTGGCCGGCGCCGCGGTGTCGGCGAGCGCGACGGCGAGCGTCAGCGGGAAATAACGGCCGACGCGGTCGACGCTCGGCATCATCACGCCGAGCATCGGCATTTGGCCGCACACGCCCGACGACAGCAGGAAGCGCCAGATCGGCGCGGTCAGGTAGCTGTCGAGCCAGTCCTCGCCGAGCTGTTCCGCGCTCATGGCGATGGCATCCTGCAGCCAGCCGTCCCACGGGTCGGTGAAGTCGCGCGTCAGGCGCCGGGTGACGAAATCGCCGCGTGCCGGCAATTTGCCGAAGAAGCCGAGCCGCGGAGCGAGCGCCACCTCGTTCATAGCCGAGCAGGGCAGCGGAAATCGTGGAGCTCGGTCATTGTGAGGGGGTTGTTGACGCTGTTCGCCCGCACCTCATAGACGGCGGTGCGACCGCCGACCGAGAACCTCACCTGGAGCCGGTCGGATAGCGATGTCTTCTGCACCTGCGCCTCGTCGAAGAGGCGGAACAGCGACCATGGCCCCGACTTGGTGATGCTCGAGGCCTGTCCCGAGGCCGCCGGCGAGAAGGCAACGCGGCCGCGTTCGGTGCCGCCGGTCCCCGGCCACTGCACGAGCGTCAGCCGCGGCGGGCCGTGGGCGTAGCTCACTTCCTGGCCGTTGATGTCGATCAGCACCTGCGTCACTTCGGCATCGAGCGAGACCGGTAGCAGCTCGAACTTGACAGCGGGCGCGGCGCCACCGCCGAAGAAGCCGTCGCGGATCGCCGCGGCGCGCTGGAACTGCGTCAGCACGTCTTGGGAGATGCCGAGTTCGATGTTATCGACCTTCTGCCAGCGCCACGGCAGATGTGAGGTGTCGACGAAGGGCTTGAGGTTGGTCTTGAAGAACGCGTCAATGAGGCCGTTGGGCGCGAACAGCTTGGCGAAATCATCGAGGGTGACGTCGGTCTGGCTGCCGCGGACGATCGGATAGCGGTTGTCGAGCGCGCGCTGACAGAAAGGCAGCACCTTCGCCTGCCAGTCATCGTTGATCTGCACGCGCGCGCCGCCAACCGCGGTGGTGGAGGCGCCGCGCGCGATGCTGGTGACCATCGCGGCCAGCGGCGGTGGAAGGCGCGTTGCGTCGGTCGCCAGCTTCTGCACCGCGCCGCCGTCGGCGCGGGCAACCAGGTCCTGGCCCGGCTGACCCATCCGGTTGAGCTGCAGGTAGACCTCGTTGAGGCCGCGGATGAGATCGTCGATCGGTGCCGGCCCCTGCCCGCCCAATCCGACGAATTCGTGCAACCGCCGGAAATGATCGTCCACCGCCTGCCCGTAGCTGGGGATGGCGGGAACAGCGCTCTGGCCGACGATGCCGGCGAGCTTGTTGGCGGCACCGCTCGCCGCCGCCGTCGCGCCCTGGACCGCCGCCGCGGCCTTGTCGCCGAGCCCACCGCCGATGTCGGGAGCGCGGCTCAGCTGCGTCTCCTTTGCCGCCGAGGTCAGCAGCAGCTTCAGCGGCGAGGTCGGCGCAGAGAGGATGTTCACCACTTCGGCGGCGTTCTGCATGCCGCGGAAGGGCACGACCGCGATGTCCGCGAGCAGCCCGTCCCATTGCGCGATGTAGTCGTTGGTGTAGAGCTGGGCGATGTCGCGCTGCAGGCCGGATGAGATAGTCGCCTCGCCGCCCTTCGGCGCGGCGTCACCGAGCACCCAGCTCTCGCGCGCCACGTCGCGCGCCACGCTGGCGAGCCCGGGCATGAACACCTTGTAGAAGCCCTCATAGGTGTAGAGCCCGGGAATGCCATCCGACAGCAGCTTGCCGGAGTTGCGCACGAAGACGCGGTCGGCGGCGGGACCGGCATTGGCGGCGATGCGCCACTCCGGCAGCTTCCGCGCTGCGGCGCTTTGCTTCATCGTATTGTAGGCGCGGCTCGCCAGCGGCGACTGGAGCAGGGCGCGTCGCGCCGTGTCGATGACGCTGCCGTCGAGACCGATCGGCTGCAGCTGCGCTTCGAGCAAGGCGTTGAGGTGAGCGGTGAGCTCGTTGCGCACATCGTCCTTGTCTGGGCCGGGGAGCTGCGCCTTCCAGTCGAAATCCATCCAGGCACGGATGAGATCCTTGTCCAGCGGCCCCGCCCCGCCCAGCATCAGATAGGTCTTGAGCGCTTCGTGGACGTAATCCGGCTTCTCGAGATTGCCGCGGATCTGTGCGCCCAAGCGAACCAGCAGCCGCGGCAGGAAGATGGTGTTGAGCGCGCGGCGGTAGGCGAGGATCTCCTGCGAGCCGAGCTTGTCGCCCTGATAGAGGCCGAAGCTCACCGACCACGGCACGCTCTCGGACCGCGCGTCATAGCCGGCGGGCATGGCACGCAGGAAGCGCAGTGCCGGCAGCACGCGCAGCACGTCGCCGTCGTTCACCTGCGGCGTCGCCACGGGCGCCACCGCCTGCGCATATTGCGCCAGCTGGCCGTCGACCTCGGCGATGAGGCTGCGATTGCCGAAATAGCTCACCGTCCACGCCGCGATAGCGGCGACGAAGACGGCGGCCGCGGCGGCAAAGACGCCCTGGCGCAGCAGCGCCTGGCGGCGCTCCAGCTTGGCATCGGCGCCGGCGACGCTCGCTTCGGCGAAGACGACGCCGCGCATCAGCCGCGTCAGGAAATAGCCGCGGCCGGCGCCGCTGAACGCCGACAGCCGCTGGCGGTCGAGGCCGAAGGTCGCGGCGACGCCGGCCATGATGCGGTCGATCGGCGTGCCTTCCTGCGTGCCGCTGGTGAAATAGACGCCGCGCAGCAGCGGCCGCCCCTCATAGCGGTTGGGCATGAAGATCTCGTCGAGGAACTCCTTCACCAGCTCCTTGAGCGAGGCCACCTGCGCCGGGAAGCCATAGATCAGCGCGCGCTTGTTGAGGTCCGTCTCCTGCTGGACGCGCGCCAGCTGCCGCTCGTGCAGGCGCTGCACCACCGCGTCGTAGCCGGAGGTGAAGCCGACCACGGCGGGTGGCTCGTCATCGCTGCCGCGATCCATCGGCAGCGTCATGCCCCAGACCTGCTCGCGCTCCTCGCGGCTCAGATCGTCGAAATACTCGACGAAGCCGGCGATCAGGTCAGCCTTGGTGAGGAGGACATAGACCGGGAAGCGGATGCCGAACTCCTCGCCGAGCTCACGCAGCCGCTGGCGTATGGCGCGCGCATGCGCCAAGCGTTCGCCGCTCGACAGTCCGACGACATCGGCGATGCTGATGGCGACCAGCGCACCGTTGATCGGCTGGCGCGGGCGGAATTTCTTGAGGAGGCCGAGGAAGCCCTTCCATCCCGCCTGATCGGAGGCGGCGTGGCTGTCCTGCGTCGTGTAGCGGCCGGCCGTGTCGAGCAGCACCGCCTCGTCGGTGAGCCACCAGTCGCAATTGCGCGTGCCGCCGACGCCCTTGACGGGATCCTTGCCGTATTTCGCCGCCAGCGGGAAGTTGAGCCCGGAGTTCTGCAGCGCCGTGGTCTTACCCGAGCCGGGCGGGCCGATCAGCATGTACCAGGGCAGCTGATAGAGGTAGCGACCGCGACCCTTGCCGCCGGCGCCCTTCTTGAGCAGACCCAGCGACTCCTCGAGCCGCTTGCGCAGCAGCGCGATCTCTTCGCCCGCCTCGGGCCCCGCAGCATCCTTCGCCTGGGTCAGGGCCTGCGCCATCTGGTCGTTGGTGCGCGCGTCCTTGACCCGCGAGAAGATGTTGATGAGGCCCCAGACGAACACGATCGCCATCACCACGATGAGGCGCACCATCTCGCTCTCGAGCGGGCGCATGTCGGCGACGGCGATGAGCGGACCGATGAACCAGACGATCAGCGACAGCGCGATCGCGCCGATCAGCGTGACGAACCACTTCGCGGTGAGAATGCCGAGAACCCGCTTCATTGCGCGCTCTCCTGCCGGTTCAGGACGACTTCGATTCGCCGGTTGGCGGCGCGTCCTTCCGGCGTGGCATTGGAGGCGACGGGATCGCCATCGGCGCGGCCTTCAGCGGCGACATCGCGGCGCTGCTTCATGTCGCGGCGCAGCTGATCGCGCACCGTCTCGGCCCGCGCCACCGAGAGCTGGTAGTTGGAGGGAAAGCGCAGCGAGCGGATCGGCACGTTGTCGGTATGGCCGACCACCAGCACGGAACCGGGCTCGCTCTCGAGCGCAGCGGCGACGCGATCGATCAGCGGCACGTATCGGTCGTTGATGGTGGCCGTGCCCGAGGCGAACAGATCGCTGCCGCGCACGCGCACGGTTGCCGTCTGCATCGTCGTCGCCACCGTCACCAGCCCGTCGCGGATCTCCGGCGCGAGAAATGCGCTGAGGCGCTGCCGCAGATCGTCGCGCTGCACCGGCGGCGGCGCCGGCGCGGCGACGGCGAGCGCCACCGGCCCGACCGGCGGCAGGATGGCGAAGCGGTCGAAGACGCGGTCGGACATGCCGTTCAGCATGTAGCTCAAGACGACGAAGACGAGCGTGAGCATGGCAGCGACGCCGAGACCGACCACCCAGGTCGGCAACACCGAGCTCAGCGGGCGATGCGGCGCCTCGAGGCCGCGCCATTGCGGCGACAGCGTGCGGTCGAAATCGCCGCGGATTTGGCGCAGCAGATTGTAGAGGCCCTCGCGCACGCGGCTCAGCTCGGACGCGCCGCGCTGCGCCACGCGCAAGCGCCCCTCGAAGCCGAGCGACAAACAGAGATACATGAGCTCGAGCACATCGCCGTAGCGCCCGGGCTCGCGCTCGAAATGAGTGAGAAACTCGAAGAAGCGCTCACCGCCAGCAACATCGTTGTGGAACACGCTGCACATGCTTTGCCGGGCCCATTGCGCGCCGCTGCCCCAGGGCGTGTTGGTGATGACGTCGTCGATGGTGGCGCAGATGGCGTAGTGGCCGCCGCGCAGCGCCTCACGCGGCAGGCTGGCGCCGGAGACGCGCTGCTCGAAGGCGCGGATTTCCTGGACGACGCGCTCGCGCAGGGCATCGACATTGGCCAGCGACGCGGTGCCGCGCAGGCGCACCGCCAGCGCGAGGAGCGGCGCCGCCGCGCTCACCAGCACATTGGCGCCGATGGCGGGCAGCACCGCCGGGGCGTCGCCCATGCGCGGCGCTGCACCGGGCGCGCCGGCCGGCGGCTGCCCTGGGGCGGCGGCGCGCCGGCCGCCCGGGTTCGGGCGAATCACCGTCTTTTCCGAACCGGCAGAGAAAGGATCGTCGTGGCTCATTGGCCCCTCGCCTTCCTGGATCAGCCCTTGATCGCCCAGAGCTCCATTTCCAGGCCCGGGAACTCGCCGCCGACAAAGAGGGCGAGACCGCCCGAGCCGCCGGGCTTCTGCAGCTGCTTCCACAGCGCCCCGGCGCGATCGAGCTCGAAATAGACGGTGCCGCTGTGATAGGGCAGTTGGCGCGGCGCCACCGGCAGCGGCCGCACCGCAATGCCCGGCAACGCGACATTGACGAGCTGGGCAATCTGCTCGACCGGGCCGATCTTGACTTGCGCCACGAAATTGCGGCGCAGCAGCTCGGCCTGCACCTCGGCCTTCACCGCCAGCACGAAGGCGGCATTGGTGAAGAGCGTGCGGTCCTGCACCACGGCGACGCGGACGCCGTATTGCCGCTCCTGCAGCGGGATCGGGATGGCGTTCTGCTCGAGCACCGCGCTTAAGGCCTGCCGCAGCTCGGCGATGACCGGCGCGAAGCTTTGCTGCAACTCGTCATGCTTGTAGGGCGGGAATTTCGCCGGCCGCTTCTGGCGCGAAGTGAAGGTGGCGAGCTCGCCGGCCATCTCGAGACAGGTGGCGTAGAACACTTCCGGGTGCAGCACGGCTGCTTCCGCCTGGTAATGCGCGAGCAACGGTTCGTAGCGGTTTACCACTTGCAGCAGGAGGAAATCGGCGATCTCGGCGACGCCCGTGGCGCCCGGCGCGGCGACGCGCGCCGCCACGGCCTCGCCGCGATGGTGCAGGAGGCCGTGCAGTTCGGCGAGGAAGCCCGCCAAGGGCTGTTGCGCCGTACAATTGAGGCAGGGCGCGACGTATTTGTCGTCGATCAGCACCGAGCGGTCGGCGCGCACCTCGATGATGCGCGCCACGCCCAGCGAGATGTAGCCGGCGCGCTCGGCGGTGGCGAGCGCGTAGCGCAGCCGCAGCTTGCCGACCTGGATCTGCGCTTCGGCTTCGGCGCCGGCGATGGTGTCGCTCGCCTCGTATTCGGTGGCGCTGTAGCGCGCCACCGTCTCCTCGTTGGCCGAGGTCGCCTCGACGCCGCCGGGCTGGCGTGCCGGCAGGGTCAGATAGACGATGCAGTCGCGGGTATTCTCGGGTAGTTCGAGCGGCGGGGGATGATCGGCGTCCTCGGGGATGCTGAAGGGCGTGCCGTCATCGAGGATACCGCGGCAGCTGATCATCGCGAATTTGCCGATGGCGAGGAGATCGCGGTTGATCTGGACGTCGATGACGCCCCAGGCATGCGAACGCACGCCATCGACGCGACCGCGCACGAGCTTTTCGACATAGCGGTCGAACTGCTGGAAATGCTGGGCCCGGAGGAACATCCCCTCGGACCATATGACTTTGTTATCCCAGTGCATAAAACGTCAAAGATCAAACCTCGAGATCGACCTAAAGTGGCGTGACCTCGCTCACAGGCCGCGCACCGTTTTTCACGCGTCTTGTGCGACCAGGCTCACGTCTTGGCCAAGGTCACCTGCAGCTTCTGCACCTCCGCCTTGAGCTTGGTCGTCTTGGTCGGCGGCACGTCGATCGCCGCCCGCCAGCTCGCGCGGTCGATGTCGCGGAACGACGCGGCGATGCCGATGGTCTGCGCGTTCGGCTTGAGCGGGATGGTGATCTTGCGCGTGCTGCCGGGCGCCACCGTCACTTCCTCGCGCCCCGCCAGATCCGGCCCCAAGGTCGGCGTTTCCTTCTCGAAGAGCTGGAAGAAATCGGCCGCCTCGAACTGCGTGCCGGCGGCAAGCTGGTAGATGCGCAGGACCACCGGCGACGGACGCCCGGCGGCGTCCGGGTTGATGTCGTCGGCCGCGGTTATGGTGAGGTCGACAGTACCGGGAGACGGCGATCCAGAACAGGCCGTGATCAGCGACAGTCCCGTCCCAAGAAAAACGGCAAATGCGCGCCGCCGCGTCAACATGCTTGCCTTCCCTCCGGCGGCCGATTTCGGCCTTATCCCTTAGCCATAGGTATAACCCACAATGCCGCGAAGCGAAACGAAATACACCCGACCCGCCGCGTGCTGATGTCGCGGGCGCCGAGCCTTTCCGGTGCGGAATTGCTGGTCGTGCCCGTCGGCGGGGCACGCCGGGTCAGAGCTTCTTCGCCTGCTCCTCATAGGCGTTGGCGAAGGCGCGGCCGAAGGTGCCGCGCACGTCCTCGGAGACGTCGGCGGCGATCTGCTTGTAATGCTGCTCGTAGATCTCCCAATACTTGGCCTTGCGCGCCGCCGGGAGAATGTTCTGCAGCAGCGATTGCTGCTCGAGCCGCTGCTTCAGCGGCTCGGGATCGAACTGCCGCAGCAGCGCGGCCACCGCCGCCTGCATGCCGCCCAGGAGCGCGATCTCATGGGTCCGCAGGTCCTTGAATCCTTCCTGCACCGCCTGGGCGCCGGTGAGATATCCCGGCCGGCCGCGGCTCAGCAGCGCCAGCAGCAGTTGGTTGACGTCGACGGCGAATTTCAGCGGATTGTTGTTGGCGGCGCGGATGACGGTCTGCTCGACCCGGTATTCCGACTTGATCATCGCCCGCGTCGCCAAGGCATCGCGCAAGCCCGCCGCCATCTCGCGGAAGAGCTGGCCGACCGCCGCCATGAGCTCGGCCGGGTTCTCGTCGCGCAACGCGCCCGGCTCGATCCCAGCGCCTGCGAGGAAGGCGGCGAGCAGCGCCGCGGCGTCGCCGCCAGTGGACGCCGCGCCGGCGCTCGGCCGCGCCGGAGCGGCCGGCCGCATCGCCACGGCCGGCGCAACGGCCGGCTCGGGCGGCAGCTGCGCGCGCGGGGTCGCGGCCGGCGCGGCAAACGCCGCCGGCTGAGGCAGCGCCGGGCCGGGACCGATGGCGCCGGGCATGGCGAATCCGCCAATCTCGGGCAACGCCGCGGCCGAGCCGAATCCGGCCTCGATCGGCAAGGGAGGAGCGGCAGGCCAGGCGGCGGCGCCGGACGGCGCCGCGCCCCGGCCGGGCATTTTCTCGACCACGACCGGTGGCATCGCCGCCGGCGGCGCCGGCATTGGCGGCTGGATCAGCGGCTCCGCGGCGTCCGCGAGCGGGTCCCAGTTGGTGGGGATGTTGCGCGCGGCGACGGCGGGCGGCTGAAAATGGACGCGCTCCGCCGAGATGTGGTCCGCCTGGGCATATTGGTCGGCCGAGAGCTCGCCGGCCGGGGGGTTGGGATCGAGCAGCCAGTCCGGGCTTTCCGGGATGACCGGCGCGCCCGCCGGCGGCGCGGCGAAGCCCTGCATCTCGCCGGGAGAGCCGGCGAA
>WNFF01004171.1_pt1 | contig 21249 bp, 13 predicted proteins | sample 5400441 | NCBI WGS metagenome assembly WNFF01 (sample SAMN13153345, study PRJNA577476) | soil metagenome | isolation source: 120 cm saprolite under Douglas fir tree site 2 hole 3 replicate 1 | place: USA:California | collected 2015-04-18
ATCTTCTGCTCATCAATTCGTTTTTATCTTTTCCCGGAATTCTCCTGGCGATTGCGTTTGCTGCTTTCTTCGGTCCCGGAATCGGCAAAGTTATTTTAGCCTTGATCATCACCGGTTGGGCCGGATACGCTCGGCTGGCGCGCGCGCAAGTTCTGAAAGTGAAGGAATTGGAATTTGCGCTGGCTGCGCGTTCGCTCGGCGCTTCGCATTCGAGAATTATTCTGAAACATCTGCTTCCCAACATTTTGCAACCGGTTTTGATCCAAGCCACCATCGGAATGGCCGGAGCGATTCTCGCCGAGTCCACGCTGAGTTTTCTTGGGCTCGGCGTTTTGGCTCCGATTCCGAGTTGGGGCGCCATGCTGAATGATGCTCGCGGACATTTGTTCGATGCGCCGCACATGGTCGTTTTTCCCGCGTTGGCGGTGATGACCGCGGTACTGGCGTTTAATTTGCTGGGCGATGCGTGGCGCGATTGGCTTGATCCGCGTACGCGTTCGCAAATGGCCGCTCTCGAATCCTCTAAGTAATTTACAAAAATTCACGACCGCAAAATGCTCACGCAGTTGCGAGCGTGACTTGCGTGCCGCGGCCGACGCCTAGACTTTTCGATGCATTGCCGCGATTGATGCCGATTTCCACGAAGCCGTTGGAGCCGATATAGGAAAACGGTTCGCCGGGGTTTCCTTTTGCGAACGTGTCTACCAGTTTGGTCACGGAGTGATTGCCAAGCGTAATTTGTACGGTTCCGTTTTCAATCGCAGCGGCGGGCAAATCTTCCGGACGGAAATTGGTGATGAGATTCCCGAAGCCGTCGACGCGCAGGACCACGCCTTTGCTCACTCCGTCAGCAGCTTTCGGTTTGGGCATCGCGAATTTTTTGTAGTCGGTGATTTCTTCGCCCATGGCGGAAGCTTGCGCGCCTTTCGCGAGCCACCCGGCAATTGGCGCAAAAACGTCACGTCCATGAAAAGTTTTGCTGACTGGTTGCAAATAATAGTGTTCGACGTTGGCGTGGCGCACCAGAATATTTTCTTCGCACTCGTACACCAGGGAAAGAACGCCGTTATCGGGCGCGACAAAATATTGCGTGTCACCGGTGACCAGCAGCGGACGCCGCTCGGTTCCTACTCCGGGATCGATCACCACGACGTGAATGGTGCGCGGAGGGAAGTAAGAATACGAGGAACCGATGGTCAGCGCGCCATCGAGCAGATCGTACGCCGTGACATCATGCGAAATGTCCACGATGGTGACGTCCGGATTGATCTTCAGAATGACGCCCTTGAGCGTTCCAACCAGATGGTCGTTAGTTCCGTAGTCGGTGGTGAGAGTAATGATGGGCCGTGGCGCCAAATGATCCTGCCTTCTGAGAGAGGTGGTGGTGTTGAGACAAGCATCGCGTGAAGCGTTGGTTGCAGTGCTCTGTACGACGCTAACGAAGGCTTCGGCAATCGTCAATGAAGCCGCGCAGGTTTGCGTCGTAAAAAACATGGGTGTGGTGGCGCAAGAGCGGAGGCGAATTCCGCAGTCGGTGGATATTGAAAATTGAAATGACCCGAAAGGAGAGAACGCAACGGCAGTGAAGCTCCGCAGAAATTTCGGCGAGATATGGGCCGAGGACTTCGGTGGCTGTGGGCGCTGGGGTAGGAACCCACGTCCGAAGCTTGGGAAGCTCTAAATAAAAACTCTAAAAGCGCGATTGCATTGGCAGCACTTAGCATATTAAGGATGGCCTTAATTGGAAACAAAACGGAAATCGAAAGCAGTATGGATTGCGGCTCACGACCTTGTTTTGGCCATTTACACCCTCAAGAATCCGCTCAGGAAATCTTGAAGATTAGAGTCGAGAGCGCCCTCCTGAGCGATCACGGCGGGGTCATAAGCTCGAAAGATTGATATGCATTTAGTGGAACCTACGGATTACGAGTTTGTGACGGTCAGAGCGATATAGACCGAGGACATAGAGAATCACCGTTCCCTTGTTGGAGTAAATGACTTGCCGGATGCGCAGCAGTGGTTCGCGCCGTGTCGCGAGATCGATATCGTTCGAACCGAGCTCTATGTCTTGGGAGTTTGTGCAGAGCCCTTCCAGATGCTCTGCCCGGTGACCTTTCTTCCAAGGTTGAAAGGGCGCTGAATCGGGGCAAAAGCCCCGTAGTAGAGTAGAGTTCTTTGCATACTATGGATAGAGAGTGCACGGTCGTTCTGATTGTCTTGACAACTCTGGTCTTCTCTCCTTTAGTGGATGGCCTAAGCGCCCAAGATTCCCATCCCACGGCCCAATCTGGCGATGCCACAAAAGGACAGACAGGCAAAGAGGACTCCGCGCCAGCCCCCCGCATATTCTTCCGGGAGGTTGCGTCTGAGGTTGGCGTCACAACCGTGCCGAATACCAACACCGACCGGCGGTATGTGTTGGAGACAGCGGGTGGGGGCGGAATCGCCCTGTTTGACTGTGACAATGACGGCAAGCTGGACCTGGCGGTAGTCAATGACTCCACAATTGAGCAGTACCGTAAGGGTGGAGATTTGATGATCACGCTGTACCGCCAGGACGGCAACGGTTCCGCGCTGCATTTCACCGATGTGACCAAAATGGCGGGCCTGACCACGCGCGGGTGGGGAATGGGGATCGCTGTGGGAGACTACGATAACGATGGGCTTCCCGACTTATACGTGACGGGGTATGGCCACAACGTGCTCTACCACAATCTCGGAAACTGTAAATTCGAGGACGTGACCGCGAAGGCCGGGGTGCAAGGCGGAGGATTCAGCACGGGCGCGGCGTGGGCGGATTATGACCGCGACGGGAAGCTGGATTTATTTGTCGCACGGTACGTGAAGACGGATGCAAATCATCTTCCAGACCCGGCGCGGAGTTTTCGTGGCTATAGAGGAGTAGCGTTCGAATTGCCCGACACGATGGAGGGAGAAACCGACCTGTTATTTCGGAATCGGGGGGATGGCACGTTTGAAGAGGTTTCCGAAAAAGCGGGAGTCAACGATCCCGGCAAACTTCATGGGATGGGGGTGACATGGGGCGATTATGACGGGGATGGATGGCCCGACCTTTATGTAACCAATGATTTTGGGCGGACGTTTCTTTACCACAACCGGCGCAACGGCACGTTTGAAGAAGTGGGGAGTGCCTCGGGAACGGGCCTGGGGCCAGACGGACAGGGCTACGGAAACATGGCAGGCGATTTCGGGGATTTTGACCGAGATGGCAAACTCGACCTGTTTGTTACGCGCGCGGATAATCAGCCTGCGAGTCTTTATTGGAATCAGGGCGATTATTTTGTGGACATAGCGCGCAAATCTGGAATTGCGAGCGTGACGAAGGCTCCGGTGAAATGGGGGACCGGCTTTGGGGATTTTGACAATGACGGATGGCTGGACATAGTTGTGGCCAACGGCAACTTTTCGTCGTTGCTGGACACGCTGCCGAAGGAGGGGAAGTTCGCCCAGCCGATTCAACTTTTTCGCAGCCGGGGGAATCTCACCTTTGAGGAAGTAGCCGATGAGGCGGGGCTGAATGCCGGGCGGCTCTATTCGCGAAGGGGGACGGCGTTCGGGGACATCAATAATGATGGAAAGCTGGATGTAGTGATCTTCAATGTTGGCGCTCCGCCGTCTGTGTTTCTAAACGAAACGACGAACGCAAACCATCGCGTGCTCTTTCGGCTGATCGGGACGAAGAGCAACCGTGCCGCCATCGGCGCTCGCGTGAGCGTGACCACTTCTAAAATGACGCAAATCGACGAGGTCCGCGCGGGCGGCAGCTACAATTCGACCAACGACACGCGGCTGCACTTCGGGCTGGGAAGCGAGACGGTGATGAATAAGATAGAAGTTTCTTGGCCGAGTGGTTTGCGGCAGGAGTTTCGGGAGGTTCAGGGGGACGCGATTTACGAGATTAAGGAGGGCGAGGCGATTTGGAAGACCGCACAGTTGGCTGCGCCATGAAAAGCGCTGATACGCCAATTTGATGGGATTTCTCCGGAGCCTCTAGGAGAACCAAGAGTAACCCAAGACGCAAATTCCTACTCCTCAACTGGGGAACTCTCGCCGGAGCAAATCGTGGCGCTGCTGCGGCAGATTAAAGTAGAAATAGCGAACAGGAAGAGCACAGCTAGCTATGCCAACACAATAACTACCAGTAGCGGGATTCACGACTATGGTGGCAATAGGGAACCTCGACTCTTTACGTAACGCAGACTCCTTTGCAACGCGAGCTATCGATATCTTCGGATTACGAGGTTGTGACGATCGGAACGGTATAGCCCCAAAACGTACAAAATTACCGTTCCTTTGTTGGAGTAAATGACCTGCCGGATGCGCAGAAGCGGTTCGCGCCGGGGGACTTCAAGAAGTTCCGCGGTTCTAGGATCCGCGGCGGTAGCGTCGACCTCCTCATCGGCGTATCCCAATTCCACTTTGTAGTGTTGCTTCAGAATGGCAAACAAAGACTCACGATTCAAAGGAGCATCCAGAAACCCTGGGAATTGCGCGGCCGAAAGATGGCAGATCTCCAGTGCAAACGGTTCTCCCGCGGCGTGCCGCAGCCGTTCGAGTTTGATGGTGCGGCTCTTTGGCGGTAGGGAAAGGCGCGCAGTAGCTTCCTGCTCGTCGTCGACAATTCTTGCTAAGAGCACTTGCGAACCGGCGGTCAGATTGCGACTGGCCATTTGCTCGGTGTAGCTCATCAACTTGTTGAAATGAATTTTTGGAGCAGAGACGAAGGTGCCGACACCGCGGCGGCGCTCGACTACACCTTCGCGCTCCATCGAGGCCAGCGCATGGCGCGCGGTCATCAGGCTGACCTGATGGAGCTTCGCAAGTTCCCGTTCTGAAGGAACTACATCGCCGGGCCGCAGGCCTCCGGACTCAATTTTCTGCAGGATGGTGCCCTGGATCCTTTGGTACGCGGGCTCGCCATTCCGAGTCTTTACAGCCATGCAATTTTCCTCGACGTAAAGCCAACAATGCTAAAAGCTTTTTAATTCAAATACTTACCGGACGTTGTCGAATGGCACGAGCCATGTTGTGCGTTCCAAGGTCACGCGCAAATTGAGCTCTTTTCCATCGTTCATCGGACCAGACCCAAGCACCCGGCGGAAGAACAGCACCCCTTCCGCAACTTCCCGCGATATAGAGCGCAGCGGATAGTGCTATACTGCGCCTGACGTAATGCCCTTATAAAGTAAGATTTTCTTCTTGACAAGCATTATTTAGTGCTATAGAGCTATACCTCATTAATTCAGTTGGTTCACCGGGGTGCTGTGAGCAGTACTGCAGATTTCAATGAGAGAAGAGATTTCCTGAACGACAGGGGTCTCGAATCGGAGGCATGGACATGAAGAAATGGCTTGTTTGGGGGTTGGGGTTGGTATGTATCGCGCTGGCCGTATTGTTGTGCAGCGCGAATGTAACGATGGGGCAGGAAGTAACGGCGACAATTACAGGAACGGCAACGGACCCGAGCGGCGCGGCAATCGCCGGAGCCAAGGTTACCGCGAAGTCGGTGGAGCGCGGCATCACATACACGGCCGAGACCAATGAATCCGGTCTCTATCGCATCTCGCAGCTCCCGGTCGGTAGTTATGAACTCAAAGTGGAGAAGACGGGGTTCGCTTCGCTCGCGTATCCGGCATTTGTCGTCACGTTGAATCAAGTGGCACGCATCGACGTAACCCTGAAAGTCGGCCAGGTTAGCCAGACCATTGAAGTGACCAGTGCTGTGCCAGTTTTGAAGACGGAAAGCACGCAAGTCGATACGATTATCGACGCGGCTACCAACGATAACCTGCCCCTGGCGTCACGAAATTACGTCCAATTGACTCTGCTTGCACCGGGGTCTGTGTCGACCGACCCCAGCAGCTTCAGCAGCGGCAACAACACCGGCGGTTATGGAGCGCGTCCGCTGATCAACGGCAACCGCGAGCAAGCCAACAATTTCCTGCTCGACGGCATGGATAACAACCAGGTGTCGGATAACCTGTTGGGTTATACGCCGTCTCCTGATGCAATCGAGGAGTTCAACCTCATCACCAACAACGCCCCAGCCGAGTTCGGTAATTTCATGGGCGGGATTGTCAGCGCGGCCATCAAGTCGGGGACCAACAGCTTTCACGGCGACGTTTGGGAATTTTTCCGCAACGACAAATTGAATGCGAACAGCTGGTCAAATAATTTTCACACGACAAATGGAGTCTGGGATCCGCTTCCCAAAGCCAAATTGCGCTGGAATATGTTTGGCGCCACCTTGGGTGGTCCTATCTTAAAGAACAAACTGTTCTTCTTCGCAGACTACCAGGGCCAGCGTTTCGATATTCCAAGCTCAACCAGCGCATTTACCGTTTACACGGCCGCCGAGCAGCACGGTGACTTCAGCGCACTGTGCGCCGGTGGATTCAACGGGAGCGGAGTCTGCAATTCAACCACCGGTGCAAACGTCCAGCTCTACAATCCCTGTGCGGCCAATACCGGATTCAATGGCGTGAACTGCACCCCCGCCGCGAGTCGTCAACCGTTCGCTTTTAACCAGATCTGCGGCATTGCGGTGGCCGTAGGTACACCGTGTCCCGCGGCAAATAGTATGATCAGCCCGGTGGCAGCCGCTCTGTTTGCCTCTGCGCTGTATCCAAAAGCTATCGGCACCAGCCTGCAAAACAACGCGCTTAACACCAGTGTCTCTGCCTTCAACGTAGACCAGGGCGATCTTAAGGTCGACTACAAGGCCACTGATAAGGACAGCATTTCGGGCCGGTATACCCGAGCCTATCAGAATAACCCGTCCACAAGTTCTCAGCCGTTGCTGGGTAACGGCTTTTCAACGACGCCCATTTATAACATCGTCGGCGATTGGGCCCGAGTGATCAGGCCGAACCTGCTGAATGATGCGCGCTTTGGCTGGAGCCATGTCACTCTGAATAGCGGCAATAGCTTTGATTCGAGTGTCGGCGCATTCGGCAATACTATTGGCATCGGGAATGGTAACCCCTCGGGCGTCAATGGACTCTTAGCGCTCAACTTCAGCAATTCGGCCCTGACGAATCTGGGACAAGCGGAGCAAACCCAGAGCTTCGATGACCACGTCTGGCAGGCGGAAGACTCCGTGACCTGGACGCGCGGAGTGCACAACTTCAAATTCGGCGGCCAATACTTCCGCCAGATCATCAAAACATTTTATGCAGGCAATAATGGTGAGCTTGGCCTGATGGATTTTGACGGCCGGTTTACCAGCAACGTCATCGGCAGTGGCGGCAGCGGCGCCGGAGATGGTGGTGCGGACTTCTTCCTCGGGTTCCCCTTTCAATATGGCCGTGGTATCAGCACCGGCCAAACCTGGCAGCAGTGGAGTAATATCTTCGCCTTCTACGGCCAAGATACCTGGCGCGTCTCGGCGCACCTTACCTTGAATCTTGGGTTGCGGTATGAGGCGCACAGTCCCTGGGAGGAAACCAACAACCACCAGGCTAATTACAATTTCGCCACCGGCAATATTGACCTCGCCGGCCAGGGCCGAGCCAGCAGAGCTCTCTATAACGGCTTCTACGGCGGAAAGGACTTCCAGCCGCGTGTCGGTTTTGCGTACACGCCCGGAGGACGGTTTGCCCACACCGTTGTGCGCGGCGCGTTTACAGTCTCTTCTTACCTGGAAGGGACAGGCACCAACTTGCGTTTGCCCCTCAACGCGCCTTTTTCCCCAAGCGAAATCAACGCCATCTATAACAACACGGCGTTGCCTGCTACGACCACCAAGGACGGCATTGCGACCACAGCAGCCGGGCAGTCCTGCGCAGCGCCAGCGTTTGCGTGCTATGCCGGAGCCTTTCTCCGCGTGTGGGATCCGAAGGTGCAGCCGGCCATCGACGATCAGTGGAATCTGACGATCCAACACCAATTCTGGGGGGATACTACCTTCCAGATTGGATACGTCGGTCAGCGCGCCGTTCACTTGATGGTGCCGTTCGACTACGCGCAGCGCGTCTTGCTTCCCAATTCATCTTGCGGGACACCTCCGTGCACAGCTCCCAGCCCGTTCTTTGCCCAGAATCCGACGCTCTATAACGTATTGGGAAATGGCGGCCCCGGTGCAACGGTTTCCGGGACGCAGTCCAACGGAACCATGGGGTACAACTCGTTGCAGGCGGTCCTGCAAAAACAAATGACGCACGGCTTGCAATACCAGGTCTCGTACACCTTCTCCAAGTGCATGTCCGATAGCACCGGTTACTATGGCGCTTGGAATAACGCCTCCAGCGCATCGGCGTACTGGCAGAACGTCTACGATTCAAAGGCGGAGTGGGCGCCATGCTATTATGACGCCACCCACGTCATATCAGCCTATGCGATTTATGAGTTACCGTTTGGCAAAGGCAAGAAATTCGGCGGCGAAAACAAAGTAATCAACGCAGTCATCGGAGGATGGCAGGCTAGCCCGATCATCAGTTGGCGCACCGGCTGGCCGCTGCCTATTTTCGGAGCGGATGAATCCGGGACGTTCGGGCGCGGTCCGCGCGCTGATTGCATTAGTCTCCCCTCAACTGGAAATACGCCGATCAACCAGACGAATTTTCCAGACACTGGCGGCATCCAGTGGTTTACAAACAACAACAACTTTGTTAACCCAAGCGTTGGAACTTTCGGCAATTGCGCTCCGCAGTTAGCAGGGCTGCGAACGCCGCATTTCTCCGACATAGACCTGGGTTTGCAGAAGAACTTCCAAATGACAGAGCGGTTCAGGTTGCAATTCCGAACGGACTTCGTCAATGCGTTTAACCACGTACAGCTGAACGTGCCCGGCACGGGTATTGGCGCTAACATGGGGCAGATTAACGGTGCCCAGCCTTCAAGGAATATCCAGCTTGCGCTGAAGCTCTACTACTAAAAATAAAACGCGTATAATGAGGCAGGCGCACACCCCCGCCTGCCTCATTTTGTTTTTGGGCGACTTATTCGGAGAAGCGGTTCAATAGCGCGTCCCATGCGAAAGTTCAGCCAATCAAGAATGTACGCGGCTTTCTTGTTCTCTCTAAGCCTTGTGTGTTCGGGTTTTCCCCTTGCGGCTCAGCAAGAGAAATCGTCCTCCCCAGCAGCCACTGAATCCCCTTTATCCATAGAAAAAGCACTCACTTTTGCTCAACAGGGCCGTTGCCGGGAAGCCATTCCCACACTCAAACGGGCAATGAGCAGCCAAGCGCAAGCGTCAACGAGAAAAACGGTCGGGATTGCCGGGCTACGTTGTTCTCTGGATCTGAATGATCGAGACTCCGCCCTCGACTTTATCCGGCTGCTCAGCAGACAGTTTGCCCGGGATCCTGAAGTGCTTTTTGTCCTGGTCCATGCGTACTCCGATCTCTCGACTGGAACGGCCCAGGAGCTCGGCCGTACAGCGCCGCAGTCGATAGCCGCCCATAAGCTGAACGCTGAAGCGCTTGAGATGCAAGGGAATTGGGACGCGGCCCAGCTCGAATATGAAGGTATTATCGAAAAAAATCCCGGCATCCCCGGCATTCATTTTCTCCTGGGCAGGCTATTGCTCTCGCGACCCGATGCCCGCGATAAATCCACCGAACGTGCCAAACAGGAATTCCAGAAAGAGTTGGAAATCGATCCAAAGAATGCTGGTGCGGTCTACGTCCTTGGGGAGCTCGCGCGTCGAGACGAAGACTGGGATGAGGCGATCGCAAGATTTTCGCAAGCTGCAAAGCTCGATACGACTCTTGCTGAGGCGTATCTGGAATGGGGGTCGTGCTTGGTGACCGTGAAGAAATACACAGAGGCGATTGACCCGCTACGCGTGGCGGAGAAACTGACACCCGGAAATCCAGCGGTGCACTTCAACCTGGCAACGGCGCTGAGCCGCTCGGGGCAGAAAGACGAGGCGGAGAGAGAGTTTGCCATTCACCGAAGTCTCGTTGCGACTGCTCCCACCGCGCCGACCGACGAAAAGCCGCGATAGCCCATTCGTACAAAAGGAAAATTTCAGCGTGAAGGGGATTCGCTCAAAGTTGGAGAGGTATGCGAAATAGCTGGTGCCCTCGGGGGCTGACGCGGCGCGGGTTTCTGGCCGGAATGAGTGCGGGAGCTTTCTTGCTTCCCGGTTGGCGCAATGCGGGCTTTCGAGACGCAGACCGCCATCCGTTCGAAGAGATTTCCGCCGAAAGAAGCGGCATCCGCTGGAGACACGCCAACGGGAAATCCTTCGAAAAGTACCTCCCGGAATCCACGGGTGCCGGCTGCGCTTTCCTGGACTACGACAACGACGGGTGGATGGACATTTATCTTGTCAACAGCGGCGCGTGCGACTTCTGGACTCCCGAGAAGCCGCTGCGCAATGCTCTCTACCGGAACAATCGTGACGGGACGTTTACCGACGTCACCGAAAGGGCCGACGTGCCGGGAAACGCGTATGGGATGGGAGTCGCGGTGGGAGATTACGATGGGGATGGGTGGCCCGATCTATACGTCACGCAGTATCCGCACAGCATCTTGTACCACAACAACGGTGACGGGACGTTTTCGGACGTTACTGCGAAGGCTGGCCTGAGCGCTCCGGGTTGGGGAACTAGCGCGGTGTGGTTTGACTACGACAATGACGGTCGTCTGGACTTGTTCGTCTGCCACTTCGTGGAGTTCAGCAAGGAACTGAACAAACCCTGCGGTGTCCACGAGGACGGCCGCCGCCACTACTGCATCCCCAAAGTTTATTCGCCGAAAGCCAGTTGGCTCTTCCACAACAACGGCGACGGAACTTTTACTGACGTGAGCAGAGATTCCGGTATCGCTGGCCACCTGGGCAAGGCTTGGGGAGTCGTCGCCACAGACGTAAATAATGACGGGCTGATGGACCTTTGGGTAGCGAACGATACCGTCGCCAATTTCCTGTTCATCAATCGAGGGAACGGAAAGTTCGATGAGATCGCCACAGCCGCCGGGGTCGCCTACAGTGCGGACGGCAAAGCGCGTTCCGGCATGGGCGTCGATTCCGCCGACTTTGACCAAGATGGCTGGATGGATCTGTTCGTCAGCAACCTGGACCGCGAACTGTTCGCCCTATACAAAAATAATCATGACGAAACATTTGACGACTTAGCACTTCCTAGCGGTATCGGCAAGGCCACAAGATTCATGAGCGGCTGGGGTTTGAAATTTTTTGATTATGACAATGACGGAGATCTAGATCTCTTTCTCGCCAACGGCAATCCGGATGACCTTATCAGCTCCCTGCACGGCGAGGTCACTTACGAAGAGCCGCTCATGTTGTTTCACAACACTGGGAAATCCTTCCAAAACGTCAGCGGACAGAGCGGGCCGGTCTTTGCTACGAATATGTCGTACCGCGGATTGGCGCTCGGCGACTTCAATAATGACGGCGCCGTGGACGTTCTAATTTCCGTCAACGACGGTGCGCCGGTACTGCTTCGAAATAATGCGGCTCGGCAGAACCACTGGCTGGGAATTCGACTGGTCGGGAAAAAGTCGAATCCCGACGCCATCGGCGCGCGTGTCACCTATCAATCGGGAGATTTGAGGCGCAACCGGATGAAAGTCGGCGGCGGGAGTTACCTGTCTTCGCATGATCCGCGCATGGTGCTGGGATTGGGGAAACGGACGGCAATCGAGTTCCTGGATGTGCAGTGGCCGCAGCCGGGGCGCGGAACCCAGCGCTTCAGCGATCTTCCGATCGACCGCTATATCACAATTGTGGAGGGTGAACAGAAATGGGAATAGTTGGACGCTTGGTCGCACGTATCGCCATTCTGTCAGCGGTGATTTCTCGATGCTCACCTACGAAGATACGCTGCCTTGGGCCGCCGTGATGAAGATGGTGGTGACAAGGAAGATCATGCCGCCCTGGTTTGCCGATCCGCGGTACGGGCATTTCGCAAACGAACGATCGTTGTCTGCGGATGAAATTCGAACTCTGGCGACGTGGGTCAATGGAGGAGCGCAGAAAGGCGCCCCGCAGGACATGCCGCCTCCCGTGAAGAATTTTGTACAGGGTTGGGGCATCCCAACGCCAGACGTCATATTTCAGCTTCCCAAACCTTTCCCGGTCCCCGCCGCTGGAGTCATGGACTATCAGTACGTGATCGTTCCAACTGGTTTTACGGAAGACAAATGGGTGCAGGCACTCGAGGTACGCCCAACCGATCGCGCGGTGGTCCATCACATCATCGCGTATCTTCGCGAGCCAGGCTCCGATTATTTCAAGGACCAGAAGCCCGGCGTATTCTTCATCGCGCCTCCGAAAACCGAAGGCAATACGGATACCAGCGCGTTGCCGAGCGATTTCCTCGTGGGATACGCGCCGGGACAGCCTGCCGAAATTCTGCATGCCGGTGAAGGCAAGCTCATCAGGGCAGGTTCTGACATCGTCTTTGAGGTTCACTACACGCCAAACGGAAAGCCCACGACGGATCAGACCAAGCTCGGGCTCGTCCTTTCGAAATCTCCGCCCAAAGATCGCATCTTGACTCTCTCCGCCTCAAACGGAACATTCAAGATTCCGCCGGGCGATCCGGATTACAAGGTAGACGCGTCGTTCGAGGTACAAAAGTCCGTAAAGCTAGTCGGACTGCACCCACACATGCACTCGCGCGGCAAATCGTTTGAATATCGGCTGACATTTCCGGATGGCAAAACGGAAACCATTCTGAGCGTTCCTGCCTATAACTGGCATTGGCAGCTTTGGTACAACCTTGCCGATCCGATTGATCTGCCGCAGGGCACAAGAATTGAGTGCACCGCGCATTTCGACAATTCGCCAAACAATCCGGAAAACCCGGATCCGACCAAGGCAGTAATTTGGGGACAGCAAAGCTGGGATGAAATGATGGTCGGCTTTTTCAATTTAAGATTTGACGCGGCGATGCCTGCGAAGGAAATCTCTTCGCCAGGAGCGGTGCACGTTCACTGATATGGCCCGACTCGGCGGAAACTCGCATGCCAGGATGCTTTGGCAATTCCTCGCGCTCGCTCTGGCGTCCTGCTTCGTGGGGAGCCCGACGGCCGCGCAGGATAAGACCGTCCGATTCCATGTGGTCGCACTTACCGAACACGTAGGTATCCACAAACCGTTCGTGGATGCGGCAAAGGCCTGGCTCGATAAGCTGTCGAGCGAAAACCATTTCACCGTGGACTACATCGAAGATACTCAAAAAATCGACGACACTTTTCTCGCAAAATATAACCTGTTCATCCAGTTGAATTATCCTCCGTACAATTGGACCGATAAGGCGCAAACCGCCTTCATCAAATACATCGAACAAGGCAAAGGTGGTTGGATCGGATTTCATCACGCCACTCTGCTGGGAGAGTTTGACGGTTTCCAGATGTGGCCCTGGTTTCACCAGTTCATGGGAGGCATCCGCTTCAAGGATTACATCGCAAGCTTCGTCACGGGCGCGGTCACTGTCGAGGACAGAAATCATCCCGTGATGAAGGGCGTTGCATCGCCTTTCGTGATCGAAAACGAAGAGTGGTACACCTACGACACCACGCCGCGGCCGAATGTTCACGTTCTCGCCAGCGTTGATGAAAAGACTTATACGCCGGCCACCGATAAGAAGATGGGCGACCACCCGGTGATCTGGACAAACGGACACATGAAAGCAAGGAACGTTTACATTTTCATGGGTCATCGCCCTGAACACTTCAACAATCCATCGTTCACGCGGATTTTCAGCAATGCCATTTTTTGGGCTGCCGGCGAGCAGGAGACTCGCGAGAAATGAGCCAGGTTCGTGTCCAAACGAAAGTTCGTCGTAGAAGATTTCTATCTTCCGTAATTCAGGCGGTGATGGCGACCTGTCTTGCCCTGATTTTCTCGAGCGGGTTCGCCCGCGCAGGGGGGCCAGCCTTCAAAGTCCTGGCGTTCTATTCAACCGACGTCGAGCCGGATCACGTCAAGACCGCCAAAGACGCCCTCGCTTTTTACAGCGACCTGGCGGCAAAACATAACTTTATATTGGATACCACCACCGACTGGAACAAGCTCAACGAAAACGATTTGAAACCGTATCGCCTGATCCTGTGGCTCAACAACTTCCCCCAGACTCCCGAGCAGCGAGCCGCATTCGAATGGTACATGGAACACGGCGGCGCATGGATTGGCTTCCACGTCGCTGCATACAATGACAAAGACACGCATTGGCCGTGGTTCGTACAGTTTCTCGGCGGCGCCGTGTTTTATTCGAACAATTGGCCCGTCTTGCCGGCGAAACTGGCCATCGATGATCGAACGCATCCTGTGACCAAGGGATTGCCCGCAACTTATGAGTCCCCGGCAAATGAATGGTATCTCTGGAACCCCAGTCCCCGGCTTAATAAAGACGTCCGCGTTCTCTTGACGCTCGATCCTTCGAACTATCCGATTGGGAAAAAGGACATCATCACCGAAGGCGATCTTCCGGTCGTGTGGACCAATACAAAATACCGGATGCTTTACATCAACATGGGACACGGACCCGCGGTTTATGCCGACCCTATCCAAAACGAACTTTTCGAAAATGCGATTCTCTGGCTTGGAAATGGAAAGTAGATGCGTTGGCGGCCGGCATTGTGGAGGCTCCGGGTGACGAGAATTCGAATGTTTGCGATCGTTCTTTGCTTGGCGTTTAGCGGGCGATGCCAGGCTCAAGCACAGGCCGGCGCTCAACCGATGAAGCATCTCCTTGTGCTCGGCGAAGAAAAAGGCTACCGGCATGAAGCTGTGTCACACGCCATGGCTACGATTGAACGCTTGGGCCGTGAGTCCGGTCTATGGACGACGACGATTCGAACCGACACTGAGGTACTCACAAAGAAAAAGCTCGAATACAACGCCAAGAATTTGAATGATTTTGATGCGGTACTCTTCTACACCGGCGGCGAGCTCGAGATGAATCCAGAACAGAAGGCGGCGTTGCTCTCCTTTGTGCACGACGACGGAAAGGGCTTTATCGGGGTGCACAGCGCGACCATCACGTTCACCTCCTGGCCCGAATATGGAGAAATGATCGGCGGATATTTCGACGAGCATCCTTGGGTCACTTTTGATGCACCCATTATTGTCGAGGATCCAGACTTCCCTGGCATGCAGCCGTGGCCGAAGTCGTTTGTCCTCAAGGACGAGATTTATCAGATGAAAGACTTCTCGCGAGACAAGGTTCGCGTCTTGATGCGGCTCGACGCGAGTAAACTCGATTTGAATAATCCACGCGTTCACCGGAAAGACCGCGATTTCGCCGTTACCTGGGCCAAGATATATGGAAAAGGGCGCGTCTACTACTCCACGCTTGGTCACGTCGAGGAAAATTGGGACGATCCTCGGCTCCAGAAAATGTACTTGGAAGCCATCAAGTGGGCGATGGGTCTCGCGAATGCAGATGTAACGCCACGACCGCTCCCAATTCAATCCGGAAGGGCCGGGAATGAGCGGCCCGATTTTCGATCCGGCGCGGTCGAACCCGCATCGGATTCGCGAAAATAAGAAAGCGACGCGATCCACGAGAGATTGAATTCAGGATTGTCGAAACGGAGGCTGAGGCTTTATGTGGCGACTGCTCTTCGCGCTTTTGTTGGCGCTTCCCAACGCACGCGCCGCTCAAGACATGTCCACGACGCCGTCAGCGACTCCGACCGGTCATCCCATTCTGGCACTGGGCTCCTCGGCTCCTGACTTTTCTCTGCCCGGCGTAGATGGAAGGACTCACACGCTCGAGGACTACGCGGCCGCTCCGATTTTGGTCATCGTCTTCACGTGCAATCACTGCCCGATAGCTCAAATGTATGAGCAGCGGATTCAGCAGCTAGAGACCGACTACCGTGATCGCGGCGTCGCCGTGGTAGCGATTGAACCGAATGACCCAAAAGCGCTTCGAATCGATGAGTTGGACTCGTCCGACATCAGCGACAGCCTCGACGAGATGAAAATTCGATTCGAATATAAACATCTCCATTACCCGTATCTCTATGATGGCGAAACGCAGGCGCTTACCCGTGCGTATGGTCCGCAGGCCACTCCTCATGTCTTCGTTTTTGATAAAGACCGCAAGCTGCGCTACGAAGGTCGTATGGATAACAGCTATCGCAAGGAACTGGTGAAGACTCAGGATGCGCGCAACGCCATCGATGCTCTGCTGGCGAACCTCGAAGTAGCGGTCAAGCACACCGGAGTTTTCGGGTGCTCGACCAAATGGAAGGAGAAATCCGCCTCCAGCGAAGCGGCCCTGCGAAAGATCGCGGCGGAGCCGGTAAGGCTGGAAATGGCTACGGCGGAAGATTTGAAGCATCTACGTGAAAATCCATCTAAACATATGACCTTAATTAGTTTCTGGGCGACCTGGTGTGGTTCGTGTATCGACGAGTTTGCCGATTTTCAGGAAACGTTTCAGATGTATAAGGTTCGCGATTTCGATTTGATCACGGTTTCCGCCAACATGCCCGACGAAAAGGACGGCGTCATGAGGATGCTCGAGAAAAAACATGCCACCAGCCGCAACCTCTTGTTTGCTTCGAATGATACTGCGGCCATGCAGGCGGCGTTCGATCCGGCGTGGGAGTCGGCGGTTCCTTACACCGTCCTCCTCAGTCCTGACGGTAAAATTCTCTACAAAAATCTGGGAAGCGTAGACATTCTCGAATTGCGGCGAACGATTCTAGCGAACCTTCCTTCGGATTATATTGGCTTCAACCAGTACTGGAAGACCGATTCCGCAAAAGAGGCTTCGGAGACGACGGGCGGCCAGTAAAATCTTGGCCGCCCGATGCAACCGTGCCGTTTTCTCCTTTGCGGCACTGCTCCACTCCTTGGTTTTGGTAATCCGTGACTTGCAAGACCGGGATGCCATCAAAAGGGCTCCCATCTCTCTGTGTCCACGATTTCGGAGGCCTGATGAAGAAACATTTGCTCCTGCTACTGGCTGCGACGTCCACGTTTTGTACAGCGCTGCCTCGGACCCGCGCGGACGACGAAATTCCGAAAATCGCGTGGCGGCGGCCCATCGGGCAACCTCTTGAAGATCCGGGAGTCCGGAAAAACAAAACAGACATCGATGATGGCTACTGGCAGGGCGCACCGGTTGGAGGATTCGGCGCTGGAACTTTTTCGAGAACATATCGTGGCGATTTTGCGCGATGGCATATAAAAACCGCCGTCCACAAATACGCTCCGGTATCCGCAAACCAATTTGCCATGTTCCAACAAGTCGCCGGAGAAAACGCGGGAATAGCCCGCGTACTCACGGCCGATCACCCAAAGAACGGTGAACTATCCGCTTGGGAGTGGGATTATCCCGTGGGTGCCGGCGAGTATGCAGCACTTTTCCCGAAGTCCTGGTATAGCTACAAGTGGGACAAATTCCCAGCCAACGTCGTCTTGGAGCAGTTCTCACCGATCCTTCCCGAGAACTACAAGGAGAGCAGCTATCCGGTAGCGGTTTACCGATGGCACGCAGAAAACCCGACAAACAAACCAGTCACCGTTTCGGTTATGTTGTCGTGGACGAATATGGGGGGATGGTTTCGAACGTACACGCACGATTTTAAAGCTGTCTTGAATCAGGGCAATCAAAACCATTTTCGTAAAGAGACGGTGCCGGCAAACGCAGCCATGAAAGGTGTTGTGTTTGGCCGGAGCCGTGCGGACGATGTCGTAAACGAATGGGATGGCGAATTTACCATCGCTGCTCTCGAGTCGTCAGGCGTAGAAGTTTTCCACCATACAGAATTTCTCGCCGACGGTGACGGCAAATCGGTATGGACTCCCTTCTCCAAAGATGGAACGCTTGCGAACACCGATACTTCCTGGGTTAGTGCCAGCGAAAAGGTAGGTGGCGCAATCGCCATCAAATTCACGTTGCAACCCGGCGAAAAGAAAATCATTCCCATGGTGATCGCGTGGGATTTTCCTGTTGTGGAATTCGGGCAGGGTCGCAAGTGGAGTCGCCGTTACACTGATTTTTATGGCACCAGCGGCCGTAGTTCGTGGGCGATTGCTCGCGACGGCTTGCTTCACGCCTCGGAGTGGAGCAATGCCATTGATGCTTGGCAAAAACCTTACATCCAGGATGAAAGCAAGCCCGCATGGTATCGCGGCATGCTGTTCAACGAGCTGTATACGCTCACAGATGGCGGAACGTTTTGGGGGCGTCAGCTAAATTCTGACCGCAATGCTCCTGCCACGTTTGCTCTGCTTGAATGTTTTGACTATGCATACTACGGAACACTCGACGTCCGCTTTTACGCCTCCGTGGCGCTTCTGAAGTTTTGGCCAACCATCGATAAGCAGGTGCTACGCGAATTTGCGCAAACCGTGCCCCGCGAGTATCCGGAGTTGGGCTTATGGGTCGCAAAAACGCAAGAAACCGGCAGCCCAGTGTTGCACAAACGAAAGAAAGTCGGCGCCGTGCCGCATGATTTGGGCGTTCCGGAAGGCGATCCGTTCCTTTCCGTGAATGAACCAGGCTGGCAGGATACGAATGACTGGAAGGATCTGAATTCGAAATTCGTTCTGATGGTGTATCGCGATTATGTGCTGACCGGTAAAAACGATAAGGAATTTCTTCGTGAGATGTGGCCAGCGGTTCAGGCCGCAATGACCTATCTCAAGCAATTCGACCACGGTGGCGGCATACCAGAAAACAGTGGCTATCCCGATCAGACCTATGACTCGTGGATCGTGCGCGGAGTGAGCGCGTATTGCGGAGGACTGTGGCTAGCGGCACTGCGCGCGTCGGAAGAAACCGCGCGTGTTCTTGGCGAGAGCAAGTCGGCTGAGGATTATCACACATCGTTCCTGAAGGCGCAGAAAACCTATATCGACAAGCTTTGGAACGGCGAATACTTCCGCTACGACGCGCAGAGCGAATACCGCGATAGCATTCAGGCAGATCAGCTCGCCGGACAATGGTATGCAAATATGACGGGACTAGGCGATCTCGTGCCGAAAGAAATGCAAATTTCGGCGCTCAAGAAAATCTTTGCGAACAATGTCATGAAGTTCGGCAAAGGCGAAATGGGCGCCGCAAACGGTATGGCCTCCGATGGCAGCATCATTCGCGACAACGAACAGGCCCAAGAGGTTTGGGCGGGTACAAGCTTCGCGCTAGCAGCTCTTCTCCTTAGCGAAGGACTAAAAGAAGAGGCCTACCACACAGCGTGGGGCATTCATCACGTAATTTACGAGAGCAAAGGCTACTGGTTTCGCACGCCGGAAGCCTGGAACGACTCGGGGAATTTCCGTGCTTCGATGTATATGCGTCCCGCCGCGGTATGGGCAATGGAGACGATCAGTCCTCCTTCGCACTAGGCCACGGCGGAGTTCTCTCTCCTCGTCAAAGCGTAGTTGCCATCGAACGCGAATGCATGGGCTCCTTCGAACCGAGTTGAACATAATTGTTCAACTACACTAGGACTCGGCACGAAGGAGCCGGAGAAATACACGGAAGGTTAGTGGCTCGGCACGAGCGAAAACCCGCTGGCACCAGCCGAAGGCTGTTGACCTTGGGACGAAAAGGCGGTTAGCAGAGAAGTGGCCTCGTCGATTTGCTTGCGCGTCATCAGGTGCGAGATTTGTCTTCGGCGGTCAGCGCCAGAGGCATCGCCCCCGACGACCGCGCGGGAATACCAAGTGTAGGCAGCGACGTAATCGAGCGGCAGGCCAACGCCCTGCTCGTACAGGTAAGCTAGATTAGTTTCCGCGCTGGGCAGACCTTGTCGCGCGGCAAGTCTCACCCACCGCGCAGCTTCACCGTAATCCAGTTTGACGCCCAAACCTTTATAGTAAGAAACCCCCAGACTGTTTTGAGCCTCGGCAGATCCTGAATCGGCTGCCGCGCGAAACCACCTTGCGGCTTCCTTGTAGTCGCGGGGTATTCCGGCGCCCTGGTAGTAAAGCGTCGCCAGATTGCACTGGCCGACCGGATTCCCGTGTCGGGCGGAAGCGAGATACCATTCGAACGCTTTGTCCATGCTCTTCGGGACGCCTTGGCCATGCTGATAGAGAGAGGCCAGATTGTTTTCGGCGGTCGAGTGGCCCTGAAGTGCTGCGGCACCGTAGTTCTCCGCGGCCTTGGCATAATCCCGCGCTAGGCCTTGGCCATGTTCGTATAAGTAGCCGAGGAGGAATTCCGCATCAGCGTTACCCTGAGCCTTGGAAGCTCGAAGCCACTTGAGGGCGGATTGGTAGTCCTGATTGCTGGGATTGTTTCGTAAATAAGACTGCGCGAGGTTGTATTGAGCAACAGCGTCGCCCTGCTCCGCCTGCGACTGTAGTGTGGAAAAGGACGTGCCAGCACTCTGCTGAGCAATCTGCTCAGCCCCCCTTTGTTGAGCCCTTTGCTGAAAGTGTGGCGCGGCGTAACCAGACTGAACCTTCACAAACACTGCGGCGAGAAGTAACAACCGTGTAACAAACGAGTATGACTGGCGCAGTTGCAAGCCCATAATGGTCTCCCTTGGTAACGCGGAACTTGATTTCGGTGCGCCAGACTACGGTCTGGTAAAAAAGGCTATAGAGCCAGCAAGCACCGCGAGCACACCACGGCAATGGCGCAAACGGGCCAGCAACGCCGCGCCAGGAAAAAGGTGACGCGGCACGCGCATTCCCCGCTCACGCCGAACGCGTGACGAGCTCTCAGAACCACTCGGCGGAACTGCATTGCTACCGTTATTGACGAGAGAACCTATGGAAAAGTTCGGTCTTGTTGCGAGATTCTCACATTCAATTTATCGCTACACCCGAACGTCTTTGCGAATGCTCGCGGCTACGACAATGACGGAAACTTGGATTTATTTATCGCCAACAGCCATCCCGACGACTCGATCGACAAGATTAAATCCGACGTGACCTATAGCGAGCCGCTTCTGCCCTTTCACAACACGGGGAAGGGACTCGAGGACGTAAGCCTGCGATAGGGGACTTCAACAATGATGGTGGCGTGGACGTACTGGTGGGCGTCAACGATGGCGCCCCGGTTCTGTTGAAGAACAACGTCGGATCACAAAACAATTGACTTGGAATTAAACTTGTAGGGAAAAAGTCGAATCCTGATGCAATCGGCACGCGAATCACCTATCAATCCGGATATCTTAAGCGCAGCCGCGTGAAAGTCGGCGGGGGTGCACGACAAGAAAGTGATGAGTCATGCGGCCCTGGGTTCTGACCTGCGTTCCCAAAAATCCTGAAAGCGGCCGCTGAGTTTTGAGCAGCGAAGCGCGATGATGGCGTTGGAGCCGGGAACGGTCCAGTGCATC
>WNFF01001140.1_pt1 | contig 21242 bp, 24 predicted proteins | sample 5400441 | NCBI WGS metagenome assembly WNFF01 (sample SAMN13153345, study PRJNA577476) | soil metagenome | isolation source: 120 cm saprolite under Douglas fir tree site 2 hole 3 replicate 1 | place: USA:California | collected 2015-04-18
TCCTCGACTTCATGGACGGTGTCACCGCGGCTTTTCCGAACCGTCAGCTTCACGTCATTCTGGACAACCTCAACACCCACAAGAAGAACGAGCCATGGCTCAAGGCCCATCCCAACGTGCAATTTCATTTCACGCCGACAAGCGCCTCCTGGCTCAATCAGATCGAGGTATGTTTCTCGATCTTGCAAGGGCAGACGCTTAGCGGCGCCTCCTTCACAAGCCTCAAACAGCTCGAGCAGCACATCGATGATACATCAGAGCATATAATGACCAAGCTGAACCCTTCGTCTGGACCAAGAAAAAGGTCCGTCAACGCCGCTTCAAAAACCGCCGTATCACCCAGCTACGATTCCGGGTACTAGTTCGATACCACCAGCCGGCGCAAAAACTAACGGCCGATGCGGCGGCGTTGTTTCAGTTCCGCTTCCACTTATTGTATATCGTACTACGGGAAATTTTCAGCAAGCGAGCAGTCGCGGAGATATTGCCACCGCACTCCCTGATTGTCTTTTCGATGATGTTCATCTCTGCCTCATGGAGCAAGGATGATTGCGCCGTCGCGCTCACATTTGCCCTGGAACGCAGCACATTCTGTGCGACAAACTCTTCCGGAAAGTGTTCCGGCTCGATCAGGCACCCCCGATCAACGATCGCTGTCGCTGAAGCGATGATGTGACCGAGCTGCCGCAGATTGCCGGGCCATAGATGTCGCACCAATAGATCGCGCGATGCTTCAGACAATTCAAATCTACCGGCGATACCTTCCTTCTCCAGATGGAACTGCGCAAGCTCGAGAATGTTTGAGCGCTCCCGCAGCGGAGGAAGAGTCGCGCCAAGTCCATTGATACGATAGTACAGGTCCTCCCGGAAAAGTCCCTTTGCGATCAGCTCAATCAGATTGTGGTGCGTCGCGGAAATGAGGGCAATATCGATTGGCCGCTCCCGGCTATCGGCCAACCGAGTGACGGAACGCTCCTGAAGGACTCGCAATAGCTTGGTCTGAGAAGACATTGGCATGTCGCCAATCTCGTCGAGGAATAGCGTGCCGCCGTTAGCTAATTCGAATTTGCCTGGGGCACCGCCGCGACGGGCGCCCGTAAAGGCCCCATCAGCGTAACCAAATAGTTCGGCCTCAATGAGGGACTCGGGCAGCGCACTGCAATTCACCGGAACGAAGGGTCCGTCGGACCGGGCGCTCAGACAATGTAGCACGCGTGCAACCAGTTCCTTGCCGCTACCGGTCTCACCCGCAAGCAGCACGGGCAGGCCGCGCAGCAAACCGCGTTGCACCCGCTCCACCGCCTGAGCAGTTCGGCGGTCACCCGCGACGACCCGAAACAACGACATCGCGGTGTCGTATTTTGACATCCCATCTTTGTCCAGGGGGTGTTGCCCGGAGTTCCCAGGGCGACGCTGCTTAGCGAAGGGCTTAGACGACGATGTCTCGAACTGACCCATCACCCGCAGACCTGAGACGGATCGAAGAGTCCTAAATCGACCTGAAGCACCTCGGTCGAGTACGGCTTCCGCGAATGAGATCGACTCGAAAAGGTCCTCGAACTTTACGTTGTTTGCGCAGGGGTCGATTGCGAGGATCGTTCTGGCCCGGCTGTTACCTCCCAGCAGGCGTCCATCTGGATCGAATGCCAGGAGCGCCTCCCAGGGCGTCGCAAGCAGTTCTTCCCGAGGACTGAATGAAAATAGAGCGGCTCCGCTCATGTTGCGTACCAGACGATTCTCGATCGCTTGCGCCGACGTTCTGATAAACTCGAGGCAATCCGGTCGCGTGGTGTCATGATCCCCAGAAACATCCAACACGCCCGCAAGCCTTCCGTCTGGTCCGAACAGGGGAGCTCCCATACACGTTAGCGTGGAATTGGCATCGAAATAGTGTTCGTATGCGACGGTCGCCACCGCGGTGCGTTCGATCAAAGCGGTTCCTACGGCATTCGTGCCGGCCGAAGCTTCGCTTAGGTCCACCCCTCTACGGGCAGCCAATTTCAATCGATCGCTCGCGTTTGCGATCTCACCAGCGATATCGATGATGGTGCCGAACTCGTCACTGAGTAATGCAATCAACTTGGTTCCGGCGACAACCGACGCCAATCGCTCCATCTCACCCCGAGCTAATTCTATCAAGACGCGGTTGCGTTCAGCGACCTCGCTCACCCGGCTGCGCTTGATAATATCGAAGCCTATCGATCTCGACGGATCTTGCCCAGCCTCGGAACAGCGTTTCCAGGACCGCGATATGTAGCTGGTGACGCCTTCGATTGAAGGCATGCCATCCTGGAAATATTTGTCTCGCGCTACCTTGCTGCGATCGGCTCGTATATGCTCGCTGGGACGCATCATGGTCTCCTCGCGGCTCCCCTGTCCACTTTTTGTACACTCCTCGTCCTGTTGCCGGACTATTAGCTCAAAGATAGCATATTAGCTTTCGATCTGCGAATTCAAATTGAGGTGCAAGCCGAGACGGAACTTCAGCGCGGGTTGTGCCGTTCGCGGGGATGCAGTTAGAGCTGCAACTTTAAGCCTTTAAACCGGCGATTGGGATCGTCCGGATTTACCCTCCAAGTTGGGCTGATGCCTGACTCGCTTTGGCTCGAATGTAGTGGAGATGCTGGTCGCGTTGAGATCCGAATTAACATCGCCTGACCGCGGTTAATATTCGCTGCCATCGCCTGCAATCAATCAGTGTTCCGTTGCGATCGTGTTAATCGGCGCTTCTGCCATGAAACCAGGAGCGCGAGAGCAGCATCCTTTCTCGCGAAGCCTCGCAACTCCGACGCACCGAAATCCTCCCGCAACGCAACCACCACGACGAGCCAGCTTCCATCGTTCGCTGCGTTGAACCGAAATTCGCCGGTCTCGGCATTGCTAAAAGGCCATCCAGGGAACTGTGGACCGGATCGCATCTTTGCGTCAGGTGGATTGAGGCAAGGCGTAAGAACGCGAGCGCTTTTCGGTCGAGGATCCTCGATCCATGCGGAGCTTTCGACAGCGCTTAGGACCTCAATGCCGCTGACTTAACTGGACGTTTGACGACCGTGAGAATGTTTCGGCCCTGTTGCTGATGCTGCTCGGCTCGCACCGCTTCATCCCGATGCACGGTAGTCGTCTCCACGTTTCAGCAGTGTCCAATCTTCGTACACTTGTCGTCCAGCGGCCGAACAGGGATCAGATCTCCAACCTCGCTCAACCCGGTAAATTTGCTGAGCTTCGAGCCTTGGCATGCTCGTTGCTAGTGCGCTTAACGCCGTCGCCCGTCGCGTTGCGGCTGCGAGCAAATGGCCGACCCGGCCTGGCACGCACGGACTCGACGGAAATCACAATCAACAATTCAACAGGAGGAAGCCCGACATGCAAGGATCACCTAACCCAAGCGGAGCGGAAAGACTGTTCCGGGTCATCCGGATCGTCTCCGCCGTCGCGCTGCTCGGCTCGTCGGGCGCGATAGCCGCCGAGCCCGACGCAGACAACGGGAGCAACTGGCCGCAATACCACCGAACCGGAAACGGTTGGCGATATAGTCCGTTGGACCAGATCGATATCAAGAATGTGAAGAAGCTTTCAGTGGCCTGGATTCATCAACCCGGCGACATCACGCAAGGTCTGCAAGCGACGCCGATCACCGTTGACGGAGTTCTCTATTACATCGGCCCAAACAATCGAGTGTTCGCGGTCGATGGAGCAACGGGGCGGGAAATCTGGAAATACATTACCAAACTTGACCCAAAGACCACAGGCATATTTTTCGCGGCAGCCAGCCGTGGCGTCACTGTCGGTCGGGGCAAGGTTTTCTTCGGCACTTTAGACGGTCGAGCGATCGCGCTGGATCAGCAGACCGGCAAGGAACTCTGGCAGGCTCCTCTCACTGACTTCCACGCTTGCCAAGGTTGCAATTTCTCGTCGCCGCCGACCTTGGCCGGAGACGTTCTGGTGTTTGGACCGACCGGCGGCGAGCTCGCGGATGCCGGGCATATTTATGGCGTGAAAGCCGATACCGGTGAGCGGGCCTGGACCTTCGAGGTACTAAACGACGATCAGAAGAGCTGGCCCGGAAAGTCGCGAACCGTTGGCGGTGGCGGCGCATGGATGCCCGGACAATTCGACCCTGATACCGGAAGCGTCTACATCGGCACGTCGAATCCGGCACCCGATTTCGACGGCTCAAAGAGAGTCGGCGATAACCTCTATACGGCCACACTTCTGGCCATCGACGCGAAGACTGGAAAGCTGAATTGGGCTCACCAGGAGGTCCCCCACGACGTCTGGGACTTCGACTCGACCTATGAGTCGTTGCTGATCAATAACGAGGGCAAGGACCTGCTGGTGCATCTCAACAAAGGCGGATACGTCTCGGTTTTGGACAAGCACACCGGCAGCCTATCCAACGTATGGGCCTTCGCCAGGAACATCAATTGGACCAAGGGGATTGATCTTCAGACGGGACAACCGATGGGCCGAAACGAGCCGCAGGCCGACAAGGAGGATGTGTTCTGCCCGAGCGTTCTTGGTGCACGAAGCTGGAATCACGGCGCCTATAACCCGAAAACCAAACTTTGGTACACCAATGCCGTAGAGATCTGCACCAAAGTCACGATGAACACCCAGGAGCCCGAATCACTTGCATTGCCTCAGCCGTTCTTCGGTGCGAGCAGTCTCGATGTCTCCGGACCGCCCGGCGGAAAGGCCAGCGCACGACTCGACGCGCGGGACCCGATCACCGGCAAAATAGCCTGGAGCATCGACTATCCGTCGCCGGCCCTGGGCAGCGTCCTGACCACCGCGGGCGGCTTGGTGTTCAACGGCGACTCCAATGGTATCGTGCATGCCTACGACGCCAAGACCGGATCAGACCTCTGGAGCTTTAACACCGGATCCGGAATCCGCGGCGGGATCACGAGCTACTCTGTCGACGGCAAGCAATACATCGTCGTGCCCAGCGGATTCGGATCGCTTTTCGCAGGTTTCGCGTCGGTGCTTTTCCCCGACTACAAGAAAGTCAACGGAGGTGCGGCGCTTATCGCGTTCGCGGTGAACTGACGTGACTAGCTCAGCGGCGGGGCTCTCCCTGGACCCGTCGCTGACGCCGTTGAGCGGCTCCCGCGTGATCGCGAGGAGCCACTTTGCGGTGATAGGACCAGTATCTCACGGCCTTGATCGTCGCCAATCGAACGACGATCCCGACTAAAGCCGACGTTCTTGAAGGAGTCCAAACATGTTGACGACCGTATTGCGACGACCAATAGCCAATTCAATCCTGGTGCTATTTACCACGATCATTTCGACACAAATGATAACCACCCCAGCGCATTCCCAGAGCGGCGGCCAGCCGACCGAGTTGGCGGACCCAGTAGCGGTGGACATGGGAAAGCAGTTTTTCGCTCGCGCTTGTACCTATTGTCACGGCAAGGAAGGAGCCGGTGGCAAGACGCCTGCCTTCAAAGGCCGGAAGGATTTCACATCGCAATATCTAATTGACGTAATCGAGAACGGACGCGTCAACGGTTCCAACATCATGCCTGCCTGGAAAGGCTCTCTATCCCCAACGCAACTATCCCAGTTGGTGGCTTATATTCTGTCGTTGGCGAGCCAACCGGCTGAATAGCAGGTGCGTGCTCGTTCCCGGAGGTGTCACGCGCGGGGGGCGGACCAGGAACGTTGCGCGAACCTACAATCGATATGAAGATATCTACCGATATGCGCCGAACGCATCCGCATGATGAGTATCTGGGTCGACCCCATGTCTCCGCGTTGACCATAACAAAATAGCAAATGCGGAGCGGCTGATCAGATCGACCAGACTGGAGTTTTCGGCGTGCGCGCGCGCACGCACACGTTCCGCGGACTATGGCCCTCTATGAGGCGAGTGAGATCGCTACAATCTTCGTTGCCTTTCGCGCTGTCTTTGACCGACAGCACGGTGGTTTTGGTAGGCTTCCGCCCAGTCGGTAGATAAGAAACGAAACGGCAACCTTGTCGTAACACCGACGAACCGTCGCCGTCGTTATGTCGCTGGCATGAAGAAGTCGTCTCTATTTTCCAACTTAGGGATAGGATCGCCGAAGCATGTGGAGGACGGGACCGGCTAACATGCACGTAGCTCCGATGTCCTCAATTGCCCGGTCTGATAGTGGTTCGATAAGCGTACGATTTTTGTACACCTGCCGTCCAAAACCAGATCAGGCTTGGCATGAGCTGACTCACGTCGCACCATCGCGCCGCAGAATCTCTGAATGCGCTCGGCATTATCGCTAACGACCCATCCTGGTTGTTGCTGGCATGCGGCTTGCTAAAGAGAATATGTTTTCTTGTCCGCGGCGTGAGCCCGGCGGACAGGACAAATCGAACGAGCTGCAATCAGGTCGGACCTATGCATCCGGCTAATGGTGCTGCCAAGCACACCGAACGGGAGGAAGTGATGAAGCTTTATGAGTGGGATTTCGCGCCGAACTGTCGGCGTGTGCGAATGTTCTTGCTGGAAAAAGGAATCGAGATTCCGAAGGAAGAGTGCATTACTCCGGACATCGCCCTAAAAGACCCTTTTCTCTCAAAGTACAAGCATGCCATGGTGCCGATGCTCGAACTAGACGACGGCGTTCAGCTCGGTGAGGCCCTGTCGATCTGGATATATCTTGAGGCGCTCCACCCGAGCCCGCCGCTCTTGGGGACCACGGCTCTGGAAAAGGCTGTCATTAGTGCGTGGGAACGCCGCGCGTACGACGAGGGCATGATCGGCCATGCGGAGATCTTCCGCAATTCTCATCCCCAGTTTGTTGACCGGGGACTTCCTGGTCACCGAGGACCTGTACCGCAGATATCGGCACTGGTCGAGCGTGGCAAGCAGCGCGTTGCGCGTTTCCATAAAAAGTTCAACGAACAGCTGGCGAGCAACAAATTCGTGGCGGGAGACAAGTTTTCCGTAGCGGACATCACGACTGTCACCGTTGTCGATTTCGGCCACGCGCTCGAGATGCCGATTCCGGATGATTGCCCCCACGTGAAGCGCTGGTTCGACGAGATGCGACAGCGTGAGAGCGTGCAAAAGAGTTTCCCGACGCATATGCCGGACGGATCTCCGATGCCGATCGCGGCTTAGGCCGATCGCGGCCTAGCAAGACACCGCGCGGGAGAGTCCTCGTACCTCGCTCCGCGGTGTGCCTAACGGTCGGAAGGACCAACCACAACTGGAAACGCGACCGCATCGAGCGGTCGCGATCATCCGCGCGACCGGCCAGATCTGGCTGCGCATTCCCGTAACGATTCACCACTAAGGAGAGCCGATGAGCGCGTCGGGCATCGATCTGTATACCTGGGCCACCCCGAATGGGTGGAAGGCATCCTGTACCCTCGAAGAGCTTCAAATTTCGTATACGGTGTATCCCCTGGACATCATGAAAAGGCAACACAAGACACCTGAGTATTCGAGGTTGAACCCCAACGAAAAGATCCCCGCCATTGTCGACCATGACGCAGGCGATTTTGCGGTGTTCGAGTCTGGCGCCATCATGATCTATCTCGCGGAGAAGGCAGGTCGGCTTTTGCCGACCGAGTTCAAGGCCCGGTCGCGCGTGATCCAGTGGTTGATGTTCCAGATGGGAGGCGTGGGACCGATGCAAGGTCAAGCGAACGTCTTTTTCCGCTACTTCCCCGAGCGACTGCCCGGTGCTATCGCTCGCTACCAGAACGAGGTCAGGCGATTATATGGCGTTCTCGACCAACGTTTGGCGGACAACGAATGGCTCGCGACGGACTTCTCAATCGCCGACATTGCTAACTGGTCCTGGTGCCGGATCCATAACTGGGCAGGAGTAGCGCTTGACGATTTGCCGAATCTGAATCGTTGGATGGCAGCTATCGAACAACGCCCTGGCTGCGCCAAAGGCGTGCGAATTCCGCACGAAACCAACTACAACAAATCGGATGCAGAAAGCGCCGGAATCTTTGTTCGGGACGTGCAGTCGATTCTAGGCAGATAGGATCAAGCTGAGGTTGTGGCGTTGCCCCGAGAGGCGTCCATTGCCTCTGCAGAAAGCGACCGAACGTAACAAGAGAGAGATGACAGATGACCGCCTATTTCGTCATTAGCGATTTAGAAGATGCTACTTAGTCGAACGAGGGAGTGGACATTGGGTGGATCTCTGCATGAATACGAAAGGCGGCTCCAGTGAGCCGAAGTCAACTCACGCGCAAAACGCGGCGGAAACGACGACCGCGCTCCGCCTCGCAAAGATGGGCCAGCCAACAATCGGCGGCTCAAGCTGCTGCCACGGCACGGCTGGATGATCCTCAGTCACCGCGGGTCAAAAAGGTTCGATCGCTTAACGAAAGGAGAGGTTCCTATGCCTAAATCGAAAACGGCGCTCTTGCTCGCTTCTATTCTCGTCGGGAGCGTCGCGCCAGCGCCGTCCCTCTACGCCGACGGAGGCATGATGGGCATGATGCAAAGCGGCATGATGGGCATGATGGGCCGGGGCGGCATGATGCAAGGCGGCCATGGCGGCATGACGGCTCCGGGCAGCACAATGCAGGACGGCCAGGGCGGCATGACGGGTTCGGGCGGCATGATGCAGGACGGCCAGGGCAGCGTGATGGGCCAGGGCGGCGTGATGCAAGGCAGCCAGGAAGGGATGATGAACATGATGAAGCAAATGAGCCAAATGATGCGGCAGATGAGTCAATTGATGGATCAGTACAGCAATATGATGAGCAGCACCCGCCCAGGCGACCAGGAGAAAAAGAACATGCCTTCGGAATCTGACAAGAAGTGAATGACATACGACGGGAACGGCCGTCTTTCGATGGCGGTCCGTCCTCCAACCTGATGCGAAGGGAACTCTACGAGCGACACCAATGACACGGTTTATCGGTTTTGCGTGTGGTCCTAGTGCTGTGTCACTCGCGGTTGTGCTTCTTCTCGGCGTCGGTGCTATGCGAACCGCCGAAGCGTGAAGATCTCAACCATGTGGTTGCAAAAGCCTGGCGACGGGAGGGAACAGAAGGAAGCCAGCGATCCGCGTCGGACGAAACTGGCACTTGCCCTGACCACTGCGGGCGATGAGGGTATCTAGCCTCCAATCGACCAGAATTGCCGCTAACCTTCCGTCGATCGTTTTCGAGACGATGAAGGATACCCACCTCGGATGCGCACACGTGGAATGCTTTCGGAATGGATAGAACCCCGTTCCAATTGCTTTCATCAAGAAATTTTTTTGCCTATTTTCTTTTTTTGACGAAAGCGCGAACTTATCAACGGAGCACGCTAGCGCTAATTTATTTCTTCCAGATCTGTTGAACAGTCTAGCAATAACTCCGAAAGTAAGGGCGCCAACGGCGGCGATCCACTCACGAAGAGCGCTCGCAACGAACTTGGGGCATCGTCTGACCGCATGTGCGCAGGAATGCCACGAGAGACGGACAACTCGCAGATCGCCTCGTTGAGGTCAGTTGGCTTAAGCTTCTGCGCCACAGGGATCGCCAGGCTCTCGCGCTGAACTCGTCGATGATGCACAACATTCGGATTGCCTTTCCGTCGTGGGTGCGATCAGCGACGAAGTAACAGGGACCCAACATGGTTCGGTCGCTCGGGCCGCAGGCGGAGCCAACGAGCCATCGTTGAGCCAGAGACGCTCGCGTTTAGGTTGTTTGGCAGGCACTTTTGGCCCCGAACCTCGTCAGATCCGCTCGACACGCTTCTTGTTCACCGTCCGGCCCGCTCAACGGAACAACCCGCCAGTACTTCCGATTGTCCGTACGCCGACGGGGAAGACGATTAGCGTTCCATTCTCGCCAGATCTTCCGGATGGGCTTGCCGCAGTGCCCCCGAAAGGGTGAAGTGTGCGGATAGATCAGGTGACCAGCCTAGCGCCGAATATTCTCCGCTGGCCCGCTCCCGTGTGTACTTGCCTTGGTATTCGCCGCGCGTGATCTTTCCGAGCGCTTCGGCGAGCATGTTCACGTCATCGATCGTGTTGTATATGCCAAAGCTCACGCGCACCATGCCAGGCATGGCACTCCGATCGCCAGCCTCCATGCTGATGCGGACCTGCCGCAGTTCATCTTGTGTCAAACCGAGTAGATACATGAGATAGGGGTGTGCGCAAAAGCAACCGTTTCGCACGCCGATGCCAAATTCCGTTGCGAGCACGGCCGCGACAAGGGCGTGCAAGTGCGGCTCGAGATTGAACGCGATCACACCTAGACGGTGAGCGGCATGCTGTGGATCCGCATCACCAAAGATGCGCAGCCCGTCGATGTGTGTCAGGCGCTCCAGCGCGTTGGCCGTGAGCTCGGCCTCGTGGTAGGCGATGCGCTCCATGCCGATGCGTTTCAAGGCCTGCATCGCCGCGGCCAGAGCCACCGCGCCTACCACATTGGGTGTCCCCGCTTCGTCGCGATCTGGCGTATCGGCCCAGCTAATGCCATCGAGCGAGACGAACTCAATCGTACCACCGCCGCGATACTCCGGCTCGCCCCCTTCGAATGTGTCGCGTCGGCCGATCAGGGCACCGGTGCCGAACGGCGCGTACATCTTGTGAGCGGAGAGCGTCACGTAGTCGAGATGTGTAGGATCGTCGAGCCTACCAATATCGATGTCCCGATGCGCCGCAAGTTGAGCGCAGTCCACTAATATTTGCGCGCCGGCCGCATGCGCCTTCGCTGCCAAGCTGTGAATATCACACATGTAACCAGTGACGTTGGAGCCGCCGGTGACGGCAACAAGCTTGATTCGCCCCGCATGCGCTTGGAGCAAGCGATCGAAATGAGCCTCGTCCAGGCAACCGACGCGTCGACGCCTATGTGCTCGACGTGGGCTCGCGCCCGCCAGGGCAGGTCGTTGCTGTGATGCTCCAACTGCGAGACCAGCACCACGTCGTCGGGTACCAGCGGTAGCCGGTACGACAGCTTGTTGATGGCTTCGGTCGTGTTCTTGCCGAAGATGACGACGTGCTCGCATAGATTTGCTCCGACGAACTCGGCCACGATCGCGCGCGCATCCTCGTAGGCTTGCGTCGCCACGCGACTCTTGAAGCCCGTGCCGCGATGCACCGACGCATACCAGTCCATGAAGCGATTGACGGTGTCCAGCACCTCGCGAAGCACCGGCGTGCTCGCGGCGTTGTCCAGGTTAATGTAGCGCAACATTGACCCGTCGAGCACCGGCACGCGCTGGTCTATGCCGACGATGCGCTCATGCGGGGCGAGGCGTGGGATGTAGTCCGGTTTCATGCTTGTCCTTTGGTCAGCGCGGTGCTTCAATGGTGCAGGCGCCGTGCGCACAGACCTCGAAGGCATCATCTTTCGCAGCCCAGCCGCGCCGGTGTCCCAAACCAGCTTGGTGTCGAGTACAACGTGCACGTGATCGAAGCTATACTCGAGCATGTGGCGATGATCTCGGGTCGAGAGGCGGGCGCAGCGAACAACCTGTGCCCGAGCGATCTCGGCCTATTGCGACGAAATTCATAGCGTCATGCCTCGTCGAGCAACGCGGCCAGCAGCACTTTGATCCGCAACGGCGTTGCTCTCAACGCGCAGGAATTCGATTCGGCTCCTCAACGCAGTCTAGTCGGCCAGGGCAGTGTTTCCCAACCGTGCCCTCATACCAGCCGCGGGGCCGCTCGCAGCACTGTGTTTTATCCCGTCGACGGAAGCAGGCGTCACCAAGGTCGCCGGTCAATCCTGGACTGACCGCAGTACGAAAAGAGTACTTGAAGGCGCGATATCGCCGAACTCCACAATCGAAGCTTTCGAACGGAGCAGGACATACACAGTCAACAATTGCCGAGCCTTGATAGTCGAAGGTCTCCGAAAACGCGGGAGCCATGCCAAGCCAGATGTGGAATAGAGAGATGATAAAGCACAAACGGATCATAGTTGGATTCTACATCATTCTGAGGGATCTTTCGCTCTGAAATTTCAGTCGCGTGAAAGGAAATGGCGGAATTCATATCCGCCCCCTTATCACTAACGAATAGGTTTTAGGGAACAGCGGGACGGTAAATGGGTCGACGAGAGCGGCGGCCTACTCCGCCAGCGTCTAGGTGCGAAAGCCTATCAAGGATGTATGTTGCTAAAAAGGAAGGTGTGTCCGGGCGATGTCGTTGCAACAACTCCCGGGTGGAGAGAGATACCATCCAGGCGATGGAGGCAGCCGGGCCATTGCGAGCGACGACCTACCCTTAGAGCCGCGGCCACCTTGTGCCCCCTAACCAACAAGGCCAAAGACAATCCAATCGACATGTGCACAGGAAAGCCATACGGTTGGGGCTTTCCGGAGTCCGACCGATATTCGTCGACGGGCCGTCGAGTTGGTGAGACTCGAAGATGCCGAAGCGATGGCCCGCGGCCGAGGGCCCGCCTCTCCAGCTAAGTCTATTTGCGAAACACCGGAATTTTGGGCGGTGGCGTCTCGTCCGGCGACCAAAGACGGAAGTTGATCTGCGCAAACACTTGCCAGAACTTGCCCGTCGAAGCCGTGTCGACGCCCGGAGAACTAGCCGTTCCACCGCGCGTGTTTGCTGAGAAATCGTTGAGAGCCCATACATTCAAGCTCGCGGGGCCAAAGTTGTAGCCAACGAGAGCACCGGCGGCCCAGATGTTGTAACGTTGAGAGCCAACCGCATAGTTGTAAAAGGAACTCGATTTATCGTCGGTGATTTGACCGTAGTACAACGCTACAGGTCCCATGGTCCAATTTCCGATCGTCTTGGTGGCAGTAAACTCGGCATGAAGCACGTCACCGGACCGATAATCGGTGAAGGTATTTTTGGTAAGTATCTCCAGCGAGGTGTTCGACGTGAAGTTCCAGCCATCCTTTAGATAGGATATGATGAATTCAGGCTCGAACGTCCACCAGGGCCTGCCAAGTCCTGACAGGCCGGTCGGGCCGGAGATCGAACCGTCCGGCACGTACATGCCAAGGCCTGCTTTCGCGAAGAAGCCGCTATTACCCAACTTCCAGCTGAGCTCGATCGGCACGATGTAAGTGTTATAAAATCCTGCTGGCTGCGCATTGAAGGGGTCGCCTACGGTTGCCGAGCCAAGGTGTTACGAGCACTGCATCATAAGTCGCGCCGAGAACAGTCCAGCCAGGGACATATACTAATCCTGGCGCTCCGCCGGACAGCCGAACCTCGGTCGGACTACCGCCAATGCTCGGCGCGCCGGGGCCGACGAAGTGCCCGACGAATTGGCCAGCTTGTAAGAAACCATAAACTCCGGGCGGCGGCGCAGCTCCCGTCGCGCCGCCCAAGGTGATGCCTGGAATTTGCATAACTCCGATGTATCCGAACTCGCCTGAGCGAGCTGGCGATGCGGTGAAGATCGCAGCTGCTATTCCCAATCCAAAACAGACCTCTTGAGATTTCATTTTCGCTCCTCGTTCGTTTCAATTGCTCTGTCGTTATCGACAGCGAGATGATTTTCTCGGCGCTGCACTTTTTGACGTGCATTTCGCCGCTACAACGAAACGCGAAAGAGGACTTCTTTTCACTCTTCAATAGTCGATTTTTTGTATTATCATCGTCATCTGTATCGACGCGAACACAGTGATACAACGCGTTGTATGAGAGATACGTTTGGATGTTATCTGGACGTACCGTGTCCTCGTCGGGCTTCAGCGCAATCGGCGAGCTGCCCCGGTGCGGCATAGATTTGATCGAGCGCACCTTGACTTAGGAAAAGGCCTGTACGGCATTGAAGTAACATGCTCTCCGGGGCTCCATAAATGTGGCCTCGTTTGCGTCTTCGGTCCGCTCGATGGGCTCCTTGGCTTCCGCGTTCCCACCGCCCGTCGCGAGCTTCCGCCCGGCGGTACACGCAGCTACCGCAGTCAAGGCAAATGCCGGTTGATCGGGGGCGGCGAGAGTTCGATATCATTACTAATTTGCGAAGGCTTGAATGGAGTACAGCCACCAAGCGCGGACACCCACCAGACGAGCGCTTCGCTGGCCCCGTAACGCAAGCACGAAACTTCACGACATTATCAGCCAGCTCCTTCGACCAGTTGATCCCGTTTACGTAGACCGCCGAGTGCGCAACCGATCCGCATCGGGTGACGGTTCGTCGGTGATGGTGAAGATCGCGCTCCACCGCACCAATCCGTCGTTCGAGCAAGCGAATCGCCTAATGAAAAACGATCGGCAAATCGCCTTGCGATGTTTCCGTCACGATCCGCTGCAATGGGTGGCCGCGCCAAACATTCGCTGCCACGTTAGCGACGGCACCTCGCCAGATTGACGCCTCATGCGCTGCTTTCTGTCGACTCGGTCATCACCATCGTGGGCAACAGTCTGTCGTCGACCAAAACGTGATGCAGGGCTATTGCGGCATGCTGCGCTCCCATTTTTAGCTGAACTCCTGGATGGGGGTAGCCAATGAACTCGATGCCCGCCTGCTCGCAAGCGACGACAATCTTGCTGATGGTCTGAGAGTTAACGCGTACCGTCGATTTTGATCCCTCCAGCCGGCGAATAGTTGAAATCGCAACGTGTGACTGGAGAGCGAGCGTATTTTGCTCCCATCCGAGCAGGGAGCGAGCCGCTTTGATCTGGCGCGTGACGACAATCATTCCATCAGTCCACCGATGAATAAATGCTCACCGAACGCAGTCATCGCAGCGACCACGCCTTTCATATCCTCCGAGAAGCGGGCTGGTCGGAGACCTTAAGACTTCACCGCATGATAGCGGTCACGCGCCATACTGATCTGATCTCAACGTTTCGCCGATCAATCCAATCCATGATAACTGCAAGCGCATCTACTGTGGATTGGCCGAGCGATGTCACCCAACACTCAACAGTGAAAGCATGGTCGAGAAAACATAACGCGTAGCCAATCCATTACTTGCCAAATCCCGCAGTGTTTTGACGATCGGCGACGCCAGAAGTCAGGCGCTGCGCCGTAGCTCACCATGACGCAAAGCCTGTGCGGCCAACGCAACTACCAACTGCACATTCCGCCTGTTGTTGTAAATTCCATCCAACACTTCCGTAGCGGGCAAGGGCACTCGGCGCCCTTGCAATATTCGATCGAAGCTGACGCAAGGCTCGGCATCGGCGCACGAAGAGAATGCTCACAGAACTAACTTCTGCCTTGGTAAAGAAGCAACTCCCAACTCAATGAGCCATTCTTTGATACTGGAGCCGATCACGTCGGGATGGTCCTCCTGCAGATAGTGAAGACCGGAGTTAAGCTGCACTAGCTTGCAGCTTTTCAGTTCTTTCACGACACTCTGAGCCATTTCCGGCGATACGATCGCTCCGGGGTTTCCCGCGAACAGCAGCTTTGGATAACTCGACTGCGCCAGGACTTCATGTGCTTTTTCGAGGCTTGAATACACGTCCGGCGGCTCTCCAGCGATCGGAATCTCGTTCGGGAATCGCCAGGTAGGTCTTCGTGACTCCGGTGTCGGGAACGGAGCTCTGTAAACAGACATCTCCTCGTCGGTCAGTTTCCGCACGGTTGTCATCGGAAGGATCTGCTCTACGAAAATGTTATTCTGTAGAATCATCTCCTCGCCTACTCCCGGCGTCCTAAACTTCTGGAATATTTCGGCCGCGCCTGGAACGAAGCCATCCCATGAAGGCAAAGGCTTGACGAACTCCATAAATGCCAGACCGCGAACAAACTCAGGCCTGCTGGCCGCCAAAAGAAATGCCAGCGCAGTGCCCCAATCTTGCGCGACGATGAATGCTGTCTCGATTTTTGCCCGATCGAGGAACGCATCGAGATATCGCTCATGATCGACTATCCGGTATTCGATATCGGGCTTTCCTGATTGGCCAAACCCGATCAAATCCGGCGCGATACAATGGGCCACCGACGCAACGTGCGGAATGACATTCCGCCACACGTAAGACGAGGTGGGATTCCCGTGAAGGAAAAGAACAACCGGAGCCTCAATGTTCCCAGCCTCCCGGTAAGCCATGGCAGACCCCAAAATATCCACCTTGGGCAAGGTCACATCGTGGACGATAGTCATTTCAGCTCCTTGAATACTGTTTTGAAGGCGATGGTCTTGAAGCGATTGAGTGCAGCGGGGCTGCGTTCAACCTTCATGCGGAGAATGGCCCCTTCCCAGGAAGCCAGCAGGAATTCGGCGAGTTCGACCGGATCGAACATCTGATCGATTTCACCGAGTTTCTGAGCCTCGGCGATGCACGCAGCGAATGGAGCTCGCCACTCAACGAAGATTGCCTCCAGCCTAAGCCGCAAGAGCTCGCTGTGCATGGCGGTCTCAAGACTGAAATCCCCAATCAAGCAACCGAGATTCCATTCTCGGTCCGCAGCGTAACCGCTGATAATGTCGAGATACCGTCTCAACCGCTGACGAGGACTCAACGACTTATCTTCCAGTGCCTGCCTGACGAATTCTTTCGTGCCCGCGAAGTAGCGGTCCAGCACTTCCCCGGCAAAAGCTTCTTTGGAACGAAAGTGGTTGGTGAAGGAACCTTGCGGCGCACCAGCGGCCGCGCAGATATCGCGCACTGTTGCCGCCTGGTATCCGACCTTAAACATCACGTCTAGGCCGGAATTGAGGATGTCCTCTCGGAGTGATTGTCTGCTCATGAGCATCCAATACGCTCAAGCGTATTGGTTGTCAATCCGTCGAAATTGGGCGGCTCCGGGTGAATTGCAGAAGCGAGTTGCTGATCACCGTTGCCGAGCGCTGATGCCGACTGATCGCAGGAACGCCTAGTACCTCGGCACAGTGATTATGACTCTTTGGGAGTGACCGGATAGGCGCGGCCCATCTTGGCGCGGGCTTTTTCGGTGGTGAACATCCATTTGATGCGGGCGCCGGCGGCGTTTCGTTGCTGCTCCCATGCGGCGATTTCGCTGATGAGGCGCTTGGGGTCGTCGATTCTGCGGTCCAGGCACTGGCCGCGGAGCACGCCAATCTCGATCTCGACCATGTTGAGCCAACTGGCATGCTTGGGGGTGTAGTGGAATTCGAGGCGGCGCAGAATTCGCCGGGCTTCGGCGGGCGCGAATGCCTCATAGAGGGCGCTGGCCGAGTGGGTCGACAGGTTGTCCTGCACGACCCGGATGGACGCGGCATCGGGATAATGGACATCGACGAGTTCGCGCATGCAGTGGGCGTAGTCTTCTGCCGCCCGCCGCTCGGTGACCTTGACCTTGCGCCAGGGTCGATGCACGTCGATGCAGACGAAGAGATTGACGGTGCCGTTGCGGCGGTACTCGCAATCGTAACGTTCGAGTTGACCCGGCTCGGCCGGGATCGGCTGGCGCACTTCGCCGATCAACTGGACCGGGCTCTCGTCGAAGCAAACCACCGGCCGCTTGGGATCGGGCGCCTCGGCATAGAGGTCGAGCACGTCTTCCATGCGGGCGACATATTGGCCGTCGACCCGGGGAATGCACCACATATCCCTGCGCCAGGGCTTGAGACCGTTTTCGGCCAACCGCCGGCGCACCGTCTCGCCCGACAGGCTCTCGTGCCCAGTGAGCTTGACCATGGCGTCGGCCAGCAGTTCCAGCGTCCAGCGGGCGCGACCCTCGGGAGGGTTTGCGCAAGCCGTTGCCACCAGCAAGGCTTCTTCCTTGCCCGTGAGCTTGCGCTCCGCCCCAGGACGCGGATCCTCACTCAGCGCTCGTTCCAGATTACCTTCCACGAAACGCCGCTTGGTCCGGTACACGGTGGAACCGCCCACAGCCACCGCGCGCGCAATCTCTTCATCGCTGCAGCCGGCATCGGCCGCCAGCAGGATCTGGGCGCGCTTGAGTTTGCGGGCGGCTCGTTTGCCTTTGCTCAACATCGCGGTGAGTTCACCGCGTTCGGCTTGGCTCAATTCGACCCGATAACGTACATTCATTCCGACCTCCTTGTTGGAGGACCGGACGAATCGACAAATGAATCGAAAATCAGGCGCCGCTCGCAGCCTCAGCGCTCACAGCTTCACAGAAAAGCAAGGCCAGTACCTAGCCTTCATCTACACCTATTCGCAAATGTTCCGGCGCCCACCCGCCGAGACCGACATGCAGCGCCACTTTCAAGTCAGCCCACCCTCGGTCCACCAGATGATCGTGACGCTCGAACGAAATGGCTTCATTCGGCGTCAGCCCGGCGTCGCCAGAAGCATCCAAATCCTCGTTGATCCGAAAGACCTGCCCATCCTAGATTGGCTCAAAATCAATCAGTCATAATCACTGTGATGAGGTACTAGGGCCACCTCGTGACACCTGCAACGGCTATCCGATTTCCATATACCATTGTAAAATCGAGTGAAATTGGCTTTGGCAACGTTTCTTTCACCCATCGCGCCATCGGCCGCCGAGCCGGCGTAACAATCCTCCCAACGATTACGAACTATGGATCAACCTACCCTCGGAGGATCGCCACATCGTCGCGTCTTGTCATGTCTCTGGGATCAATTGCCGGTTTGTCTCCGATCGCGGCGGATGCGCCGAGCGGTCGACCGTCGTCGAGTTGTTCACGTCGCAGGGATGTTCGTCGTGCCCACTGCGGACGCCCTGCTCAATGAATTGTCGACTGGCCGGCGAGATGTCCTGCAGCTCGCCTACCACGTCACCTACTGGGACAATCTGGGCTGGCAATCGGCCTTTGACCTTGAAGCTGACCGATCAGGATCGCGCCACCGAATTCCACGTCAACGCCGGATCGAAACAATAACGCTGTGACGCGCACCGCTCGGGAGGTATCATCAGGTGAAAGCATTTTTAATCGCATCAGTGATGGCGCTCGCCATGTTGAACACCAACGCCTTCGCTGACAACGGCCTCATCACCAAGCCGAGCAAATACACGGTCAAGGAAACCGTCGAGAAATTCGAAGCCGCAGTCAAGGCGAAGGCCGCCGGCGGCTGGGTCGTCTTCACCAAAATCGATCACGCTGCCGCCGCCAAAGAAGCCGGACTGGAGATGCGACCGCGAACCCTGATCATCTTCGGCAACCCCATAGGGGGCACGCCTGCGATGATCAAAAGCGCGACGCTGGCGATCGATCTTCCGATGAAGGCGCTGGTCTGGCAAGACGATCAGGACGAGGTGTGGCTAACCTATAATTCCAGCGCGTATGGCGCCACGTATGTATTTCCGCGTCATGGCCTTTCGACACCAAACGAAGCAGCGAAAGCGCTCGACGGCTTTTTAGCCGATGTGACCGACCGCAGCACTCAGTAGGTCTAACATTCCGCCTGCACATAATCCGGACCAGCACCGCGATGAAAAACGCAAACGCTTTCCACCTGAAAGGATGATTTGATGTTTCGCCCTTTGACAGTTTCCCTGTTGTATACCAGCGCATTGTTCAGCATGTCGGCGGCGGCGGAGACGCTGCCGACGCGCAAACAGCTCCCGCTGTCGGTCGCCATGGAAGCCGTAGCCGTATGCGAAAAATCCGGATATCGCGTCACCGCGACCGTGATGGACGCGTCCGGCCTTATCAAAGCCATCGCCAAGGGCGATCTAGCCCCGCTGCATACGCTCGACAGCAGTCGCGGCAAGTCTTACGCAGCGGTTTCGCTGGGTCCCAATTTCAGTGAGCCCACCACCAGCGCGATCGTCGCGAGGGTCGCCAATGGCCCGGCCTTTAGCCCGCTGCAACATCTCCCGGGCGTCTTTCTGGTGCCAGGTGGTGTGTTGATCAAATCGGGCGACGACGTCGTCGGCGCGATCGGGGTCGGCGCAGCTCCGGGAGGCGACAAGGACGAAGTCTGTGCCCAGGCGGCCGTTGCCAAGATCGCCGACCGGCTCAAATAGTCGTGCGCCAACTCGGCACTATTCCCGTCGCCGGCAATGCCGGCCACGGCGCGACGCTCGCCTCCGAAATCGAGCGTTGGAGGAAGGTAGCGGAGATGTCGGTCCTGAAGAAGGATTGATGGTTGACAGCACAAAAAGAAAATCCTTCTAGGTCTGAGACCTGGAAGGACAAAGTCTAGTTGGGAAGGCGCAACTCGCTGATGGTGGCAATCTGAAATGAAGAGTTCGTTCAAGCACCATAATCCTGGTGCACAACTATCCCACTCAAGACCCTACTTGCATGTTGGTCACAGCTGATCCCGGAACCGAAATGATCGAGCATGATCTAAATTGGAGCGGTTTGCGCCAATAGCGGGAGCGTTCTTCTCTTTGGGCCATGGTAGCAAGGTCCGGACGAAGAGCCTGATGAAGACGAGACCTAGCACTGTGAGGCCGGCATAGGCATGTGCGGCAAATGCCTCTTGGCGCGAGCCGTTTCCATAGACAGCGCTCAGGCCGAAATACAGAGCGAGGATCATGGCCCAGGCCGCAGCCCAGTAGGTCATGACTGAAGAGATATTCGGCCGTTTCAAATGTCGGATCATCGGTGTCAATGGATGTCGGGGAGTGAGTTGTGCAGCCGGTCTTGCGGTTGAGACCGGCCGGCACATCCACCGACCGGCCATAGCCTCGCATTAGAAGCCTCGCGACGGCGGAATGGAGGACTTCGGTCCGCCGACATAATGCCAGGTGTCTTCCTCGGCGGGCGCCGACGCGACGGCAGCCGAGGCCGTCCGGCCGATCGCAGCGAACGCATCGTGCGGCGCATGTTGCGTGTTGACGGCACGGTAGGCACTCGGACCTACCTCGCTCGGCCAATAGCGCTTGTCGGAAATCGTCGCACCCGCATTCGCGGTTGCGGACATCGCCACCAGCGATGCCAGAAGGGAAATCGCAAGAACGGGTCTGGTAAACTTCGCTGACATTGTTTGCTCCTTTGTCATTTGAAGGGCGCTCCGTGCGCGCTTCTGCAAATGAGTTCGGAAACTTTCGTTGGTCGGTTACTTAATCACGGCAAGGTGAAAACGAAGAATCGGGCGATTGCAAAAACGCCCGTCGACGTGGCTTCGCGAATATTCGTCGCCGTCATCTGCCGATGAAGGAAGCCAGCGTCTTCAGGCCGCGGTGGATGCTGATCTTCACGTTCGATTCCGACATGCCGTAGCGCGCTGCGGTTTCGGCAACGCTCTTGCCCTCCAGCTTGACGGCTTCGATCGCCTGGCGCGTCCTCTGCGGCAGCCGGCCGAGAAGTTTCGTCATGTCGTGCGTCCCTTCGGCCGATGCGTGGTCGTCCGCCGCCATCAGTTCCTGATGATCGTCGATCGGGACATCCATCCGCGACATCTTGTTTCTGCGAAGGTGGTCGATCAGCTTGTAGCGCGCGATTGCATGAAGCCAGGGCGTGAACAGCGCATCGGGATCGTAGGTGTGGCGCTTGAGATGGACCGCCAGCA
>WNFF01003521.1_pt1 | contig 21239 bp, 20 predicted proteins | sample 5400441 | NCBI WGS metagenome assembly WNFF01 (sample SAMN13153345, study PRJNA577476) | soil metagenome | isolation source: 120 cm saprolite under Douglas fir tree site 2 hole 3 replicate 1 | place: USA:California | collected 2015-04-18
TATTTCTTGTACTCGACGGGATCGATGATCCTCGACCGGGCGACCCAATAGGCGGGCATCGGAACCTCCTTTGCGCTTCCCCGTCGGCTGCCGATACATTGCTTGCCAACGGAGGACTGCCATGCCGACGCTGATCGACATTTCGGTGCCGCTGGAGAACGACGTGGCCGCCGATCCTCCCGGCTTCGGCCCGCAAATCAAGTACCGCAATCACCGCGAGACGGCGCCGGAAGTAGTGCAATTCTTCCCCGGCTTGCGCGTCGAGGACCTGCCCGACCGCGAGGGCTGGGCGATCGAGAATGTCGCGCTCTCGACCCACAACGGCACGCATCTCGACGCACCGTATCATTTTCATTCGACCATGAACCGCGGCCAGCGCTCGATCACCATCGACGAGGTGCCGCTCGAATGGTGCTTGCAGCCCGGCGTCAAGCTCGATTTCCGAAACTTCCCCGACGGCTATGTGGCGACCGCGCGCGACGTCGAGACCGAGCTCGAGCGCATCGGCCACGCGCTAAAGCCACTGGAGATCGTGCTGGTGAATACCGCCGCCGGCGCGGTGTATGGCGAGCCGCATTATGTCGCGACCGGCTGCGGCATGGGGCGGGAGGCCACGCTCTATCTGCTGGAGCGGGGGGTGCGGGTCACCGGAATCGACGGCTGGAGCTGGGACGCGCCGTTCGTGCATACAGCCAAGAAATTTGCCAAGACCCGCGATCCGAGCCTGATCTGGGAGGGCCACAAGGCCGGCCGCGAGATCGGCTATTGCCATCTCGAGAAGCTGCACAATCTGGAACGCCTGCCGGCGACCGGCTTCAAGGTGAGCTGCTTTCCGGTCAAGGTACGGGCCGGCTCCGCCGGCTGGACCCGCGCGGTCGCCATTCTGGATTAGCGTCGCGGCATCGGCATTCACGAATAGCAGGTGCGAGGCCGGCGCATGGCTCCCATATCGAGCTCCGATATTGACATGGGCGCGCTTCCCGTTTCGGTTCCGTTCGGAAATCGCAATCTCTCATCGCCCCAATGGGCCCGCTCCTCTGCATAGACGGTGCGTCATGAACGATCAGGATGTTTCGATCGATTGGGCCGTGCAGAAGTTCGGCATCGGCCAGCCGGTGCCGCGCACCGAGGACCCGAAGCTGGTGCGCGGCCAAGGCAGCTACACCGACGACGTGCGGCTGCCCGGCCAAGCCTATGCGGCGATGGTGCGCAGCCGCCATGCGCACGGCGTGATCCGCAACATCGACGTGTCGGCGGCGCGCGCCATGCCGGGCGTGCTCGGCGCGTTCACCGGCCAGGATCTCGCGTCCGCCGGCTACGGCACGCTCAAATGCATCGTTGCATTCAAGAATCGCGACGGCTCCGAGATGCGCAAGCCGCCGCGACCGGCGCTGCCGACCGACAAGGTGCGCTTCGTCGGCGATCCTTTGGCGTTCGTGGTCGCCGAGACCGCGGTTCAGGCACGCGAAGCCGCCGAGGCCGTCGCGGTCGAGATCGAGCCGCTGCCCGCGGTGACCCGGGCAAGCGAGGCGGCAAAACCCGGCGCCCCCGCGCTCTACCAGGAAGCCCCGGACAACGTCGCGCTCGATTATCACTATGGCGATGCCAACAAGGTCGCGGACGCATTCGCGCACGCCGCTCACGTCGTTCGCCGAGGGTTCGTCAACAATCGCGTGGTCGTCAACGCGATGGAGCCGCGCGCGGCGGTCGCGGCCTATGACGCCAAGTCCGAGAGCTTCACCCTCCACGTCGGCTGCCAGGGCGCGTTCGGCATGCGCGGCCAGCTTGCCGGAATCCTCAACGTGCCGCCGGAAAAGATCCGGGTGCTGACCGGCAACGTCGGCGGCTCGTTCGGCATGAAGGCGGCGGCCTATCCGGAATACGTCTGCGTACTGCACGCCGCGCGCGGGCTCGGCCGGCCGGTGAAATGGACCGCCGACCGGTTCGAGAGCTTCGTCTCCGATCACCACGGCCGCGACCACGAGTTCCGCGGCGAGCTCGCGCTCGACGACAAGGGCCGGTTCCTGGCGCTGCGCTTTTCCGGCTACGGCAACATGGGCGCCTATCTCGGCACGGTTGCGCCGCTGATGTCGACGCTCAACCTGGTCAAGAATTCCGTGAGCGTCTATCGCGTGCCGCTGCTCGAAGTCGCGACCAAATGCATGTTCACCAATACGACGCTGGTCAGCGCCTACCGCGGTGCCGGTCGCCCCGAGGCCAATTACTACATGGAGCGGCTGATCGATCTCGCCGCCGCCGAGACGGGGATCGACCGCATCGCGATCCGCCGCCGCAACCACGTGAGGGCGAACGAGATTCCCTACGCGGCGGCGTCGGGTATGACCTACGACAGCGGCGATTTCACCGCGGTGCTCGACGACGCGGTCGTGCTCGCCGACTGGAAGGGCTTCGCCCGGCGCAAGCGCGAGAGCCGCAAGCGCGGCAAGCTGCGCGGGCTCGGCATCGGCAGCTATCTCGAAGTCACCGCGCCGCCCAACAAGGAGATGGGCGGCATCCGCTTCGAGCCGGACGGCACGGTGACGCTGATCACCGGCACGCTCGATTACGGCCAGGGCCACGCCGCGCCGTTCGCGCAGGTATTGAGCGAGCGGCTCGGCATCCCGTTCGACCGCATCCGGCTCATCCAAGGCGACAGCGACGAGCTCGTGTTCGGCGGCGGCACCGGCGGATCGCGATCGATCACCGCGACCGGCACCGCGATCGTCGAGGCGTCGGACGAGGTGATCGAGCGCGGCAGGAAGATCGCGGGCTTCGTGCTGGAGGCGGCCGAGACCGACATCGAATTCGCTGCCGGCCGCTTCGTCATCGCCGGCACCGACCGGTCGATCGGCATCCTGGAGCTCGCGCAACAGATCCGCGACGGCCTGAAGCTGCCGCAGGAGCTGCCGCAATCGCTCGAGGTGAAACAGACGACCAAGGACGTGATTCCCTCGACGTTCCCCAACGGCTGTCACGTCGCGGAGGTCGAGATCGATCCGGAAACCGGCGTGATCGAGGTCGTCAAATATGCCGCGGTCAACGATTTCGGCACCATCGTCAATCCGATGCTGGTCGAGGGCCAGATGCACGGCGGCATCGTCCAGGGCATCGGCCAGGCGCTGATCGAGCAGACCGTCTACGACGCCGAAGGCCAGCTGCTGAGCGGATCCTACATGGATTATGCGCTGCCGCGGGCATCCGACGTGCCGTTCTTCACCACCGGCAGCCATCCGGTGCCGGCGAAATCCAATCCGCTCGGGACCAAAGGCTGCGGCGAGGCCGGCTGCGCCGGCGCGCTCACCTCGGTGATGAATGCGGTTGCCGACGCGCTATCGGAATACGGCATCCAGCACGTCGACATGCCGCTCACATCAAATCGGGTGTGGCAGGCGATCGAGCAGGCGAGGGGGAGTCGCGAGGGATAGGTGTAGGGCGGTTTCCTCTATCGCTTCTACCGTCCGGTCTTCCAGGGCTGGCGTGAGGCGTGGCGAATGTGGACAACCCAGGCTTCGCCGCGTTCGATGGTCCAGTAGATTAGGTACGGGTACCGTCCGACCGGAAGCACCCGCACGCGCGGCGTGGCCAATCGACCGCTATCAGGAAACTGTCCTATGAGCTTCAGAGTGCTTTCCAATATCCGCTTGACGTTGAGCGCGCCCAGCGGATTCCGCTCGTCCAGATATTCAAGAATGCTTTGCAGATCCCTGCGCGCTCTGGACGTGTAGCGAATCCTCATAGTCCGTGGCGTTTCCAGAGGGCCTCGATTTCCTCGTCCGGGACGAACTCGCCCCGCTCCGCCTGGTCGAGGCCTTCCCGAATGGCCGCGCGCGTCTCCTCATCCAGCTCCGCGATTTGACCGATTCCAGCATCGGCCATGGAGAGCAGGACCGCAGCGATCACGTCCTGCTCTTCCGGTGGCAGCTCCCGCGCCCTTGCAATTGCTCGTTCGAGCAGCTTGGTCATGGTCATTACCGTATCATGTTCACTGTCGCGTGGCGAAACCCCTCGCGTCGGCCCGCGGCTGCGCAGGGAAGCGTCATCCGTTCCCTTCTCGCTCAGGATCGCCACAAATGGTCGAGGGTATGCCCGGCGCGCACGGCCTTGGCGGTCAGATAGCGGCGATTCTCGGCATTGACCGGCGCATGCAGCGGCATGCACCCGCAGACCTCGATGCCGGCGCCGGCAAGGCCGTCCAACTTGGCCGGATTGTTGGTCAGCAGCACGACGCGGCGGCAGCCGAGCAATTGCAGCATGCGCGCCGCGATCCCATAGTCGCGCTCATCGTTCTCGAAACCGAGCGTCACATTGGCATCGACCGTGTCGAGGCCGCAATCCTGCAGCCGATACGCTTGCATCTTGTTGGCGAGGCCGAGCCCGCGCCCCTCCTGGTCGAGGTAGAGGATGATGCCGCCCGCGTGCTTGACGCGGGCAATCGCAAGCTTGAGCTGATCGCCGCAATCGCAGCGCCTCGACCCGAACACGTCCCCGGTCAGGCAGGCCGAGTGCAGCCGGACGAGCACCGGCTGGGCGAGATCGGGCTCCCCGATGACGATCGCGGCCGGGCTGCCGCCGATGCCGTCCCGGAACACGACGAATTGCGCCTGCTCCGCGCCTTCGAGCGGCACCCGGGAGCTGGCGGCGATCCGCAGAGATTCGACGAGCTGTTGCCGGAACCGCCCCAGCGCTTCGGCCTCCACGCTGAGCAACAAGCCCGCATTCGGCAATTCGTGGTTGGGATCGGCCGTGGCGATCAGCAATGCCGGCAAACGCTGCGCGAGCTTGGCAAGCTCGATCGCCGCGATGGCCGCGGGGCCCACGGGGACCGCCGCGACCGCACGCGGCGCGGCCGCAGCGGCGGCAAGCGAATGGATCGCATCGAGATCTTCGCTGCCGTCCAACGTCAACGCGATCGGTCGTTCGGTGTCGATGCCGAGGGCGCGAGCGCGCCTGGCCGTGACCGCGAGCCGCAGCGGCAACGCATCCGGACTGCTCGCGAACGTGCCGACGAAGCTGTGCAGGCGCTCGGCATCAAGCGCGTCGACCGGCACCGCGATCACGCTGCTCTCGGCGGCGAACAGAACCGGCCTGCCGGCACGGAATTCGGCAAGGCCCCGTTCGACTGCCATCTTTGCCGGCAAGCCGAACAAACCGGAAACCAAATCCGCAACCGTGTCCTTCGGCATTTCGCAAGCTTCCGATGCCAGGGCCCAACGAGACGAACCCTTGCAATAACGCCAATATTCCCGTTTGTGATCCATTCATTCGATCGCTGGCGCCCATGAGAGGATGAAAGCGATTTCCAAACAAGCGCAGAATTCGCGGAGCAGGTCCAAGCCGCAGGACCCGGACTGGGACGGCATTCCGAGCACGTTTCGCTCGGGCGGGCTTTTGCCGCCGCATTGGGACGGCCTGTTCGGTCCGCTGCGAAACGCAACGGTCGACGACCTCGTCGTCATCGCGCAGATGGGGCAATCGCTCGATGGACGCATCGCGACGCCGACCGGCCATTCGCATTACATCAACGGCGCCGCGGGCCGCGCGCATCTGCATCGGCTGCGCGCGCTGGTCGACGCGATCGTGGTCGGGGTCGCGACCGTCGTTGCCGATGATCCGCAGCTCACGGTGCGTCTCGTGCACGGACCGTGTCCGGCGCGCGTCGTGCTCGATCCGAGCGGGCGGGCGGCCGCGGATGCACGAGTATTCGCGACGGACGGCGCCCCGCGCCTGATCGTCACGGCCGCGACCGGCCGGGCACCGTTGCCGGCCGGAGTCGAAATCGTGAATCTGCCCCTGACCGATGGACGGTTCGCCCCCGCGGCGATTCTCAACGCAATTGCCGAGCGCGGCTTTCGCCGCATCCTGGTCGAAGGCGGCCCGACGACGATCTCCGGCTTTCTCGCCGCATCCTGTCTCGATCGCCTGCATATCCTGGTGGCGCCGATCATTCTCGGCGCCGGCCCTGCCGGATTGGCGCTGGCGCCGATCACACGGATCGACGAAGCGCTGCGGCCGGCGGTCCGGATCCACCGCATCGCCGAGGAAGTGCTGTTCGACTGCGATTTTTCCGCGCGCAGAGTTCCGGTGTTTCGCGCGAAGGGCCAGTGATCGCCCTCGTCGGGACGATTCCATCGCTGCCGTCAGTGCTGCCGATTTCGGTCCGGCAGCGCGAGAAAATCCACATGGCCCAGCTGCATCGCCGAACGGCCCGCCGCGACGAGATCGCGGCGCCGGGTCAGCCAGGCGACCCCCTCGGCGAGCGGGAGCCCGCCCTCCTCCGACGCGGCGCCGGCCCAGACGTCGAGCACCGCCGCCTGCATTTCGCCATCAGCCGGCTCGAGCCGCCAGTCGGAACGGCCTGCGATGACCCGATAGCCGGCACGCTCGAACCGAGCGACGGCGGCCTTGGCCGCGCCGGGACCGAGCGCGGGCCCGAATCCCTTGTCGCGACGCTGGTGCCGACAGACCGCGGCGATCGCCGCGTCATCGAGCGGATCGGACGGCTCGATCGCGATGTCATCATCGTGGGTCAGGGCGATATAGGCCGGCAGCCGCCGCGCCGCGGTTTCCACGACGAAACGCTCCAGCCATTCACCGGAAACCAGGTCGAACAGCGCCGACGCGGTGACGAGATCGATCGGCCCGTCGAGCGCCGCTTCGAGGTCCCGGACCAGATCGAGCGCTTTCGTGCTTATCGTCACTCCACTGGGCGGCTCGAGACGAGCGGCCCGCTCCAACAATCCGAGATCATTGTCGACACAATGCCAGTGCTGAGGGACCCGCAGGCGCGGGGCGATCGCGCGCAAGGTCGCCCCGGTGCCGCAGCCGAGATCGACGATGCGAATCGAGCTCAACCCCGCGACGGCGGTGGCCAGCGCGTCGAGAACCGCGGGGTTTCTCGCGCGCTGATCGTGCGGTTCGCGTGCCGCAAGCCAACCGGCCGAGAACGGCTTCATGGCACCCCCTCGATCGCGCGCACAAACACCGCCGCCGCAGCCGCCCAGGTCGGAAGCAGGTTTGCGGCTGCGCGCGCATTGCGGGCGAGCCGCGCCCGCTCACCCGCATCCGAGATCAGCAGCCGCAACGCCGCCGCGAGCGCCGGAACGTCGTCGGGCGGGACCAGAAGCCCGGCCCCGGCCGGAACCGTCTCCGGGATCGCGCCGGCCGTCGTCCCGATCACCGGCACGCCGTAAGCGATCGCCTGCGCAAACGCCATACCATAGCCCTCATAGCGCGAGGCGAGCACGAACACATCGGCGGCCGAATAGAGTTCCGCAAGCCGCTCCGCCGACACCATGCCTTCGATTGCGATGCGTGCCGCCAAGCCATGCCGGAGAACGTCGGCATCGAGCCGCGCCGATGCTTGCGCGTCGCGCCGGCGATCGCCGACAATGGTGAGCCGCCACGGCAAGTCGCCGAGCGTGGCGAGCGCCGCGACGAGCAGATCGTAGCCCTTGCGCGGCACGATGATGCCGACCGAAAGCAGCGCGACCATGCCGCCGCCGCCGCCGTGCGCGCAGCGAACGCGTTCGCTGCCGGGCGGCGCAACGCTCAGCACGTCGGGCGAGACGCCGTAGTCCGCGACCAGCACCCGCGCGATCGCCGGGCTCGTGACGATGATCGCCTGCATGCTCGCCAGAGCCGCGCGCTCGCGCGCGCGGAAGCGTTCGATCTCGTCGGGTGCAAGCCCGGTTTCCAGCGCCAGCGGATGATGCACCAGCCCGATCAGCGGATTGCGCCCACGCAACGCGGCGATTTCCGGAAGCACACCCAGCGCCAATCCATCGACCACGATCGCCGATCCGCGCGGGACAGCGGCGAGCTTTGCCAGCGCGGCAGCGCGGGTTTCCGCGTTCGGCCGCGGAAATCCTTCGCCGAGATCGATCACATCGACGCCGGAACCGAGCCGGCGCAGCTCGCCGATGATGCGCCGGTCGTAGGTGAAGCCGCCGGTCGGCGACGACAGATCTCCCGGGACCGCGAAGGCAATCCGACGGATCACCGCAAGCTCGCCTCATAGGACGCGCGCGCCAGCGGCGATTCCGCGATGGTGATGCGGATCGCCGCGATTTCTCCGGGCTCGCGGCCGAGCTCGCCGCCGCGCACCGCCTCGGCAAGCCGGTCGAACAGATATTTTGCCAGAAACTCCGTGGTCGTGTTCACATCCTTGAACTGCGGCAAGTCGTCGAGATTGCGGTAGTTCAGCGGTTCGAGGGTGGACCGCAACACCTGCTGCGCACGCCCGATGTCGACCACGATCCCGTTGGTATCGAGCCGTTCCGCCAGGAAGCAGGCACTGACCGCGAAGGTCGCGCCATGCAGCCGCTGCGCCGGGCCGAACACCGCGCCGCGGAACGAATGCGCCACCATGATGTGGTCGGAGACTTCGACGCCAAACACAGGGGTATCCTCCGCGCCCGATCAAGGTTCAACGATAATCGATCAGCTGGCACAATACGCCGCTGTCCGGCGCAAAGATCGTGGGCAGTTGTGCGGGGAGATCGGCGAACGCGATCGCGGGAGCCAGCAGCGCGTCGAGGGCCGGATCGGCGAGCAGGTCGAGCGCCGCCGCGAGCCGGCGCTGCGGGGTCCATCGTGCGCGATGCGAGGGCGCAACACGTCCGACCTGGCTCGACACCAGCCGCAAGCGGCGGCTGTGGAAGGCCTCTGGCGTGAAACACCAGATCGCAATCGGCCGGCGCCACGTCCGGCAGCGCGAAACCGACCCCGAGCCGTTTCGCGAGCTCGGCGCGAGACCCGGCAATATCGACCAGGATCACGTGGGCGCCCGGCAGCTTGCCGCACAGGAAAGCGATGAGCGAGCCGACGACCCCCGCCCCGACAATCGCAATGCGATCCGCCGGTCCCGGCGCTGCGTCCCAAACGGCGTTGAGGGCGGTCTCCATGTTGGCGGCGAGCGCCGCGCGCCGCGGAGACACGCCGCCAGGCACCGGGATTGCTGCCCCGGCCGGGATGGTGAAAACGCTCTGATGCGGATGCAGCGCGAACACGACGCGGTCGCGAAGCTCGCTGGGGCCGGCTTCGACCCGGCCGACGACGGCATAACCGTATTTGACCGGGAATGGGAACGCGCCGCCCATGAACGGCGCGCGCATGCGCTCGAACTCGCCTTCGGGCACTTTTCCGGCGAACACCAGGCGCTCGGTGCCGCGGCTGAGCGCGCCGTGGAGCGCCCGCACCCGTACGTCATGCGGCCCCGGCTCGATGGCGGGCTCCTCGCGAATTTCGCCGCGGCCCGGGCCGACGTACCATAGCGCCGCGGCGGCCTGCCCCCGACTGCTCGCCACTTTTCCATCCCGTGATTGGACTTGCAGATCGCCGGCCCGCTATATCCTGCCAGAACCAAAAACGCATCCGGGAACGGGGGGCATGCTCGAACGAACCAGCTCCGCGGCGGTCGGGGCCGCCGATCCCGGCATCAGAGCGCGCCGGGCCGTGGTCGCGGTGCTCAACGCGCTCACCATGGCGGCGCTGCTGTGGCTCGCCGCCGCGGCGCTCTCGCCCGGCGGATACGGCTTCGTGGATTGGCTGTTGCTGGCGCTGTTCGCGGTCATTCTGCCGTGGACGGTCGTCGGCTTCTGGAACGCGGTGATCGGGCTCCTGATCATGCGGCTCGCCCGCGATCCCGTTGGCCTGGTGTTCCCGGCTGCGGCGCGCGTGCGCGGCGATGAAGCGGTCACCGCGTCGACCGCCATCCTGGTCTGCATCCGCAACGAGATGCCGGATCGGGTGTTGCGCAACCTCGAGCCGATGCTGCGCGGTCTCGCCGAGGCGAAAGTCGCCGGCCGCTTTCACGTCTATGTGCTCAGCGACACCAGCGATCCGACGATCGCAGCCGCGGAGGAGGAACGCTTCGGCGCCCTCGCCCGCACATGGCAGCCCGACATCGGGCTCACCTACCGCCGGCGGGCGCGGAACACCGGGTTCAAGGCGGGAAACATCCGGGATTTCTGCGACCGCTGGGGCGGCCGGCACGACTTCGCCCTCACGCTCGATGCCGACAGCTTCATGACGACGCGTGGCATGCTGCAGCTCGTGCGCATCATGCAGGCCGCCCCCACCCTCGGTATCTTGCAGAGCCTAGTGGTCGGCATGCCTTCGACCAGCGCCTTTGCCCGCATCTTCCAGTTCGGCATGCGGCTCGGCATGCGCTCCTACACCATCGGCAGTGCGTGGTGGCAGGGCGATTGCGGGCCCTACTGGGGCCATAACGCCATCCTGCGGCTTGCGCCGTTCATGGCGCATTGCGCGCTTCCCGTGCTGCCGGCGCGAGGCGTGCTCGGCGGCCATGTTCTGAGCCACGACCAGATCGAGGCGGTGCTGATGCGCCGCGCCGGCTACGAAGTCCGCGTGCTTCCCGACGAGACGCTCGGGTGGGAGGAAAATCCGCCCACCCTGATCGAGTTCATCCGCCGCGATCTGCGATGGTGCCAGGGCAACCTGCAATACTGGCGCTTTCTGTTCCTGCCGGGACTTGCGCCGGTCAGCCGGTTTCAGCTGGCAATCGCGCTCCTGATGTTTCTCGGCTCGCCGGCCTGGATCCTGCTGCTGCTCCTGGGCAGCGCAGCGGTGGCGCGCTCGGGCGATCCCGCCGCCGTGCTGCGCGCCGACTTCGGTTGGATGCTGTTGCTCAGTCTGCTGGCGATGTGGTTTGCGCCGAAGATCGCCACCGCGATCGACGTGCTGGCCAAGCCCGAGCTGCGGCGGGCATTCGGCGGAGCGGCACGCTTTGCCGCAGGATTGCTGATCGAAACCGTCTTCTTCCTGTTGCTTTCGCCGATCCTGTGGTTCTGCCACAGTTTGTTTCTGACTGAGCTCCTGTTCGGTCGCGCGACAGGCTGGACCGGACAGACACGCGACGACCATTCCGTGCCGCTCGGCCTCGCTGCGCGAAACTTGTGGCCCGCCACCGTAACGGGTCTGGCAACGCTCGGCGTCCTGGCGGCGACGGTCCCGGCCGCAATTCCCTATGCTTGCTTGATCGCCGCGGGACTCGCGCTGGCAATTCCGTTTGCGGTGCTCACGGCCTCGCCGGCGTTCGGGCGCGCGCTGGTCCGGCAAAAACTCGTTCGGCTGCCGGAAGAGACCGACCCGCCGTTGGCGCTACGCGCGCTCGCGCTGCCGGCACTCGATCCGGCCCAGGTTCCGGCTCGACCCGGCACCACGATGCTCGCCGGAATGCGGACGGCGCGCGGGGTCCTGCGCTCGTTGCGCATCTATTACGGCAGCCGGCAGCGCCACGCCGCGATGGATCGCCTCTATGCAGGATTCATCGAGCCCGGCGATCTGGTGTTCGACATCGGCGCGCACGTCGGCGACCGCGTCGCCGCGTGCCGGCGGCTCGGCGCGCGCGTCGTCGCCGTCGAGCCGCAGCCGCTGCTCGTGAAAACCCTGAAGCTGCTGTACGGCCGCGATCGATCGGTGGTGATCGAGCCGGTCGCGGTCGGCCGCGATCAGGGCGAGCTGGTGCTGAAACTCAATCTCGACAACCCGACGGTAAGCACCGCGTCCGACGCTTTCATCCGCGCTGCCCGCCGTGCGCCGGGTTGGCAGGGCGAGCAATGGATCGATCGCATCGCGGTGCCGATGACCACGCTCGACGCGCTGATCGCGCGCCATGGAACGCCGGCCTTCGTCAAGATCGACGTCGAGGGATATGAAGCGGAGGCGCTCGCCGGACTCACGGGTCCGGTTGCCGCGCTTTCCTTCGAGTTCACCACGATCCAGCGCGAGGTGGCGCTCGTGTGCCTGGAACGCTGCGCCGCGCTGGGCTACGCGAGGTTCAATGCCGCGATCGGCGAAGAGCAGATCTTCGCGTTCGCGGAGTGGCGCTCCCGGGAGGAGATTGCCGCCTGGATCCGCGCGCTGCCGCCGGCGGCGAATTCCGGAGACATTTATGCGGCGATGGGCTGAGCGTTCACGACCTGCGATCCTGCTCATCATTGCCGCGGCGAGCTTGTTCGCCGGGTTCGCCGCCGCGACGGCAAATGCTGCGGACGAGCTTGCCGTCGACGTCGTCAACGCCAGCGAGCCGACGCTCTGCGCCGAGCACGACAACGTCACGCTTAAGCTCGCTTCCGATAAGGTTCGCCGCTTCGGCATCGAAGCGGCGCATCCGGCCTATATCGGCACGCTCGTCGCCGATCGCGCGGCGGCGGATTTTTCCCAATGCGATTTCGCCGTCGATCCCGGTGCCGCCCGCAAGCCCGAGCGGGTCACGCTTTATGAAAGCCAGGAATGGCAATTGATCGGCCACCGGCTCGACGCGTTCTGGCGGCCCGGCGCGGTGCCGGTTCGAGCCGGCGATCGCGTCGAGACCGGGCTTCACCTCATCCAGCTCTGGCACCGGTTCGAGGAGCGCGCCGAGGAAGTGCTCGTGCTCTATCCGCCGGACGGCTATTGGCGGGCGCGCCCGCTGCCGCCCGCGCATCTGCGCTGGAGCGCCTATGGCTCCTCGTTCCTGGTGGGACCGATCGAGACGGAAGGGCGGCCGTTCGTCGATCTGACCGGCATCGCGTTCGATCCGGTCGCGCTGAGCTTCGAGCTCAAGTTCGCGCGCGGCGGCGCCGCCAATCTGAGGTTGGCGAAGCTCGACCGCGACCGTATCGCGCTCGACGTCAGCCTCGATCCCGTCGTTGGCCGGCCGTTCGCGGCGCTGCGCTCGATGTTCGTGACGGAGACCAACGCCGACGTCGCCCGGATCGCCTGGCGCGAGCCGGGCGGCAAAGCCTGGCGCGAAACGCCGATCGATCGCTTCGAACGCGCGAGCGCGGTCGAGCTCCGGGCCGGCCGCGCGGTCCCCTCCCGCCACAATTCAAGCGCGCCCGACCTGCGGTTCTCGGCGTTCGGCGCGACCCCGCGCTGAGGGAAACAGGCGCGCAGCTTCACGGCGGCCTGGACCGTCATCGCCCACCGACGGCGGTACGCTCCTTGTTCACCTTATAGAGTCGGAAGCGCTCGCCTTCGTGCACCAGGGTCAGCAACTCCGACGCCGGATTGGGGGTATCCTCGTCGGTGAACAGCACGTAGACGTAATCGAACCGGTTCGGCCACAGCTCCCAGTACGATTGCGCCTCGCCGTGGTGCTGGATGGCCAGCATAAGCTGGTCCAGCGCGGGCGGCGTGCCGTCTTCGGTATCGACCTGCGCGGCATATTGCGGGCGCACGTGCATGATCTGCTTGCCCGGCACCGTGAACGCGGTCGTGACCAGCGCCGAGCGTTCGATCATGGCGAGGCAGGCGGCATGGACGAGGTTGAGCTCGCGCACGTCCTCGCCCGCGGAGCGGTCCGCATAGGCGACCAGCACGGTCGACCCGCGCTTGATGCGCTTGACCGAGTCGCGGAACTCCAGGGTTTCGCGCGACAACTCCGCCCAATTCACGTCGACTTCGATCACGCGCACGACGAGCAGCACCAGCAGCAGCGCCAGGAACTCGCGGCGGACCAGACGGTGGTGCAGGTCGAGCTGGGCGCAGGCCAGGATCATGAACGCCGCCGCGATCGGCAGCCGCTGGTCGGCCATATAGGTCGCGAACACTACCCGCGGCATCGCCAGATACACGACGCTCGCAATCGCCAGCAGCAGCCAGCCGACCGGGTGCAGGCGCAGCAGCCGGTGGCGCGCCGCCCAGCCGATCGCTGCTGCCGCAATGGCGGTGAGCAGGAACGCGACCAGGTCGGAATAGACCTCGATGATATAGAGGAGGCCGTCGATCTTGCCCTGCTGATCCCAATAGTTCTCGCCGGCGAGCTGCCAGGTCGGACTCTTGAGCAGCAGCGGCACGACCGGAAGAAACGGCAGGCCGGTCGCGACGAAATCGGCGATTCGCGCGCCCCAGGGGCGCTCGCGCAAGTCCCACAAGCGGCGGAGCTCGATGGCGAACAGCCCCATCCCGTAAAGTGCGACCGCGAACAGATGACAGAAGAACAATGCCAGCACGAAGGCGGCGGAGACCAACAGGCGCAGCGGCCAGATCCGCTCCCGCAGCCAGACCCAGGCGGCGAGCGCCCATAGCGCGAGGCCGAGGCCGAACATGTAGTTCATCACGCCGACGAGGAAGACGTGATTGTAGAGCAACGGGAAGGCCACGAGCGGCAGCACCGACCACGAGCCGAACAGCGCGCGATTGAGCGCTACGGTGCCCGACAGGATCAGCACGAAGGTCGCAACGGTGAAAACCTGCCCCGCGTGATAGACGCTCATGAAGCGCTCGAGCTGCGGGATCACCAGATCCATCATCAGGTTGGGAATGATCTGCCAATCGATTTCGTAGAAGCGCGACAGGTCGGAGTCGGTGCCGATCGTGGCAATGACGTGCATGCGGGCGAGATGATTGACGTAATCGGTGAGCGGCGGCACCGGATGGGTGATGACCGGAATCGAAGCCACCAACGCGAACACGACGAACAGCACCGCCGTCTGCAGGCCGGAGAAGTCGGTGGACCGCCGCAGCGGCCGAGTATACACGTCGAAGGAACGCATGGGCCTCTAGTCGAGGGCGCTGCGGGGCTCAGGCGACTTTGTCAGGATCACCTGAACACAGCATGAATGAGTTGGGGCTGCGGTCGCCGGCGGGGTCGCAACGAGGTTTCGGGTAAGGCGTTGTAGAGGATCACGTCCTCCTGTCCCAGGGATTTATGGATTTTTCGGGACGGCCGCCCCTCGGCGGATGAAATCGCGGTCGGGATCGACATTCGGCGCGCTGCCGCGGCGTTGGCAATGGACCCGGCCGCGGCACTCGATCGGCCCGCTTCGGCAAGCCGGTCGTGGATCCTCCGCAAGCCGCGCGGCAAAGCGCGCGCCCGCAGGGAGAAGCCTTTGTTTCCGCTCATCGACACCGCCCCACGCGCCGCCCGGCCGTTGATCACGCTCGGGCTCATCGCCGCCAACACGCTGGTGTTTCTCTGGATGCTCAGCCTGCCGCCGCGCGCGCTGCAATCGGTGCTGGTGCATGCCGCGCTGATCCCGGCCCGCTACACGGAGCCGGAGCTCGCCAGGGCGGCGGGGCTCGATCCGTCGAACTGGTGGCCGCTCTTGACCAACGCCTTCCTGCACGGCGGCTGGCTGCACCTGATCAGCAACATGTGGTTCCTGTGGATCTTCGGGCCGGCGATGGAGGCGCGATTCACGCGGCTCGGGTTCTTCGTGCTGTACATCGCCGGAGCGTTCGCCGCGAGCGTGGTGCATCTTGCCACCCACCCCGAGTCGACCGAGCCGGTGCTCGGGGCCTCGGGCGCCATCGCGGCCGTGATCGGCGCCCACGCCGTCACCTATCCGGCGGCGCGGGTGATCACGATCATCCTGTTGGTGTTCATTCCGCTGTTCGTGCCGATCCCGGCGGTGCTGTTCGCGCTCATCTGGTTTGCGCTGCAGCTGTTTCAGGGCACGATCGAGCTGATGACGCCCAATCTCGCGGGCGGGGTCGCCTGGTGGGCCCATATCGGCGGCTTCGCGTTCGGGGCGTTGTTCGCCTTCATCGTCACCCGCTTCGGCGGTCCGCCGCGGGTCGCCACCACGACCTATACGTCCCGGGGCAGCTGGCGCGTCCCCAACGCCCGGACACGGGACTGGGACCGGCTGTGACCCGGGACCACAGAGGAGGAAGATGCGTCAGCCGGGGAAGCCCTGGCGGTCCGTTCCGGCAATCGATGCGTCGTCAGTGTTTCGGCCTACGCCGGTATTTCACGTAGCGCGAGCGCCAGCACCAGCCAGAACAGGCCGAACGTCAGCAGATCGAGCCCGAGGAGGATGCCGAGCACGACGAGGCCGCTCGCCGGCCAGCCGGCCAGGATCACCAGCCCGGCGAGGATGGCAATGATCCCGGACAGGACCAGCATCCAGCCGCCGACCGGCCACAGCCGATACGCGAGCACCAAGCGCAGCACGCCGGAGACCAGCAGCACCGCGGCGATGAACAGCGTCAAGGCGGCGGAGGTCGCCAGCGGGTTCGCCATCAGCCACAGCCCGCCGATGAGGTAGAGAATCCCGACGATCAAGCTGAGCGCGAAGCCGCCCCAGCCGCGCTCCCAGAAGGCGTGCACGACCTGGAAGGCGCCGCCCACGGTGAGCGCCGCGCCGAAGAAGATCGCGCTGACGATCGAGGCGGCGATCAGATGCCCGAATACGAACGCGGCCATCAAGAGGAACAGCACGCCGAGCAGCGCGTAGACCCACCAGCGGTGGGCAGCCGCGCCGTGAATGTCGCCGCGAACGGCGACAACCTCTCTATGGGTCACATCCGCCTCCTGTTTCCGGTTGATCATGGATGCTTGCCCTCCCGGCACCGGGGAGGCCCATGACAAAGCTTCCACCCCTGCGAAGTTCCGCGGCGAATCGCACGGCGTCCGGCCGTTGTTTGCCGCTGGCGAGCACGCTCTCGGGCGGCCAGCAGCAGATGCCGGCGATCGGCCGGGCACTGATGGACCGCCCGACCTCGCTGCTGCTCGATAAGCCGTGCGTCGGCATCGCCCGCCCGCTCAAGACGGAGATTGAACTACGGCGCCTCTGTTCACACCGGCCCTCGAAGTCGTACCGGGAGTTTGCCGCGACGGCGGATGCCGGCTCCGACGATGAGCTCGCTCTCCTCGAGAAACGCCAGCAGCTTCTTCACATCCCCGGCGATCTTGCGCTTCGGCGCGTCGGGAAAAGCCGCCGCGAACAGCGTGACCAGCTCCTCGGCGCTCCTTGGTTGCGCCAGCGCGCGCCAGGCCGCCGAGGCCATGCGATCGAGATGATGGATCGTTTTCGGCCCCGGCGCCGCGACAAAAATTTCACCGCCGACCTCGCGCGTCTCCACCCCCGGCGCACGGCGAAACCGGCCGCCCAGGTCATGCCTGCGGGCCGGAGCGATCGGCGCACGCGGCTTTGGCTTGCGTCTGGAATCCGAAAGGTTCGGCTTGAGCGCGCTGCGCGCCGGCTCTCGGCCGAATCGCTGCTCGATCAGCCGGGCCGCGCCCATCACCGCGCCGTAGCGCAGGCGATAGCACGGCACGCGCTCGGTGAGCTGCATCAGCCGGTCGAGCGTCTCCACCGGCGGCACCCGGCGGGCAAAATTCTGCAGCAGAATCTCCCTGAGCATCTCGCTCTTCGCCACGGGCTCGAGCTTGGCGCCGCGGGTGCCGCGCTGCGGCAGAACGAAGGCCTCGATCGGGGCGGTTGCTCCCAGCGGCGCGATCTCGCCGTCGCGGAGCTCGGCGTAAACCCAGCGCCGGTCGGCGGGCCCGGCGCGCTCGGTCACGAACCGAATGAGCCGCGCGCCGAGACCCTTCGGCAGCGGCTTGCGCAACCGCGGCACGATGCCCAGCGCGACGCCGCGGCTCTCCTGGGGCTCGATCGCCAGCACGTCGTCGCCATAGACCGTGTGACCGCGAGCCGCGAGCGCAACGCACAACGTGCTCTTGCCGGTCTTTTGCACCGACGGAAAACAAACCAGTCCGCCGCCGATGCGTACCGCCGCGCCGTGCAGACAAAGATGCCGAGGACTTGCTTTCAGGAACCAGTCGAACAGCACGTCATGGACGTCGCAGACGACCTGCATGGCGGAAACCGGCGGGTGCTCGTTCCAGAGCGCCGGCTTGGGCATGCGCCTGGAGCGCCAAGCGAACCCGGTGCGCGTCCTCCTCACCTGCGCGTCCGCTCGCTGCGACGCGGCGGACGGGAGCCGCTGCAAACGCCAGCCGGTCAGGATCGCTTCGAGACCCTCGACCACCTCGGGGCAATCGGTGAACGCAAGGGTCCAGCCGAAGGCGCCGAGCGCAAGCACGATGGTCTGCTCGGAATCCATCGCGCGCCGACGCGCGGCTCGACGCGTGCGCTCGGGCACCCGCTCGTCCATATCGGCGACGATAACAGAACGCGCGAGAGCTGGGGGCTCGGGGCCGGCGGGGCTCGCCGACCCCGAGCTTGCGTCAGCTCAATATCGGCCGGTGCGCCGGCGCCGGTACCACCAGTCGGGGTGCGAGCGCCTCCGGCGCCGGTACCACCAATCGGGGTGCGAGCGCCGCCGCCGGCGGCTTCGATGCACGACAACGGCACCCGCCTCGGCGTCGGATACCGTGAGGATCGTGGGCACGGCATAGCCTACCGCGGCCGCCAGGCCGAGCATGGACAGCGCCTGCCGGCGCGACATCTTCTTCGGTTCCGACTTCTCTTGATCACTCATGGCAGCAACCTCCATTTTTCTCGGACCCATTGGGAGCCCGGCTGGAGGCCGCCCCGATCTTCCAGCCCTGTCCGAGGATTCCTACGCTAGGCACGCGCGTCTGAACGCAGGCTGAACGTTACTGGTTCCCGCGTCGCCTGCAGCCGGCCGGGTCGAATGGGCGTAATTACGCAAGCGGTTCGCCCACAAATCTGCGCGCCAGCAGCACGAAGGCGCCGCCCAGCGCCGCGGCGAGTGCCATCGCCGCGTACGCGCGCCCGCCGAGATCCGCGTAGAGCACGCCCGCGAGCGCCATGCCGCCCGCCATCACCAAGGCGAGCACGGTCGCAAAATCGCCCTGGGCGGTGGCGAATTGCCGGTCCGGTGCGATGCGCGCCAACAGCTGGATCGAGCCGAGATGGGTGGCGCCGAACGAGAAGGCATGCAGCAATTGCAGCAGCGGCAACAACGCGAGCGGCGGATCGAAGCTCATGGCGCCCCAGCGGACGAAGGCCCCGCAGGCGCCGAGCCCGACCAAGCCGAGTGGACCCAAGCGTTTCGGCAAGCGCGCCGACACGGCAAACAGCACGATCTCGGCAATGACCGCGAGCCCCCACAGGCCGCCGATGGAGGTCGCATCGAGACCCTTCGCCCGCCAGTCGAGCACCGAGAAGCCGTAATAGACCGCGTGACTCGCCTGGATCAGGCTCGCCGCCGCCGTGATCGCCCAGAAGCCGGGCGAGAGCAGCAGCTTGCGACTTGGTACACCCAACTCTTCCCTCGGGGGAGGCGCGGCGGCAAGCGGCCGGAGCGCGAGCGAAACCGCCGCCACCAGCACCAGGGCCGCGACCAACAGCCAAATGATATGGATCGGGGCGATGCGATCGACCACGAGCCCGGCGCCGAGGTTCGCGGCCACGAAGGCGACCGAGCCCCACAGCCGCACGGGGCCATAGGCGCGCCCGCGCAACCCGAGCCCCTTGAGCGCATAGGCATCGGTAAGCGGCAAGGCGGGTGCCGTGGCGACCGACGCCAGCGCGACCGCGAGCAGGATCGGGACGAAGCCGGCAACTTGGCTCAGAAGCGCATATGCCAACACCGATCCGACCGAAGCCGCGATCAGCGCCGCCCGGAACGCGCTCCAGCGGTCGGCAAGGCGCGCGAGGAGCGGAACCGAGACCAGCCGCATGAGCATCGGAGCGGCGAGCACGATGCCGGTGGCGCGGGAATCGAGCCCCTTCGCCTGCAGCCAGACCGGGAAGAACGGCATGACGATTCCGGCAAAGACGAACATCGCCGCATAGAATATTGCGAGCCGCGAGGAAAAGCCGTCCGATGCGTCACGGTCCTGGGAACTCGCCGCCATGAACGTGGTCTATCCTTTCCCGGTATGCCGAACGGCTTGCCAATGTGCCATGCTCGCGCCTTCACTGACACTTCCCCGGCGCTGACGTGGCCTGACAAGCTTGGCCGGCGCGGTTGAGCCGAATGCAACATCCGATGGCAAACGAGCTGGTGCTTCTGGGAGACATCGGGGCCACCAACGCCCGCTTGGGGCTGTTCAAGGACGGCGCGCTCGGCCCGGTGGAATGGATGGCGGCGGCCGAATACGGGCAATTCTTCGATGCCGTGGAGGCGTTCCTGGTCAAGCGCGGCCGCCCCGCCGTTACCGGGGCCATGCTGGCCGTCGCGGGGCCGGTCGAGGCGAACCGCGCCCGCATGACCAACCGCGGATGGGTGATCGACGGGGCCGAGCTATGCGCGCAGTTCCGGTTGCGCCGCGCGCGCATCCTCAACGACTTCGAGGCGACGGCATGGTCGCTGCCGCACCTCGAACCAGAAGACCTGCATCGGATCGGCGCCGGAAGCGCAGTGCCCGACACGCCGATGGCGGTGCTCGGACCAGGATCGGGCCTCGGGGTCGCCTGCTTCGTTCCGGGCGCGCAGGGCGGCATCGTGCTTGCGTCGGAGGGCGGGCACGCCGATCTGCCCGGCTCATCCGAACGCGAGGACCGCGTCATCCAGCATTTGCGCGCGCGCTTCGGGCGCGTGTCCTGCGAGCGCGCCGTGTCGGGTCCGGGGTTGGAAAATCTCTATGGCACCATCGCGGCAATCGACGGGCAGAAACTCCCGCAGCGCGACGCGGCCGCGATCACCAGCGCGGGTCTCGAGGGTAGCTGTCCAATCAGTCGCGCCGCGCTCGACATGTTCTGCGCATTGCTCGGCGCGGTGACGGGCAACATCGCGCTCACGTATGGGGCGCGCGGCGGCGTATTCATCGCCGGCGGCATCGCGCCACGGATCCTGGCATACCTGGAACGATCGGAATTCCGCGCGCGGTTCGAGGACAAGGGCCGGATGCGCCCCTATCTGGCGGCGATCCCCACCAGCGTGATCGTCCATCCCGACGCCACCTTCGTCGGCCTGCAGGCACTGGCCGTGCAGTCCGACGCGTAGCCCGCATGGAGCAAGGCGGAAAGCGGGAGGATAACGTGCTACAACTTCAAACCGGTCAAGCCCGATGGGGAATTCGATGTCCAAACTCGGTGCTCGCATCGCACTGGCGTGGGTCCTGATGCTTGCGGCCGCAAGCCCGAGCGCCGCTGGCTGCGTCTGCAAGGATACGCGCGAAACCTGGTGCGCCAAGAATTGCTACGTATGTTTTGCCAACCATGCGGTGCCGGCCGGCTATTGCTCGTATTGGCTGGAAAAGCGCAAGCACCGGGGATCGAAGACACGCGTTCCCTGAGAGGTTGGTAATCGCCGCACGGACGCGAGCAGCGCTATCGCAAGAAATCCGGCACGACCGATTTCGCCGCCACCACGATTCTTTCGAGCATTCTTTCGCCCGCCCGCAGCACGGGCGCCGGATTGAGCTTGCTGCCGATCGCCGAAACCGGCGCCGGGATCGCCATGCCGAGCACGCGCTTGGGCTCCGGCTTGGACGCGGGGTCCGCGGCAGCTTCCGGCCTGTCGGACACGCTCGCGGTCGGGAGCGCCGGCCCGTCGGCAACGGGCGGCACTGCCGGGGCGGAAGGCACGATCATCGGCGCTGCCGCGGACGCGGTCGGCGGGGTCAA
>WNFF01001176.1_pt1 | contig 21238 bp, 16 predicted proteins | sample 5400441 | NCBI WGS metagenome assembly WNFF01 (sample SAMN13153345, study PRJNA577476) | soil metagenome | isolation source: 120 cm saprolite under Douglas fir tree site 2 hole 3 replicate 1 | place: USA:California | collected 2015-04-18
GCGTGCTTCAAACCATAACTTACGAGATCCCGCGCTACAAGTTCGACGCCTGCCGCACCTTCACCAACAAGCCGCCTTGCGGCCCCAAGCGCGGGCACGGCACGCCGCAGCCGCGTTTCGGCCAGGAAGTGCAGCTCGATAAGATCGCGGAGAAACTCAAGCTCGATCCGGCCGAGCTGCGCCTGGGTATGGTCGCCAAGCCCGATACGCTCACCGCGAACTGGCTCAAGATAGGTACGATCGGCCTAGCCGAGTGCATCCACAAGGTCGTGGCGAACTCCGACTGGAAGAGCAAATACAAGAAGCTCCCCGAGGGCCGCGGCGTCGGGCTCGCGTGCGGCGCGTACCTGTGCGGCGCGGGCCTGCCGATCTACTGGAACAAGATGCCGCAATCGGGCGTGCAGCTCCTCATCGACAGGAGCGGGCAGGTGACGGTGTTCTGCGGTGCGACCGAGATCGGGCAGGGGTCGGACGACGTGCTCGCGGCGATCGTCGCCGAAGTGCTCGGCATCGACGCCTACGACGTGCGCTGCATCACCGGCGACACCGGCTTGACGCCGGTCGACCTCGGCTCGTATTCCAGCCGTGTCACCGTGATGATGGGTAACGCCGCGATCCAGGCGGCCGAGCGCTTGCGCGATCTGATCGCGCGCGCGGCGGCCGATCACATGGAGACCTTGCCCGAGAACGTCGGCTTCGCGCAGGGCCGGGTGTTCCGCGCCGACGATCCCGGCAAGCTGATGAGTTTCCGGGAAGCGATCGTCCTTGCCGAGGAGAAATTCGGCACGCTTGGCTCGGTGGGCTCCTATTCGCCGCCGCGCTCACCCGGCCGCTACAAAGGCGCGGGGGTCGGGCCGTCGCCGGCTTACTCCTACACCGCCTGCGTGGTCGAAGCCGAAGTGGACCCCCAAACCGGCTGGATCACCGTCCCGAAAGTGTGGATCGCGCACGACATCGGCCGCGCCATCAACCCGGTGAGCGCGCGCGGGCAGGTGGAAGGCAGCGTCTATATGGGTTTGGGGGAAGCGCTCATGGAAGAGCAAGTGTTCCGGCGACTGCCGCCCAAGCTCTCCAACGCGCTCGTCCACAAGATTCCTTCGCTCCTCGAATACAAGAGCCTCACCTCCCTCGACATGCCCGAAGTGTTTACAGAACTCGTCGAGGACCCGGATCCCAACTGCCCGTTCGGCGCAAAGGAGGTGGGGCAGGGGCCTTTGCTTCCCGTGATGCCGGCCGTCGCGAACGCCGTGTACGCCGCCGTCGGCGTGCGAATCGACGAGCTGCCGATCACTCCGGACAAGGTGCTCGCCGCGCTCGAGAAAAAGGCCAAAGGCGAAGCGCCACGCGTCGGGCCGGAGAGTTTTCCCGATGTGCCCTATCCCGAGCCCATGCTCGTACCGCCGCCCTGGGAAGGCGGCGACGGCAATTCCCTCAACACGCCTCGGCGCACGCCCGTAAAGAAGGAAGCCGTGGCATGATGCGGTTGCCTTGGTTCGGATTTCATTCACCGAAGTCCATCGTCGAGGCGGCGGAAATCCTCGCCGCCGAAGGCCCGCAGGCGATGCTGATCGCAGGAGGCACCGACCTCATTCCCAACATGAAGCGGCGCCACCAGACCCCGGCGACGCTCGTATCGCTGCGGCAGATCGAAACATTGAAGAAGACGAGCAAAGGCTCGGGTGCCGTGCTCGGCGCAGGCCTCACGCTGAACGAGGTCGTCGCCAATCGCGCGGTGCGCGCGAAATACGCCGGCCTTTGGCAGGCGGCGGCGCAGGTTGCAACGGTGCACCTGCGCAACATGGGCACGCTCGGCGGTAACCTGTGCCTGGACACGCGCTGCAACTACTACAACCAGAACTACGAGTGGCGCAAGGCGATCGATTTCTGCCTGAAAAAAGACGGCGAGATCTGCTGGGTCGCGACCGCGAGCAAGCGCTGCGTCGCGGCCTCCTCGACCGACACTGCACCTGCGCTGATCGCGCTCGGCGCGAGCGTGCGCCTCGTCTCCACGCAGGGCGAGCGCGACGTGGCGCTCGCCGATCTCTACAGGAACGACGGCATAGACTATCTGACGCGCCGCTCCGACGAGATCCTCACCGAGGTGAAATTGCCCGCGCCGGAAGGATGGCGGAGCAGCTACTGGAAGCTGCGCCGCCGCGGGTCGTTCGATTTTCCCGTGCTCGGCGTCGCAGCGGCGGTGAAGACCGCACGAGACGGCACCGTCGAAGACGCGCGTATCGCGCTCGGCGCGGTCTCTTCGCGGCCGTTCCTCACCAAGGCGGGCGAGCTTCTCGTCGGCCGCAGGCTGACCGACGAAGCCATCGCCGAGGTCGGCCGAAAGGTTGCCTCCGTCGCCAAGCCCATGGACAATACCGATCTCAACCTCTACTGGCGCAAGGACGTGGTATCCGAGTTCGTCGGCTACGCGCTGCGCGAAATCCGCGGCGACGACATGAGCGCGACGCGCGTGCGCATCGCGCGACACGATCTGAAGGAAATTCCATGACCCCCGGGCAGTTTCAGGCCATCATCGCCCCCGTCACCGAGCTCGTTCACGACAAACCGCTCGACGCCAAGCTCGAAGGGGAGTTGAACGCCGCCTACCCTGCCGGTGGGCCGGTTTTCAAAGGCATCTTCCAAGCCTGCAACAGAGCAATCGAAGGCGGCTGGATGTGCAACCGCGAGACGGGCGGAATCAAATTCGGCCGCGTCATCAGGCCGAGCAGCGGGACGCACGGTTTCAGCGTGGACGTCGTCGAAATGAAAGACCTCGAGGGCCCGCACCACCGGCACCCCAACGGCGAGATCGACATGATCATGCCGGTCACCCCTAGGGCGAAATTCGACGGTCGCGGCGCCGGCTGGCTGGTGTACGGCCCGGACAGCGCGCACAGTCCGACCGTGAGCGACGGACGCGCGCTCGTGCTCTACCTCCTGCCGCAGGGCGCGATCGAATTCACGAAGTAGCCGCGGCGGTCAGCCCGGCTGCACCCCGATCAGCTTTTGGATCACCGGCCGCGAGCCTTCCAGCGCCACGCGCTGCATGTAGAAAGCAAGCCCGCGAGCGCCGCCCAGCTCCTCGCCGCCTCCCGCGCGCCCCGGACCTCCGTGCACGAGCTGCGGCAGCACCGTTCCCGGCCCCGGCGACATCTCGATCTTCGGATGGCCGAGGAACAGCCGCCCGTGATGCGGCGCGATGCCCGAGACGATCTCTTCCAGAAACTCCGCGTCTTCCGAATACACCGAAGATACCAGGCCCCCGTTACCGCGCGCGACGATCGCGGCGGCATCGGCGCCTTTACCCGAGTACGGCAGGAGCGACGCAACCGGGCCGAACACTTCGCGCGCGTGCACCGAAGCGGCGAGGACGTCCTTTGCGAACTCCATTAACACCGGCGAGATAAAGAACCCCTTGCCCGGGAGCGGCGCGGCGCCGCCGAACGCGGGCCTGCCTTCGATACCGAGCTTGGCCACGCCTTCGCGCACGTCGGCGAGCTGCGCACCGGTCGCAAGCGGCCCCATGCGCGATTCCTCGAGCGCGGGATTGCCGACGCGCACCGCCTTCAGGCCCTCGGCGAGGTCGTCGCGCACCGTGGTGGCATGCGCCGCGGGCACGAGCACGCGCCGGATTGCGGTGCATTTCTGGCCGGCCTTCTGCGTTACGTCGCGTAGCACGTCCTTCAGGAAGGTCTCGTACATGTCGCCGCCGGGCTCGGCGTCGGGCCCGAGCACCGCGGCGTTCAAGCTGTCCGCCTCGACGTTGACGCGCACCGATTCCCGGATGATGTTCGGCAGCGCGCGAATGCGCATGCCCGTATCTCCGGATCCGGTGAAGGCGAGCACGTCCTGCGCGCCGAGCAAGGCCGGCAGGTCGCGCGGGGCACCCACCAAGAGCGAGAGGGCGCCTTCCGGCAATACTTTCCTCTCGACGAGAATCTCCATCACGCGGTGCGCGACCATCGCCGAGCTGGTCGCGGGCTTGGAGAGCACGGGCATTCCGGCGAGGAGCGCCGAGGCCGCTTTCTCCGCCAAGCCCCAGGCCGGGAAGTTGAACGCGTTGATCTGGACTGCGACGCCGTGGCGAGGCACGTTGACGTGCTGGCCGTGAAAGCGCGGCGAGCGCCCCAGCTGCAGGCCTTCGCCGTCGATGAGGAATTTCGCGGTGCCGAGCGAAGCGCCGATCTCGGCGTAGGTCTGAAGCGTGAAGATCGCGCCGTCGACGTCGAACTTCGCGTCCGATCGCGTGTCGCCGCCGTTCGCGACCGCGAGATCGAGCAATTCGTCCCTGTGGGCCTGGATCGCCTTCGCCATCTCCTTGAGGAGATTCCCGCGCTCGGCGAAACTCAATGCGCGCAGCGCCGGTCCGCCTTTGCGGCGGGCGTGGGCTAGCGCCGCGACGAGGTCGAGGCCGTCACTCGAAGCTTGGGCGAGCGGCTCCTCGGTGGCGGGATTGACGAGCGTCTGTCGGGCGCCGGAACCTTCGACCCAGCGGTCACCGAGATAACTGCGCAGCGTCTTCATGTGTGACTCCGATGTTTCTTCGACTGACGCTAGGATAGCCGAAGCGCGCGCAATCCTGAATACATCGAAGAGCGACGATGACTCGGCTTCAAGCGATCAAGGCGGCTCTCACGCAGGGTGATGAACTAAGGTGGATTCTCCGGCGAATGACTCCCTTCGACGCCGCGGGCCGGCCAAGCCGCTTGACCACCGTGTCAACCGGCTACCGTACCGCGCGTTTGCGGACCAAGGGAGGGGAGTCGCCACGTGATCATGAGCGAACGGATGGTTGCGGCACGCGAGCCACAGGCTGCAAGCGTCGCCCAGGAAACAGCGGCTGCGGAGGCGGACGCCGGCGCAGCGCTCGCCAAACTGGGACCGGCGGCCACTGGCGCGCTTGCCCTTGAAGCCTGCGGTGGCGGCGGGTCCTCCGGCGGCGGCATACCACCGCCCGTAATGCCCAGCACACAGGCCTCGCGGTTCCTGTCGCAGTCCGCCATCGGCTACAGCCATGCCGATATCACGAGCGTCTCCACCTCAGGCATCGACGCCTGGCTAACCGCCCAGTTCGCGATGGCGCGACCGCAGAAGTTCTGGGACTTTCTGGTCGCCAACGGCTACGCCGCCTCGACCAATGTCAACACGCTCAATGGCTTCGACCCGATGATCTGGTCGCAGCTCATGGGCGGCAGCGACATCTTGCGCCAGCGCGTGGGATTGGCGCTGCTCGACCAGTGGGTGGTGAGCATCGACGGGTTCGCCAGCAGCTGGCGGCCGTTCGTCATGGCAGCGTACCTCGACGTGCTGTGGGAGAGCGCCTTCAGCAATTATCGCGATCTCATGGAGGGCGTATCCACCAGCGTCGCCATGGGCCTGTACTTGACCTTCCTCGGCAGCGTCAAGGCCAATCCGGCGACCGGGTCGATACCGGATGAGAACTACGCGCGCGAACTGATGCAACTGTTCACCATCGGCCTGTATCAACTCAATATGGACGGCACGCTGGTCATGTCCGGCGGCAATCCCGTGGCCACCTACACACAGACCGACGTCTCGCAGGGCGCGCGGGTGTGGACCGGCTACACCTTCGCCAATACCGACAACACGACGCCGGACCGGATGCAGCTGCCGATGGCGATCAACGCCGCGCAGCATGAAACCGGCGCGACCAGCTTCCTCGGCATCAGCATTCCTGCCGGCACGAGCGGCGCGACCGCACGCGCCACGGCACTCGACGGTCTGTTCAACCATCCCAACCTGCCGCCATTCGTCAGCAAGCAGCTGATCCAGCACCTGGTAACCAGCAATCCCTCGCCTGCCTACGTCGGCCGCGTCGCGGCGGTATTCGCCAACAACGGCAGCGGCGCGCGCGGCGATATGAAATCCGTGATCCGCGCGATCCTGACCGACAGCGAGGCCCGTGACGACACCCAGGTGACGAGCTCGAGCTTCGGCAAGCTGCGCGAACCGGTCACGCGGCTGGTCCACTGGGCGCGAGCGTTCAACGTCACGTCGCCCACCAACCTGTGGCCGTTCGGCAATGTCGCCTCGAGCGCCAACCGTATCGGCGAGAGCCCGGGCCACGCGCCGAGCGTCTTCAACTGGTTCCGGCCCGGGTACACACCCCCGGGCACGACGATCGCGAGCAACGGCAGCGTCGCGCCTGAGTTCCAGATCACCAATGAGCCGTCGATGATCGCCTATATCAACTACCTGCAGTCGGTGATCGTCAATGGCGCCGGTGAGGCCAAGGCAGACTACTCCTCGCTGACCGCGATCGGCTCGGACAGCCAGGCGCTGCTCAACGAGCTCAATCTGGTGCTGGCTGCAGGTCAGATCAGCGCGACGACGATGGCGCAGATGAAGACTGCACTCGATACCATTTCGGCGACCACCAGCGCAGGCCTGAACAATCGCATCTATGCGGCGCTGGTTCTGGTCATGGCTTCCCCCGAGTACCTGGTGCTGCGATGAGGAGAACGCGCATGCCCTCGGACCAATCCCGACGTGCGTTTCTCAAGCGCGCCTCGGCGCTCTCCCTGGCCGGCTCCGCCGCGCCGTTCGTCATGAACCTCGCTGCGATGGGCGAAGCCGCCGCGGCGACGGCGACGGACTACAAGGCGCTGGTCTGCGTATTCCTCTATGGCGGCAATGACTATGCCAACACGCTCGTGCCCAGTGACAACACGCAATACGGCATCTATCAGGCCCAGCGCCCGGGGCTCGCCTATGCGCAGTCGGCGCTGACCGCCACTGCGCTCACCCCCTCGATGCCGCTGCCCAATGGCGCCCAGTACGCGCTCGCGCCGGAGCTCGCCAAGCTGCTGCCGCTGTTCAATGCCGGCAATCTGGCGGTGCTGATGAACGCCGGCACGCTGGTGCAGCCGACAACCAAGGCCCAGTATCAGGCGCACGTGAGCCTGCCCCCGAAGCTGCTGTCGCACAACGACCAACAGAGCTACTGGCAGGCCTCATCGCCCGAGGGCGCCGCCTCCGGCTGGGGCGGCCGCATCGGCGACCTGTTGGAGTCGGGCAACGGCACGGCCACACTCACCTGCATCAACGTAACCGGCAATGCGGCGTTCCTCACCGGACAGGCGGCCGTGCAGTATTCGGTCACGCCGGCCGGACCCATCGCGCTCAATGCGCGCACCAGCCTGCAGGGATCGACAGCAGCGGCCAGCCTGCTGCAGTCGCTGATCAGTGGCGGCGGCACGCATGAATTCGAAGCGGCGCTTGGCAGCATCGGGGCGCGTGCACTCGACCTGTACAGCCAGGTGTCGGCTGCTCTGGGCCAGGCACCGGTGACCACGACCGTGTTCCCAACGGCCGCCGATCCGCAGAGTTCTCTGGGCGCGCAGCTGCAACTGGTGGCCAAGCTGATCTCGGTGAGCAGCCAGCTGGGTGCGAAGCGCCAAGTGTTCTTCGTTTCCACCGGCCGTTACGATACGCACGCTGGGCTGGTGACCTTGCATCCGACACTGCTCACCAACCTCGCTGATGCGCTGCGCGCCTTCTATGACACGACGGTGGAGCTCAATGTGGCCTCGCAGGTAACCACCTTCACCGGCTCCGACTTCGGGCGTGCACTGACGGCCAACAACGATGGCACCGACCACGGCTGGGGCAGCATGCACTTCGTGCTCGGCGGCGCCGTCAGGGGCGGCCAGTATTACGGCATCAATCCGACGCTGGCTAACGGCGGCCCCGATGACATCGGCCAGGGCCGGCTCATCCCGACGCTGTCGGTCGATCAGTATGCGGCGACGCTCGCCAGCTGGTTCGGCGTCTCGAATTCCGATCTGGCGACGGTTGTCCCCAATATCGGCAACTATGCCGGCAGTGCGCTGGGCACGAATGTCGGCTTTGTCTAGACCGCAATTTTACCACTAGACTCGCTCCGATTCGCCCCGACTGGACTGCGGCGCGCCGGAGAACCAGCCGTGAATGTCCGGTATGGAGAAAGGCGACCGGCGGCTCAGGGTCGAACGCGGACATTTTTAGTCACCGGTCACCACGCGCCGGATCGTCCCGGGCGAGCACGTCGGCGAACGCGTCGAAGCGCTTCCACTTCGGCACCGGGGGCGTGTAGCCCTCGCGCGGCACGTAAGGCGAGGGCTCGACCGTCGTCATGCGGTGGATGTAGCGCGGGCAGTTGGGGAAGATGCGCTCGGCGCGCACCCGCACGATGAGTTGCGCGCCGGCGAAGCTCGCGAGCAGCGGATCGTCGTCGGCGGCCGACGCGCTGCCGTTGACGCGCAGGCGGTTCGGTCGCTCGAAGTCGATGAACAAGAGCGCCACCGCCGGGTTGACGAGCAGATTGCCGAGGCTGCGGAACATGCCGTTGCCGTCGTAGCTCGGGAACGCGAGCTCGGCTTCGCCGGTCACGCGAACGAAGCCGGGCGCCCCGCCTTTGAACGAGCAGTCGGGCCGCCCCTCGGCGTCGGCGGTGGCGAGGAAGAACAACGGTCGGCTTTCGATGAACGCGCGGTCTTCGTCGTTGAAGTCCCGGCGCGCCAGTTTCTCGTCGAGCCGGTCGGCGAGGCGGCGCGTGTCGAAGCGGTCCTGCAGCTCGCGCATGCCGGCGTGGTACGCCGGGGATGTTTCGTCGTTCATCGCGCTACTCCTTCGAGAAGACCACCGGCCGCGCCGGCTGGGCGTTGACATGCAGCTGGAACAGGTCCGGCCGCGCATAGTGGCCGACGACGTCGAGAGCGCGCCGCGCGACTGCGACCCGCTCGAGGTCGATCTGCGCGTACAGGATACCCAAGGCCTCGCGCAGCGGTCCGGCAACGATCTTGCCGCCCGGGGCGACGACGACCGAATCGCCCGGGTTGATCCATTCGTCCAGGTCGGGAAACAGCTGAGCCTTGCCGGGGAAAGCGTCGGGGATGTCGCGCCCCTGGAAGGCGCAGCCGCTGCACAGAACCCAGCACCCGCCTTCGCGGGCGATATGCTGCATCGTCGCGATCGAGCGCTCGCCGCTGTCGTAGGTCGGAGCGACATAGAGTTCGACCCCCTGCGCGTACATCGCGCAGCGCGCGAGCGGCATGTAGCTCTCCCAGCAGATCAGCGCGCCGACGCGCCCGCAGGGCGTGTCCACGGGTTTCAGGCCGGTGGCGTCGCCGAAGCCCCAGACCATGCGCTCGGGGTTGGTCGGCATGACTTTGCGGTGCCGGTTCAGCAAGGCGCCGTCGGGCCCGATCGTGACAACGGTGTTGTACAGCGTGGCCCGGCTGAAGTCGGCGTCGAGCTCATGGACGCCGCACACTACGCTGACCTGGCGACGCCTGGCGGCCTCGCGCAGCGGCGCCAGCTCGTCGCCGGCCAGGTTGACCGCGTTGGCGCGCAGGAGCGAATGCAGACGTTCGCTCAAGCCCATGTCGCCGCCGGGCCGAAGCCGCCAGATCCAGGCCGGATACCCGGGAACGAAGGCTTCGGGAAAGACGATCAGCCGCGCGCCGGCCTGCGCGGCTTCGTCGATCGCGGCCACCGCCTTGGCGAGCGTCGCCGCGCGATCGAGGAACACCGGCGCTTGCTGAACGATGGCGACGCGCGACATGGCGCGGGCTTGCTAGGCGATATCTTCGTGAATGCAGAGGGTGTTGCCTTCCGGGTCCTGGAACCACGCGGCCTTTTCCGAGCCCAGCACGGCGACGTGATCGACCGTCTTGAAGCCCGGCAGATCGTAGTCGGCGAAGACCACGCCGCGCGCCTCGAGCGCGCGGATCGCGGCGGTGATATCCGCGACTTGGAAGCTCAGGGTCGAGTGCGTGGCCTTGGTGCCGCCCGCTTTCGGAAAGAGCGCGAGCTCGGTTCCTCCGCAGCGGTATACGAATTTGCCGCTGAGCTTGGGCCCGACGGGCTCGAGCCCGAGCTGCTCGCCGTAGAAGCGGCGGGCGCGCTCCAGATCGATGACCGGGAGCATGCAGCTGATCTGCGTGCCTTTCAAAACGTTGCTGCGTGGTGCGGGTGCGTTCATGTGATCTCCTTTTGGGTTTCAGGCCGCCGGCGAATACTTCCGGTCCTGGCAGCTGCAGCCTATACTCCGCCGGAAGGGCACGAGCGCGCCATACGTGTTTCCACGTAGTCGCTCGAGCTTACGGGGAGTCCATGGCCGCGGAACGCATCGCCGAACAGGGTCTGAAGCTGTTGAACGAGATCGCGGCCGAAGCCTGGAGTCTGGAGAGTTTCGCCAGCTCGGGACTCGACAGGCTGCCGCGCCTCGTCGCCTCCGAAGTGACCACGCTCAGCATCTGCGACCTCGCGCGGGGCCGCCGCACGGTCTTCAGCACGCCCAACCGTGCCTTCTCCGCAGGCGAGCGCGCCTCGTTCGACGCGCACTTCCACGAGCACCCGCTCGTGCTCTACCACTCGAAGACGCCGGGCGGCACCACGCACCGCATCAGCGACTCCCTCACGAATTCGCAGTTCCGGCGAACTCCGCTCTACGCCGACTACTACCGCTGCGTCGGCATCGACCACGTGATGGCGCTGCCGCTGTACGTGGACCGGCGCTTTCTCGTCAGCTTCGTCTTCAACCGCAAGCGCCGCGATTTCGACGAAGCAGAGCGCGACGCGCTCGACCTGTTGCGGCCACAGCTCGCGGCGCTCTTCGGCCAGGCTCTGTCGCAAGAGCGCACGCGCTCGCTGCTGACGCAACTCGATTCGCTGGCGACCCCGGATGGCTGGAGCGCAATCGAACTGGACGGTGAACGGCGCTTGGTGCACGCATCCGACGCGACGCGGGAGCGCATCAAGGCGTGCTGGCCGCACTGGAAGGGCGGCGAGGGCACGCGGCTCCCGGAAGTCGTGGATCGCTGGATGGAGGAACGCCTCGAAGCAACGGAAAATCTCGCCGGCACCGCGGCGAGCGGCTCGCTCACGGTCGGGCGGAGCGGAAGGGCGCTGCGCGTGCGGCTCGTTGCCAACCCGGCGAGCGGCGGCGGTTTTCTGCTCTTCGTCAGTTTGGCGGTCGAGGCCGATTTTCCGGCATCCGTCGCGGGGGCGGCTCTCACTCCGCGCGAGCGCGAGGTGCTGCAGTGGGCTGCGGCGGGCAAGACCAACGTGGAAATCGGCGCGATTCTCGACATGAGTCCGCGCACGGTGGAGAAGCATTTCGAGCACGTTTTCGAAAAACTCGGCGTGGAGACGCGCATGGCCGCCGTGATGCGCCTGCTGGCGGGTTCGCCGCAACGTTGATCCGCCGGTGTTTCCCATACACACCGGCAGGCCCGCGACGATCGCGCCCAAGGGCATGGTCGCCTCGCCGCATTCGCTCGCCTCCGCGGCGGGGGTCGACGCGCTTCGCGCCGGGGGTTCGGCGGTGGACGCCGCCATCGCGACGGGCGCCGCGCTCTCGGTGCTGTACCCGCACATGACGAGCGTCGGCGGGGACGCATTCTGGCTGATCTACGACGCTCGCGCCGGGCGCGTGCGCTACTTGAACGGCGGCGGGCGCTCCGCGCGAAGCGCGAGCATCGACTGGTTCCGCTCGCGCGGCATGAAAGAGATCCCGCTGCACGGCTTTCTCCCCGCGACGCTGACCGTTCCCGGAGCGGTGGCGAGCTGGTGCACCGCGCACGAGGAGTACGGTCGGCTGCCCCTTTCCCGCGACCTTGCTTCCGCCATCGAGTACGCGCAAGAGGGATACCCGGTGACCGGAAGGCTCGCGCGCTGGATCGAGATGTGCGCGGGCGAGAACGCTCTGAACGCGCACGCGCTTGCGCTCTTCGTTCCGAACGGGACCACGCCGCGTGCCGGCGGCCGGCTCAGGAACCCAGGCCTCGCGCGGGTGCTCGAACGGATAGCCTCGGGAGGGCACGAGGGTTTCTACGCGGGTGACACGGTGCGGGCGCTCGCGAGCTTTTCCCGCGCGGGAGGCGGATTCTTCGACGAAGCGGACTTTCTCGCGCAGCAAGCGAGCTGGGGCGAGCCGCTCTCTGCGACTTACCGCGGGGTCGAGATCTTCGAGACGCCCCCGCCGACCCAGGGCTTTACGGTGCTGGAGATGCTCAACCTTATCGAGCCCTACGGAATCGGCAAGATGGATCCGCTCGGTCCCGAGCTCGCGCACCTGCTGGTGCAGGCGAAGCAGATCGCCTACCACGACCGCGACAGGTTGCTCGCCGACCCCGAGTTCCAGCCGGTTCCAGTGGAGCGCCTGATCTCGAAGCCGTATGCGGATAAGCGCCGACGCCTTATCCGCTCTGATCGGGCGCTGCCTTGGGATCTCGTTCCCTCCTACGGCACGCTCGCCGGAGACACGGTGTTCGTGGCTGCGGTCGACGCCGAAGGCAACACCGCCGCGCTGATCCAGAGTCTCTACTTCACTTTCGGCTCGGGCGTGGTCGCGGGCGACACGGGCATCGTGCTGCAAAACCGCTCGGCCTATTTCTCGCTCGATCCAGAGCACCCCAACCGCCTCGAGCCGGGCAAGCGCCCGATGCATACCCTCATCGCGTCGATCGCACTCAAGGAGGGCCGGCCCTGGCAGGTGCTCGGCTGCATGGGCGCGGATGGCCAGCCGCAGATCCACCTGCAGAGTTACGTAGGCCTGGTCGATTTCGGTTTCGACATCCAGCAGGCGATCGAGATGCCGCGCTGGCTGTCGGGCCGCTTCAATATCGGAGATTCGCGCGACCTGCTCAATATCGAAGGCCGTTTTCCGGAGGCGACCGTGAAGGAGCTCGAGCGGCGGGGGCATACCGTGAACCGATGGCCGGACTTTTGCGAGCTCGCCGGCCACGCGCACACAATCACCATCGACCCGGTGTCCGGCATGCGCTCTGGCGGTGCCGATCCGAGGAGCGACGGCGCCGCGATCGGTTATTGATCGGCGCTCGCTAGATCTTGTCCGGGAAGCGGATGATGAACCCGTCGCGGTTGGGCATCTTCACCTGGGGCAGCGTCTTCGCGTCCATCACGTCGTTCTCGCCGACGATCTTGTTGAGCCAGAGGAGATAGGCGGTCGCCGCGTAGACCTCGTCGCTGGTCAGCGTCCGCGGCTGACTGAACGGCATCGCCCGCCGGACGAAATCGAAAACGATCGTCGAATAGCCAAAGAAATTGCCGATGGTCTTCGGCGTTTCGATTCCGCTGGTCAGAGGTGCGCCGCCGAACAGCGGCGCAGGGGCGAGAGGACTGCCTTTTCCGCCTTCACCGTGGCACGGCGAGCATTTCTCGGCGAAGACGCGGGCGCCCTGGACCGCCGTCCCGCTGCCGGGCGGCAAGCCGGTGCCGTCTGGCATCACGGCGATGTCCCAGGCCTTGATGTCCGCCTCGGAGATCGGTTTTCCGAATCGGGGCGTCTGGGCGAGCGCCGCGCCCGGGCCAAAGACGACCGCGAGGGCAAAGGCGAGGACCAGCTTAAGCGTAGACATGTTTGATCTCCCCATCGCTGCCGATCCCCCAGCTCGTGATGCTGTTGTAGTGCTGGTTGGGGAACGCGAGAAGATTCGTAACCGGCTTCTTGGTCTCGCCCCGCACGGCCACGAACTCGGCGCGAGTCGGTTGCGCGTTGCCGGCTTCGTCCCAAGCGCGGCTTTGCAGGACCGCGGGACCGCCATTCCAGCGCCAGGGCGCGCGGAACCGGGCAAAAGCCTTGGATTGCACCGGCTCTTGGAGCGCCGCCTGCGCCCACGTCTTCCCGCCATCGGCCGAAACCATGACCCGTGAGATGCGGCCGTTGCCGGAATAGGCGATGCCGGAAATCTCATAGTAGCCCGCCCCGTTCATCTTGAGTCCGAACGAGGGGTGGGTGATGAAGGATTTGACCTCCTGCAGGAAGTGGAACCGGTACGCCTTTCCATCCGGCAGGAGCTGTGAATAGATCTTGCCCTCGTAATAGCTCATGGCCGGCCCTTCGGTGAGCTTCAACCGGCGCAGGAACTTGACGTTCATGTTGCCTTGATAGCCGGGCAGCAGCAGGCGCATCGGGTAGCCGTTGCCGGGCATCAGCCGCTCGCCGTTCTGGTAGAGCCCGATCATCGCGTCGTCCAGCGCTTTTTTCATCGGCACGCTGCGGTGCAAGGCCAGGGCGTCCCCGCCTTCGGCGATGACCCATTTCGCCTTCGGATCGAAGCCCGCTTCGTCGAGCAGCGTGGAAAGCCGCACCCCGGTCCACTCGGAGCAGGACACCAGGCCGTGCAGCGCCTGCGCCGTCGCCTGGACCGGCTGGTTGGAGAACATCGGGGCGCTGTTGCCGCTGCACTCGACGAAAGCCATGCGCGATTCCATCGGGTAGCGCGACAGCGACTCGAGCGTAAAGACAAGCGGCTGCCTGACCAGGCCATGGATCACCAAGCGGTGCTTTTCCGGGTCGATATCCGGAAGGCCGGAGTGGTTGATGCTGAAGTGCATACTGTTCGGCGTGATCGTGCCGTTCAGCAGATGGTGCGGCGTGCGCGCGTGCGAGTTGCGCAGTTCGTTGTTGGGGTTGCTGAGCGTCCGCACGACGTGTTTCTCGAATCGCGACGGCGTCTGCAGGGGCGGTGTCACAGCGCCCATCCCCAGGCTCCACGGATCGTCCTTGAGCGGCTCGGCCGCCGCGGATCTGGCGACCGTGTAACCCGTCACAGCCGCGGCGAACGCGGCGCCGCCGCGCAAGAAAGCACGGCGGTCAAGAAGCCCATTTCCCGCAATCACCTCCAGCCTTTCCAACTCCTCCTTTGCTCGAATGTTTGGCGTTGTTTCCATGGCCGGCCTCCTTGAGCAAGTTCTTCGGGGAGGATATTGTGCTCCCAAATCTGGTGATGCGTGCGCGGCGCCCGCGCTGAGCATAGAATGGCCGCGCAAAGCTTTCCCTCCGCGCTCAAGGCCAGGGAAACGGGCTCACCCATCGGGAGAACGCGTGTCCTCGCGCAGCACCGCCGATCATTCGGTCAGCCCGCCTGTCGTCAGGATTCCGCGCGACTACAACGCCGCCTACGACCTCGTCGAGCGCAACCTCGCAGCGGGCCGCGCGGCCAAGCTCGCCTACGTCGACGACGCGGGCCAATACACGTTCGGGGAGCTCGCCGAGCGCGTCGACCGCTTCGGCTCGGGGCTGCAGGCGATGGGCCTCGAGATGGAGCATCGCGTGCTGCTCGCGCTCACCGACACGATCGACTTTCCCACGGCGTTTCTCGGCGCGATCAAGGCGGGCATCATCCCGATCGCGGTGAATACCTTGCTCACCCCGAAAGATTACGAGTACATGCTCTCCGACAGCCGCGCGAAGGCGCTCATCGTATCGGAGCAGTTGTTGCCGCAGTTCGCCCCCCTCGTTCCAAAGCTCCCTTTCCTCAAGCACGTCATCGTCTCCGGGAGCAGCGCCCAGGGCCATGCCGCGTTCAAAGAGGTGCTGGCGAAGGGAAAAGCCGGGCTTGCGCCCGCACCGACCACGTCCGACGATGCCTGCTTCTGGCTGTATTCCTCCGGCTCGACCGGCATGCCGAAGGGCACGGTTCACGTCCATTCGAGCATGATCCTCACCGCGGAGCTCTACTCCAAGGCCGTACTGGGGTACAAGGAAAGCGACATCGTCTTTTCCGCTGCAAAGCTCTTTTTCGCGTACGGCCTCGGCAACTCGCTCTCCTTTACGCTCGCGGCCGGCGCCACTGCGATTCTGATGGCGGAACGTCCGACGCCGGCGTCCGTGTTCAAGCGGCTCACGGAAAAGAGACCGACGATTTTCTATGGAGTGCCGACGCTCTACGCTGCGATGCTCGCGAGCCCCGATTTCCCGAAAAAGGAGAACATGGCGCTGCGGCTGTTCGTCTCGGCCGGGGAGGCGCTCCCGCCGCAGATCGCGAAGAGCTGGAAGGAGAGGACCGGGGTAGAGATCCTGGACGGAATCGGCTCGACCGAGATGCTGCACATCTTCCTCTCCAACCGGCCGAGCGACCTGCGCTACGGAACCACGGGCAAACCGGTGCCGGGCTACGAGCTGCGCCTGGTGGACGAGCACGGCAACCCCGTAAAACAGGGCGAGATGGGAGAGCTGCAGATCAGCGGGCCGACGAGCGCCGCCTGCTACTGGAACAACCACGAGAAGAGCCGCAACACGTTCATGGGAGGCTGGACGAAGAGCGGTGACAAGTACAGCCTGGACAAGGACGGCTACTACGTATACGGCGGGCGTTCGGACGACATGCTGAAGGTCTCGGGCATCTACGTCTCGCCCGCCGAGGTCGAAGCCGCTCTCATCACGCATGAAGCCGTGCTCGAAGCGGCGGTGGTCGGCGCCGAAGACGAGAGCAGGCTCATCAAGCCCAAAGCCTTTGTCGTTCTCAAGCAGGGCAACTCGGGAAGCGACGCCCTGAAGGCCGAGCTCCGGCAGCACGTCAAGGACAGGCTCGCGCCCTACAAGTACCCGCGCTGGATCGTGTTCCTCCCCGAGTTGCCGAAGACCGCGACGGGGAAAATACAGCGGTTCAAGCTGCGCGGGTGAATCGGCAACGGGCCCGGGAGCTCCGGCGTGAAACCACTGAGCATCAAATCCAAGGTCACTTTGATCGCCACGGCGGCGCTGGTCGGGCTGCTTGCGCTCGTTTCCGCGGTCCAGCTGAGCTTTTTCAAGGTCGAATTGCGGCAGGTTCTGGAATCCCAGCAATTCACGCTCGTATCGCGCGTCGCAGATGACATAGACCAGACCCTGATGTTGCGTCTGAACGCGCTCGCCAGCCTGGCGAAGATCCTGCCCGCCGAAGAACTCGGCCGCCCCGGCGCGATGCAGAAGAACCTCGAGAACCGGCCGGGATTGCAGAGTGAGTTCGACGCGCTCTCGGTGATCGCCACAGACGGAAAATTCGTTGCGGCGGTGCCTTACGACAAGGGACGCGAAACGATAAACCTGAGCGACCGTCCCTGGATCCGGGGCGTGCTTGACGGCGGCCGACCGCTCGTGTCGCCGCCGCACCGCGCCCGCCTCAACGGGGAGCCGCAGGTGGTTCTGGGAGCGCCCATATTCGGGCCGCGCGGCGAGATCGTCGGCGTTCTGGCCGGCACGCTCAATCTGTTTCGTTCGAATTTTCTCGGCAACATCGGGCGAACGCGCGTCGGCAACACCGGCTCGTTTTCGCTGTTTACCAAGGATCGCTTGATCGTCATGTCCTCCGACAAGGATCGCATCATGACGGAAGGCCCGGTTCCGGGCGCTTCTCCGTTCTTCGACCACGCGGTAGCCGGAGCCGAAGGCACCGAGGATAGCGTCGGAAGCCGCGGCTTGCGCGCGCTGTTCAGCTACAAGTCGCTGCAGAGCGTCCCGTGGGTCCTCGTGGCCGCGCTACCGATGGAAGAGGCGTACGCGCCGTTCGCCGCAGCCCAGAGGCAAATCGTCCAATTCATGGTCGTCGTGGCTTTGCTGCTCGCGCCGCTCATATGGCTCGGCGTGCGATCAGTGCTCAAGCCGCTGCTCGCCTTGCGCCAGACTATCCGCAGCGGCCGGAACGATCCCGGCGCGGTTCCCGAGGTCCCGGTTCGTGAAGGCGACGAGATCGGGGATCTCGCCGCCGACTTCAACGCCCTGATGCGGGAGCGCAACGAGGCCGCGGCCGCACTCCAGGAGAACGCGCATCGGCTGCGCCTGATCACCGACAACACGCCCGCACTGATTTCGTACGTCGATTCCGGGGAGCGTTACCGCTACGCGAACGCCACCTATCACGAGTGGTTCGGCATGACGCCCGAGGAGGTGAGCGGGCGCACCATGCGCGAAGTCCTGCGAGAGAACTACCCGTCGCGGGAGCCGCACATCCGTGACGCGCTCGCCGGCAAGGAAGCCAGATTCGATCTGCCCGTCTCGTTCGGCGGCAGCGAGCGCCACACCCACACCCGCTACGTTCCGGATGTGCGCAGCGACGGCGGCATCGCGGGATTCTACGTGCTCGCGAGCGACGTCACGCCGCTCAAGCGCACCGAGCAAATGCTGCGCGAAAGCGAACAGCAACTGAGCCTCGCACTGGAAGGCTCGCAGCTCGCGTTGTTCGACTGGAACATCGCGACCGGCGAAGTTTTCCTGAGCGATCGGTGGGCGGTCATGTTGGGCGGGAAACCCGCCCCCACTCGTACCACCTTCGCCGCGCTCGCGGAGCTGGTGCATCCGGAGGACATCGCCCAGCTCGACCCTCTGATCCGCGATGCGCTCAAGGGGGTGACGCCCTATTACCGAGTCGAGCATCGCGTCAGGAAGAACGACGGGGGATGGATCTGGATCCAGAGTCACGGGCAGGTCACTGCGCGTGACCATCGCGACGGCCGCGCCGTGCGCCTGATCGGCACGAACGCCGACGTGACCGAGCGCAAGCGCGCGGAAGCCGAGCTCGCCGAGAGCCGAGCGCAACTGGAACGCGCGGCGCAACAAGACGGCCTTACCGGCCTGCCCAACCGCAATCTCCTCGGCGACCGGCTCGAGCAGGCGCTCGCTCGCGCGCGCAGAAACCAGCAATTGATCTCGCTCTTCTACCTCGATCTCGACCGTTTCAAGGAAATCAACGACGCGCTGGGGCACGCGGCCGGAGACGCGCTGCTCAAGGCATTTGCCGAGCGCCTCAACGCGTGCGTGCGCGAAACCGACACGGTGGCGCGCGTGGGCGGGGACGAGTTCATCATCCTGCTCGAAGACGTGCGCGAAGAAGGAGATGCCCGCGCGATCGCCGAAAAGATCATCGACGCGATGCGCAGGGAATTCCACGTCGACGCGAAAACGCTGCGCGCCACGACCAGCATCGGCATCGCTTTCACGCGAGGCGGCACGAGCGGCGAGGAGCTCATGAAACAGGCCGACGCCGTTCTCTACGAGGCCAAGCGAACCGGCCGAAACAGGTATCGTATCGCGCGCCCGGCGCTGGAAGTCATCGAAGGCAAGCCGCCCGGCCGCAGGGAAAAACCTGGGCGCGGCGGGAAAAGCTAGTGCAATGCGCCCGAGCGCCTAAAGGTCGACCGGGCGAATGATCGATTCCGTCCGGGCCTGGGTCGAGGAAGCGAAACGCATCGTCGTCCTCACCGGCGCCGGAATTTCCACCGAATCGGGGATTCCCGATTTTCGCGGGCCCCAAGGGGTGTGGACGAAGGATCCGCAGGCGGAGAAGCTCTCCAACATCCATTACTACGTCGCCGATCCCGAGATCCGAAGGAAATCCTGGCAGGCGCGCCTTGCGCATCCGGCATGGACGGCGCGGCCGAATGCGGGCCACGCGGCGATCGTCGCACTCGAGCGGAGCGGCAAATTGCACGCGCTTATCACGCAGAATATCGACGGACTCCACCAGAAGGCGGGGAACTCGCCCGAGCGCGTGATCGAGGTGCACGGCGCGGTGCGCGACGTAATGTGCCTCTCGTGCGGCTGGAAGGGGCCGATGCACGCCGCCCTAGAGCGCGTTCGCTCGGGCGAATCCGATCCGCCCTGCGAGTGCTGTGGCGGCATCCTGAAAAGCGATACCATCTCGTTCGGGCAGGCGCTCGTGCCCGAGGTGATCGACCGCGCGATGCGGACGGCGGCCGAAGCGGATCTGCTCATTTCAGTCGGAACGAGCCTGCAGGTGTATCCGATCGCGGGCGCGGTACCCGCCGCGAAGAACGCGGGCGCGCGGGTGGTGATCGTCAACGCGGAAGCCACGCCGTTCGACGGCATCGCCGACGCGGTGCTTCGCGGCGCGATCGGAGAAACGCTGCCGCGCATCGTGGGAACGGCGGCGCGCACTTGACGCCGGCGCGCTTCGGGCGCCCAATGCGCACCCGTACGGGTAGATAGAGAGAACACATGGACGCGGCTTCCGCCGAAGTTTCGGCTCAACGCGAAGGATTCTTGGACCGGTTTTTGCCGCTCGGGCACTGGCTGCGCTCGGATACCGCCGGCGACATCGAGCTGAGTCAGGCCAAGACGCGCTTGATTTGCACTGTCATTGGACTCGGCGGCTTCCTGGTGATGGGACGCTTTGCCAGTCTTCCCGACGGCATCGTCGGCACGGCGATCGTATTCCCTCTGTACGCGTTTGCTTATCTGGTGCTCGCTTACAAGCGCCCCGCACCGACGCACGCAAGGCGGGGTTTCGCGCTCCTGATGGACAATCTTGTGGGCACCACCGTTGCGTTCTTCGGGGGCGGCTTCGCCCCCTACGTAGGGTTCCTTTTCCTCACGACGGTGGGGTGGGGGCTGCGGTTCGGGCGTCATTACCTGTTTCTCGCGACGGCCATCGCGATTCTCGGCATGGTCTGCAACCTCGCCGCAAGCCCCTATTGGAGGGAGTACCCGCTCTTCGGTGCCACGATCATCTTCGGTCTGATTGCAAATACCGTCAATGCTTCGATTCTCCTCGGGAGGATTGGAGGCGCGAACCGCCTTTTGGCGGAGAAAATCGAGGAAGTCTCGCGGCTTGCGTGGCAGGATCAGCTGACCAAGCTCCCCAACAGGCCTTACTTCCGTGAACGTCTGGCGCAGATGCTTGCCGCGGCGGCAAGGAGCGGACGCCAGGTCGCGCTGCTTCTTTTCGACATCGACGGCTTCAAATCGGTCAACGACACGCTCGGCCACGAGGCGGGGGACCGCTTGCTTCAGGAGATCGCCGAGCGCGTGGGACGCCGGGTTCGCCAGGCGGACACCTTCGCGAGGGTCGGCGGCGATGAGTTCGTGATCCTCATGGAGCTGGCCCATGGCAAGTCCGATGCGGCTGCCGTCGCCGAAACGGTTTTGGCGGCGATCGGAGAGATCGACATGTTCGCCGAACAGGGGCTGCGGGTCGGCGCCAGCATCGGAATCGCCTGCAGCGACCTCACTTCAGCCCGGGAACGACTCGCCGACGAATTGCTCATAGAAGCCGACCGTGCCATGTACGAGGCCAAGCGCGCCGGGAAGGGCCGCTACAAGTTAGCCGACGAGGGCCGTTGAGCTGCCCCAGATAGCATGACGTGATGCCGAGTGCGTCGGTGAATTCAACCTCGATTGCCCCCCCGGCGTCCGTCGGCTTCGTCGGGCTGGGGAAAATGTACCGGATCGTGGCGCATGACCTCGATCCGAACGCGCTCAGGCGCGCCTGCGATGCGACCGGAGCCGAGGCGCCGGGGTCGCTCGAAGCTATGGCCTCGCGTTGCGAGGCGGTGATCACGATGCTTCCCGACGGAGAGGCCGTGCGCGCGGTCGTGCTCGGGCCGAACGGGGCCGAAGATTGCCTGCTTGCGGGCTTTCGCCGCGGCGGCGTACTGATCGACATGAGCTCGTCCTCTCCGCTGGGCACGCGAGCGCTCGGCGCGCGGCTCGCCG
>WNFF01001292.1_pt1 | contig 21238 bp, 18 predicted proteins | sample 5400441 | NCBI WGS metagenome assembly WNFF01 (sample SAMN13153345, study PRJNA577476) | soil metagenome | isolation source: 120 cm saprolite under Douglas fir tree site 2 hole 3 replicate 1 | place: USA:California | collected 2015-04-18
AGATCTCCGGTGACGCGCTTGACGGGATACCAGCCGTCGTCCACCGCGGGGCGCACGTGCTCGATCACGATCGGGCGGCGGTTTCTCGTCATCGCCACCGGTCCACCAGATAGGGCTTGTCCTCCTCGAACATGCCGCCCAGGCGCGCCGCGCTCAGGACCAGGGCGGCGGGAGGCCGCGCGCTGGTCTCGAGGATCACGGAGGCGGCGCGGCCCAAGTAGAGCGGGGCCAGCGCCTGGGCGGCGTGGCTGCGGTAGACGACGCGGGTGCGATAGGCCAGCAGGAAGTCGTACACCACGCGGGTCCAGAGCCGGTCCGAAAAGCGGAATCGCTCGAGCGGCCGATCACTGAGCTCCAGCACCTCGCCCAGATTCTCAGGGGCCAAGATGCGCTCCCATACCGGAAGGAGGTCGCGCACGCCCTGGACGAAGCCAACCTGCATGAGCGTAGGGTCCACCGTGGGGCCGCCCGGCAGAGGCTCGGGCGGCACGCCGAAGGTCACCACCGGCTCCGATCCCCGGACGTCGAGCCAGTAGCTCTCCGACCGCTCGGCGAGGGCAAAGAGGGCGCCGGCCACCCGGCCCACGGTGCGGCCGAGCGGCGCGGGCGGCTGGGTGGCGGCGACGGTCCGCGGGCCCAGCACGGCCTGTCCCACCGTGAGGCCCCGCTCGATCGCGGCCGCCGGCAGCCAGAACTCGAGGCCGTGATGGCCGAGATCCGTCTCCCAGACCGGGTGCGCGAGGAAAGCGTCGGCGGCCGCCCCCGAGCAGGCGAATTCCTCGGCCAGCGGATGCGCGAGCTGCCGGCCGAAGAGGCTGCGAATGAGCGGCACGACGAGGGCCTGGGTGAGGGTGCCGTCGTAGCGGTTCCGCGGTGGTGCTGCCGAGATCGGCGTTGAGGATCACGAGTGCCCGCGCCTCGAGCCTCCGGCCGACGGTCAGCACCGTGCGCACCGCCTGGGCCCAGTCGAGCGCGCCGTCCTCGGCGTGGCCGGCCCCGGGGGCCCGGACCACGCGCACCGGACCGAGGGCGGCGGCCAGCGCGGCCGGCGTCTCCTCGGACGGGGCCTGGTCCACGTGGACGACCACCGCGGCCTGGCCGGCGAAGTGCGCGTGGCCAGGCCGACCACGAGGTCGGCGGTGCCGATCCGCTCGACGGCGGTCTGGACCTCGTCGGCGAGCTCGAGGGTCTCCATCACCGGGTGAGATGGGCGAGCAGCGCCAAGTAGTCGCTGAGGTGCCGGGTCACGAGGAAATTGCGGCGCACGTGCTCGCGCCCGGCCGCGCCCATGCGGCCGATGAGCTCCGGGTTGCTCAGAAGCTGCCGGATGCGGAACGCGGCGCCCTCCACGGTTTCCACGGTATACCCGGTGACGTTCACCACCATCTGAAATGGAATGCCGCCCGCGATGGTGCCGATCACCGGCTTGCCCTTCCACATCGCGGTGGCCACCTCGATGGTGAAGTCGGCCTTCAGCGGCTTCTGGATCGCGATCGTCGCCGCGCGCTCGAGCGCGTTCAGCTCGGTCTGGGGATCCGGGGGCAGGACGATCACCGCGATGTCGGGATCCTGACCGGCCGCCTCGCGCACGTCGGCGAGGACGTCTCCCCCGGGCGCGGGGGGCGGGCCGGCCAGCACGAGCCGGACGTCGTGGTGCTTCTTCACGAGACGGAACGCGTTGATGACGCCGAGCGGGTCGTGCTGGCGCTCGAACGGCCCCACCTGGAGCAGGATGGGCTTGTCCCGCGGCACCTGGAGGCGGTCCATCTGGGCGGCCTGCTCGGCGCGAGTCATCTCGCGGTTGCGCTCGGAGAGCGGGTCGATGGACGGATACACGATGAAGCGGGGGATGGAGAGCGGCGTCGCGAAACGGGCGAGGGAGAAGACCGCCGCGTCGTAGCGCTGCGCGATCGGGCGGAGCGCGCTCCAGATCTGCGGCTGGGCGGAGGAGAGATCCTGGTGGCAGCGCCAGACCCAGCGCCCCGCGCTGCCGCGCTGCTCGACGAGGCCGAGCGGGGTGGCGTCGTGCACCATCACCAGATCGGCGTCGAGCCGGAGGCGGCGCGCGTTCTCGGCCGCGGTGTCGCGCAGGCGGGCCAGCATGGCCTCGGTAATGACCTGCTCGGTTCCGGCGAGGGCCCGGCTCACCGCGCGGCCGACCTGGTCGAAGTCCGCGGTGCCGATCGTGATCTCCCAGGTGGTCTCGACGCCCAGGTCGTTCATGATCGGCACGAGCCGGTTCAGCACTTCCACGCCCACGCCGCCGTAGCGCGAGGCGCTCACGTGCACGAAGCGCTTCCCGCGCAGGCGCTCGCCGATGCGCATGAGGATGTCCACCGCGCCGCGCGGGGCGACCTGCCGGTAGTCGTCGAGCTTGAGCAGCGAGCCCGGGCCCATCAGGCGCCCTCGTCGGCGATCGCGTCGGACAGGATGTTGAGATGGCGGTCGCGGATCCGCTCGAGGCTGCCCGCGAACGGGTCGATGTGGGCGAGCCGATCGGCCACCTCCGGGCGGCCGAGCACGCCGGCGACCCACTCGGCGAAGTCGCCCCGCCCGCGGCCGGCGCGGTAGCGTGCCTCGATCGTGTGGTAGAAGAGCGCGCTCACGTCCACCTCGACGAGCGCGTCGCGCAACTCGGCGAGGGTGCGGGCCTGGTGGCCGGTGGGCACCGGGACGAGGTGCACCTGAAAGAAGCGAAAGCGCTTGCCCTGGGTGCGGCCGGGCGCGGTGCCGAGATGCTCGAGGTGGTCGGAGATGGTGGCGACCAGCTCCTCGCGCACGCGCTCCATGGAGCCCGCGTGGAAGGCGTCCACGCCGGCTAGCCGCTCCGCGAGCCGCACGTCGCGCACCTCGGTGCCGACCCAGAGCGCGAAATCGTTGGGATAGGCCTCGGCCAGCACCGGCCGGTGCAGCAGCGAGGCCGAGGTATGGCAGAAGACGGACTCCACCGGCACGCGCCCGAGCTGCTCGAGCAGCTCGCGGGCGTCGTGGGCCTCGTGGGGCAGCAGCTCGTTCAGCTCGAGGCAGCCGAGGAAGACGAAGGGGTCGGTCGGGCTCATGCGGTAAGCTCTCCCGGGGGACGACGCCTGTGAGAATCCTGCTCCTGAGTCGAGAGTATCCGCCGCACGTGTACGGCGGGGCCGGCGTGGTGGTGGATCACCTGAGCCGCGCGCTGGCCCGCCGCGCGTCGGTCGAGGTGCGCTGCTTCGGCGACCAGCAACAGACCGATCCGCCGTTGACCGTGAAGGGCTACGCCCCGTGGCCGCGCCTGGCCGGCGGGCCGGAGGCGCCGTACGCGCCCGCGCTCGAGGCGCTCTCGGTGGGGCTCGCGATGGCACGCGACCCGGTGGCGGCGGACGTGGTCCATACCCACACCTGGTACGTGGGGTTGGGTGGGATGCTGGTGCAGTCCATCCACGACGTGCCGCTCGTCGTCACGTTGCACAGCATGGAGCCGCTCCGGCCGTGGAAGGCCGACCAGCTCGGCACCGGCTACGCGGTGTCGAGCTGGGCCGAGCGGCTGGCCGTCGAGCGCGCCGACCGCGTCATCGCGGTGTCCGCCCAGATGCGCGCCGACATCACGACCCATTTTCGGGTCGATCCCGACCGGGTGGTGGTGATCCACAACGGGGTGGACGCGGAGGCCTTCGCGCGCACCGAGCAACGCGATACCCTCGCGCGCCACGGGGTGCACGCCCCCTACGTGCTCTTCGTGGGCCGGATCAGCGAGCAGAAGGGGATCTTCCAGCTCCTGGAGGCCGCGCGGGCCCTGCCCGCGGGCGTCCAGCTCGTGCTCTGCGCGAGCAGCCCGGACACCCCGGAGCTGCTGGCCCGCCTCGAGGCCGCGGTGACGGGCCGTCCGGAGATCCGCTGGATCAACGCGATGCTGCCGGTTCCCGAGGTCGTCCAGCTCTACAGTCACGCCGCGGTCTTCGTCTGCCCGTCCATCTACGAGCCGTTCGGCCTGATCAACCTCGAGGCCATGGCCTGCGGCACGCCGGTGGTGGCGAGCCGGGTCGGGGGCATCCCCGAGGTGGTGGTGGACCGCGAGACCGGCCGGCTGGTGGAGCCTGGTGACGCCGCCGCGCTCGGGCAGGCGCTGCGGGAGGCCCTGGCCGATCCCGAGCGCGCCCGGCGCATGGGCGAGGCCGGGCGCCGCCGGGTGGAGGCGTATTTCTCGTGGGACCGCATCGCGGATCGGACCATGACGGTCTACGGTGAAGCGATCGATGAGGCGATCAATTCTAAGTCGGCCCCCGGTGGAGGATCTCGCTAGGCGGTTAGGCCTCTTCGCGCCTTTGGCGCGATCGATTCCAAGTCGATCCCCGGTGGAGGACCTCGCGAGGCGGTTAGGCCTCTTCGCGCCTTTGGCGCTCATCGGGGGGCGGCCCCCGCGAAGTAGAACGCCACGCTCCACGGTGGCAGCGTGGACCACGTGGGCGACGGCAGGGTGAGCGCGTAGAGGCGGCGGCCCCAGTCCGCGCCCGGCCCTTCGTGCGGGACGGCGGCCTCGCCCAGGTTGGCGACGAGCCGCAGCGTGCCGGCCGGGAACGTCCACGCGACCTCGAGCGCGGTGTCGCCGAGCGCCTTCCACGAGGGGAGCGGGACCGACTCGCCCGCGAGCAGCGGCGCGACCGCCCGGGCTCGCAGCGCGAGCAGGGCCTGGTGGAAGCCCAGCCAGTCCTTGTGGATGGCGGCGCCCGCGTGACCCCAGTCGAGCACCGAGCGCTTGAACGTCGACTCGGCCTGGGGATCGGGAATGCGCGCGCGCGTCGCCTCATTGGCGAACTCCGGGAAGCGGGCGAACTCGCGCCGTCGGCCCTCGGACACGCGCGGGCCCAGATCCGGGCCGAGATCGCTGAAGAAGAGGAACGGCTCGGGCGCGGCCCATTCCTCGCCCATGAAGAGGAGCGGCAGGGCGGGCGAGAGGAGGAGCACCGCGGTGGCCGCGCGCACCGCATCGGGGGAGGCGAGCGCGGTGATCCGGTCCCCGAGGGCGCGATTGCCGATCTGATCGTGATTCTGGAGGAAGCCCACGAAGGCGGTGGACGGCAGGTCCGCGCACGGCTCGCCGCGCGTGACGCCCCGGTACATCGACCGCTCGCCCTGGAACGCGAAGCCCTCGGTGAGGCAGCGCCCCAGGTGCGGCAGCGGGGGCTGGTAGTCGCCGTAGTAGCCGCCCGCCTCGCCGGTCAGGAGCACGTGCAGCGCGTGGTGCACGTCGTCGTTCCACTGGGCCTGGTAGAGCGGGCGGCGGCCGTCCACCGGTCGCAGGTAGCGCGCCTCGTTGGCGCCGTTCTCCAGCACCAGGTGCACGCGGCGGTCGCGGCCGGGCCCGTCGGCCACCGCGCGGCCAAGCTCCACCAGCAGGTGCCGGGGCGAATCGTCCACGATCGCATTGACCGCGTCGAGGCGCAGGCCGTCGAGGTGGTATTCCTCGATCCAGTAGAGCGCGTTGTGGATCATGAACGCGCGCACCACCTCCGAGCCGGGCCCGTCGTAGTTGACGCCGTCGCCCCACGGGGTCTGGTGGCGCGCGTTGAAGAAGCCGGGCGCGTAGTGGTGCAGGTAGTTGCCCTCGGGGCCGAAGTGGTTGTAGACGACGTCGAGGAAGACGGCGAGGCCGCGCGCGTGCGCGGCGTCCACCAGGGCCTTGAGGTCCTCGGGCCGGCCGTAGCTCGCCTCGGGGGCGAAGAGGAGGACGCCGTCGTAGCCCCAGCCCCAGCGGCCGGGGAAGTCGGCCAGCGGCATCAGCTCCACCGCGGTGACGCCGAGCGAGACCAGGTGGTCGAGCCGCTCGGCCACGCCCGCGTAGGTGCCGGCCGCGCTGAACGCACCCACGTGCAGCTCGTAGAACACGAGCCGCTCCGGGGGCAGGCCGGCCCAGGCGGTGTCGGTCCAGGCATGGGCGAGGGGGTCCATGACCTCGCTCGCCCCGTGCACGTCGCCGGGCTGGAAGCGCGCGGCCGGATCGGGCACGAGCAGCTCCCCGTCGATCCGGTAGCGGTAGCGCGTGCCCGGCGGCGCGTCCCGCGTCACGTACTCCGCCCACCCGCCCCCGTCGCGTGGCATACGCACCGCGCGCCCCGGCTCCTCGAGCCACAGCTCGACCTGGCGGGCGCCGGGCGCCCAGAGCCGGAAGCGCGTGGAGCCGTCCTCGCGGACCTCCGCGCCGAACGGCATCCGATGCGCGCGCCGCGCCGCCGGGCTCGGGCTCATGGTAGGCCGCCCTCGCGCTCGAGGAGCGCCACCGGAAAGTGAGCGAACAGCGCGGGCCCGGGCAGCACCGCGACGCCGTCGTGCTGCTCGCTGGCCACCGTGAGGCCGGTGAAGCGGTCGCGGTAGACGCCGGCGAGCCGGTCGTCGCCGAGCGCGACCCACGTCTGCTCCCAGGCCGCCTCCCCCAGCGCGAACCGGCCGGTGAGGCCGGCGAGGCGCGCGGTCAAGCGCGGCACCACCGCGATCACCGCGTCGGGCCCGTCCAGTCGCGCCAGCGCCACCACGTGCTCGGAGTGACGGCCACCCGGAGCGAGCGCGCGGTATTCGCCGGCGCCGAAGAGCCGGGACCGCCGCCGCCGCAGGGTGAGCGCGCGGTGGGTGAGGTAGAGCTTCACCCGCCCGTCCCGCCAGTGCTCGAGAAGCTCCGCGCAGAGGGCGCTCAGGTCCGGCGCGCCCGCGCCCTCGGCGGGGATGCGGGCGCGCACGACGTCGAGCATCGCCTGCCGGCGGGCGAAGTCCACCGGTCGGCGGTTGTCGGGATCGACGAGGGACAGCTCCCAGAGCTCGGTGCCCTGGTAGAAGTCGGGGATCCCCGGGGCCGCGATCTTGAGCAGGGTCTGGGCGAGGGAGTTGACCGCCCCGTGGGCCGCGACCAGGCGCTGGAAGGGCAGGAAGCCGGCGAGGAAGGCCCCGCCGGGCGCGAGCAGGCCGGTCACGAACCCGCGCGTCGCCGCGTCGTAGCCGGCACTCGGGTTCACCCAGCTCGTGTGGCGCTTGGCCTCCTTGGTGGCCTTCTCCATGTAGGCGACCAGCCGTTCGGTCAGGGTTTCGAGCGACTCGTCGTCTTCCTGGGCGGGCCAGGCGCCCACCAGGGTCTGGTAGAAGAGGTACTCGTCGTTGGCGTCGGGCGCGGCGCGGCCGTCGACGTCGATCTTGAAGCGCCGGGCGAGGGCCCGCCAGCGCCGGACCTCGACGGCCCACGCGGCCGGCACCTCGGAGAGCACGTTGATGCGCGCGCGCACGTCCTCGCCGCGCTTGGTGTCGTGGGTCGCGGTGGCGACGAGGGACTCCGGCCACCGGGCCAGGCGCGCGGCGTTCTTGTCGTGAAAAACGGTCGCCGACTCGCCGTAGCGCGCGGGATCGCCACCCACCTCGTTGAGCGAGACGAGGCGGTTGTACACGTAGAAGGCGGTGTCCTCGACGCCCTTGGCGGTGACCGGCCCGGTCGTCTGCTGGAAGCGCATCGCGAAGTGCCGGCGGGCGGCCTGCTCGGCGGGATCGGGGCGGCCCGAGCTCCGGACCAGGAGCACGTCGCGGACGAAGTCGAAGATGGACACGTTCACGGTCGGGTTGCGGCGCTTGGCCTCCGCCACCGCCTCCTCGATGTAGGCGCGGTCGCGGACGCTCGGATCGCGGCCGTCGTCGCCCACGTACGTGCGGTAGACCGAGAACGCGGCGACCACCTCGCGGATCACGCGCACGAGGCTGTAGAGGGTGAAGTCGCGCGAGAGCCGATTGCGCTCCGACATGGAGTCGAGGTGATGGCCGAGCTGGTTGATCTCGCTCGCCATCGACACCTGCATGATCAGCCGCTTGGCCGCGTAGGTGTGATCGGCCAGCAGCCCGCCCGCCCCGGCCAACCGCGCGTACAACGTGGTCATCTGTCTGGAAGTCCCCCGGTCCACGAAGAGCCCGTTGACGGAGGCCAGGAAGTCGTAGCCGGTGGTGCCCGCCACCGCCCACCAGTCGGGCAGGGGCTCGCCCGCGCTCAGGATCTTCTCGGCCGCGATCCACAGCGGCCGGGCGTCCGGCGCGGCCGGCTGGTCGGCGGCGCGGACGCGATAGAGGGCGCCGAGCGCCGCCGCCTCCGCGGGCCCCAGCTCGGGCACGAGCCGCCGCGCGGTTGCCACCAGCGCGCCTTCCTGGAGCCGGCGGAAGTACTCGCCGGGCGCGTAGAGCCCGTCCGGATGGTCCACGCGCAGCGCCGAGACCTTGCCCTCGCCGACGAGCCGGAGCACCAGCTCGTGGGCGGCGTCGAACACGAGGCGCTGCTCCATGCGGATGGCGGCGAGGTGGCTGACGTCGAAGAAGCGGCGGTAGTTCACCTCGTCGCCCGCCACGCGCCAGTCGGCGAGCCGGTAGGTCTGGGCCGAGAGCAGGCGGTCGAGCGCGTCGAAGCTCGCGGGATCCCCCGGGGTGCCGTTCACGCCGCGCACCGTCTCCTCGACGTGCTCGCGAATGTCCACCGACTCCTTGGTGAGAACGCCGAGGCGGCGCTTGACGATCTCCTTCTCGCGCAGCCGCTCCTCGAGCCGGGCCGGATCGGTCTCGGTGCGCCCCGGCAGGTGCTCGAGCGAGGTCAGGATGCTGCGCAGCTCCTGGAGCCCCGCGTCCTCCGCCCCGAGCCGGTCGGCGAGGACGTCGAGGCGGTCGGTCAGGATCTGCGCGTAGGTGTCGGGGGCGATGGGCAGGCGCGCCCCCGCGTAGCGCAGGTGGAAGGCGCCGTCCGCGAGCTCGAGCTGGAGCTGCTGCGACTCGAGCACGCGGCCGTACTGATCGGGCAGGACGGGCAGGAGCACGCGATCGCGCAGCTCGGGCTTGATCGGCGTCCAGTCGATGTCGAAGAAGTTGGCGCGCGGGGAGGCCTGGCCGTTCTCCAGCACGTCGAGCCACCAGGGATTGGCGTCGCCCGCGATGCCCATGTGGTTGGGCACCACGTCGAGGATCAGGCCGAGTCCCCCCGCGGTGAGCGCGGCGGCCATGCGATCGAAGGCGGTCGCGCCCCCGATCTCGGGGTTGAACGCGTTGTGATCGGTGACGTCGTAGCCGTGCGAGCTGCCGGGGCCGCAGCGGAAGCAGGGGGAGAGGTAGGCGTCGCTCACCCCGAGCGCGTCGAGGTAGGGGCCGAGCGCGGCCACCGCGTCGAAGCCGAGCGCGCTCCCCAGCTGCAGGCGATAGGTCGCGTGACGCTCTCGGCGCAGCGCGGCCACCGCCTGCTGGAAGAGCACGCCGACATCGATCATGCGGCTAGAGGTGGGTCAGCGTCTCCCGCGGATGTGGCTCGCGGTTGCGCAGGTGGCGTTCGAGGATCTGGCGTGCCAGCGCACGGCCCCCGAGGCCGAAGGCCAGCGCCAAGGCGAAGATCAAGCCGCCGAAGGTGATGCCGAAGGCCACCAGCACCATCTCCTTGCCGATGCCGAGGTGGGTGATCGCGGTCGCGCTCGCGAAGAGCAGCACGCCCCAGCGGATCGCGCGAGCGAGCAGGCGCGCCTCCGGCACGCGCGCGTTGACCGCCGCGATGAGCGCACCCTCGCCCAGGAAGTTGGCCACGAGCCAGCCGACGAGGAGGATCAGGGCCGCGCCCATGACCCGGGGGACCCAGGAGAACACGAACTCGGTGAGCCGCCCGGTGCCGGGGATCGCGAGCGCGTCGATGGCCATGGACAGGAAGAGGACGAGGATGCTCCAGAAGACGACCAGTCCCAGCACCTGCGAGGGGGGCCGGCGCACGCCCGCGCGGCTGAGCTGCGAGACGATGCCCCAGCTCTCGGCGCGCCGGTCGAACGCCACCGCCTGCGCCAGCCGCCGGGTCACGCGCGCGGCGATCCACGCGCCGGCGAGGCCGACGACGGCCAAGGTCAGCATCGCCAGGACGCCCGGCAGCACGAGGACCAGCCTCGTCTTCAGATCCGCGAGAGCGGCCCACACGAGATCACCCCAGATGTCCGTCATGATCCGCGCCTCCTTCCGTCCGTTACGGTGCGGGAATGTCTCACGGTATCACGCGGGGAAGGCCCCAGAAAGGTCGCCCGGGCCGGCGCGCCCCGCCGCGTCGGCGTTACCGAAGACCGTCGGTAACGTTTACCGGTTCTGCGCGGGAGCGGCTGGGAGCCGACGCCAGCGCGCGCGCGGGGCCGCCGCTTTTCGAGCGCTTAGCCGCGCGGCGGTCCGCGCCCGGCGCGTGGCACCGGGATTGCCGATGCCCCACAGCGCATGGGGCTCGTGCTGATCGTTGACGGGGCGGCGGTGAGGCGCGGGTGAGTCCCGCGGGCCGGGCGCGGCCGGCGGTGCGCGAGCGCATCGCGCAGGCGTTCACCCAGGTGGAGGACGTCCTCTACGTGGGGATCGGGGTGCTGCTGGCGGCGGGCGCGGTGGGGCTACTGCTCGACGCGGCGGTGACGTTCGCCCGCAGCATCGGGGCCGGCACGATCGGGGGCAGCATCGTGGGGATGCTGGACCAGCTCCTGCTGATCCTGATGATGATCGAGATCCTGTACACGGTCCAGGTGTCGTTCCGGGAGCACGTGCTCGTGCCGGAGCCCTTCGTGCTGGTGGCCATGATCGCGGCGGTGCGGCGGATCTTGGTGCTCACCGCGGAGTTCGGCACCCTGATGGAGCAGGGCGAGGCGGTCTTCCGCTACGCGATGATCGAGCTCGGGCTGCTCACCGCGATGACCGGGGTCCTGGTGGCCTGCCTGGTGGGCCTGCGCAAGCGCGACAAACAGGCGGTGGCCGAGCGGGCCTGAGCGCCCTGACGAGAGGAGCGGGACATGCAGATCCAGCAGCTCGATGACGTCGAGGGCCGGCGCAGCTTCGTGATGGTGTGCGCCCGCGGCGACGACCCGGTGGAAGCCCTCACCGCGGCCGCCAAGCGCTTCGATCTGTCCGGCGCGTCGCTGACCGGGATCGGGGCCTTCTCGGGGGTGACCCTCGGCTTCTTCGACCGGACCCGGCGCGACTACGCCCGGCGGGTCATCCGGGAGCAGGTCGAGGTGGTCTCGCTGGTCGGCAACGTCGCCCTCGACGCCGGCGAGCCGCGGGTGCACGCCCACGTGGTGGTGGCCCGGTACGACGGGAGCGCCCTCGGGGGCCACCTCCTGGGGGGCACCGTGGACCCGACCCTCGATGTCATGATCGTCGAGTCCCCGGCGACGCTCCGCCGGAGAATCGACCCGGCCACCGGGTTGGCCCTGCTCGACATCGACTGGGCTGGTTCGTAGTTACACGGTAAGATCTTCCCAGTCCAGCGCTCGCGTCCGGCGAATCGTGTTCGAGTAGATCTTGACATATATCTCGTAAAGCTTTGTCGCAGCGGCAGTGGCCGACTGTCGCCACTCTGAGCTCCCTTCCAGAAATTTCGAGGGCATATCGCTTGCAGCCTAGGCCGCGAAGATCGGGCCTCCACTGTGAACTATCGCGAGCTTCCCGAAAGGGGACGACCATGAAGCATAGAATCCTGATCGCAGACGACGACGAGTCCGGCCGCAGCGGTCTGGCCGCCCTGCTGGCCATGTGGGGGTACGAGGTCCAGGAAGCGGTGGACGGGAAGGACGCCCTCGAGCGGGCGCCGGGCTTCCGCCCGCACGTCGTCGTCGCCGACATGGTCATGCCCGTGATCGACGGGATCGGACTGCTCAAGCCCCTGGCCGCCGCGGTCCCGGAGGCTGCCGTCATTCTCCTGACCGCCCACGGCTCCATCGAGACCGCCGTGTCCGCGATGCGGGAGGGCGCCTACGACTACATGACCAAGCCGGTGGACCCGCGCCGGCTCCGGGTCCTGGTGGAGAAGGCGGTCGAGAAGGTGCAGGTCAATCGCGAGGTCACGGTCCTGCGTCGCCAGCTCAAGGAGACGCGGGGGCTGGGGCCCCTGCTGGGCGTGAGCCCCGGGATGCAGGAGATCTACCGGCTGATCGAGATGGCGGCGCCGAGCCCGGCGCCGGTGCTGATCCTGGGCGAGACCGGGACCGGCAAGGAGCTGGTCGCGCGCACCATCCACGAGCTCTCGCAGCGGGCCAAGGGGCCGTTCGTGGCGGTGAACTGCTCGGCGATCCCGGAGACGCTCTTGGAGAGCGAGCTGTTCGGTCACGAGAAGGGGGCCTTCACCGGCGCGATGGCGCGGCGGCCCGGCTACTTCGAGCTGGCCGACGGTGGCACCATCTTCCTCGACGAGATCGCCGAGATGAGCTCGAACCTGCAGGCCAAGTACCTCCGCGTGCTTCAGGACAGCCAGGTGCGTCGCATCGGCGGCCACGACGAGGTCGCGGTGGACGTGCGGGTGGTGTGCGCGACCAACAAGGACGTGGTGAAGGCGGTGCAGGAGGGCGCGCTCCGGGAGGACCTCTACTACCGGGTGAACGTGCTGACGATCGCGCTCCCGCCGCTGCGCCGGCGCCCCGAGGACATCCCCCTCCTCGCGGGGGCGTTCATGACCGAGTTCAACGACAAGTACGAGCGCCAGGTGCGCGGGATCGACCAGGCGGCGCTCAAGCTCCTCCGGGACCATGCCTGGCCGGGCAATGTGCGGGAGCTACGCAATGTGATCGAGCGCGCGGTGGTCTCGTGCGAGGACGGGCTGATCACCGCCGACTGCCTGCCGATCGCTCCGCTGGGCGCCGCGCCGACCGAGCGGGCCAACGTGGTGGTGCTGCCGGTGGGCACCACGCTCGACGACGGCGAGAAGCAGCTCATCCTCCGGACGCTGCAGTCGGTGAACAATAACAAGACTCGCGCCGCCGAGATTCTCGGGACGACGCCGAAGACGCTGCACAACAAGGCGCGCCGGTGGCGGGAGCTCCAGGCCGAGCACCGGTAAGGGGTCGGGACTAACGGCGGCGCTCGCCGCCGCGGGGCTGGGCGCCGATCCACACTACCCAGGGCCGGGCGGAAGACTGCTCTTGCCGGATCTCGACGGGATAGCCCTGTTGCTGAATGCTGCTGGCCAGGCGCCCCGCCGCCTCCCGGTCCGCGAACGCGGCCGCGGGGGTCCAGTCTCGCCCGCTCTTGCGCGGCTCTGCCGTCGGCGTGGTGGTCAGCACGGCAGCCTGGGGCTGGCGGGGCGTCTCGGTGAGGCGTAGCGCGCGGGGCTCGGGCGCCGAGGGCGTGGCCACCCGTGGCTGGGCCGGCGGCCTCGTCGGCAGGGCCGGCGGCGGGGCCGGGTCGACGGCCGGTGGCGTGGCCTCCTCCAGGCTCGGCGCACGTAGCGCCTCGCGCGGATCGCTCGGGCGGGTCACGTCTCTCGGATCACTCAGTCTCGTCGGAGGAGGGTCGACCAGCCCCGGCGCGACAAACGGGTCGCGAAGGGCCTCGGAGAGGGCCGGGGCCAGCTGGTCCGACATGGGCGCGACAGCGGATGGCGCCGGCGCGTTCGCCGTGCGCGCCGTCGGGCTGGCGCCGCCCAGCAGATGACTCAGGCCGAAGAGGACCGCCAGGAACGTGGGAACGAAGGTGGTGGCGGCGATCAGGGGTCCGGGCAGCCGGGGTAGGCGGCTACCTTCCTCGTCCCAGTCGTCCTCCTCGTCGGCCCCCACCCCGTCTTCAGCGACGATGCGGTCGGACGGCTCCGGCAGAGGTTCGTCGCGGATCTCGTCCTCAGGTTCGTCCTTCAATTCGCGCTTCAATCTGAGCACGCTCCGGGGAATAGGCAAGTCACGTGCCACCGCGGTCACGGCGTGGGTCCGTCGCTCGAGATGCGAATACGAAGCGGTGCACGGCGTGGGCGGGGAGGAATTTCCGGTCTCGGTCTGGGAAGTTTTTCCGGGCCGGCCGTACGGGCCTTGGCACGCGGGTTGCGACGAGCGGGCCGCTCAGGGAGGTGCTCATGCGAACGATCCGCAGCATGTTCCGGACTGGTCCGCCGCGCTGGCGGGTGGCAATTCTCGAGGCCGATTCCACGTCGCGCGCGATGCTCCGCGAGGCGGTCGAGGACGCGGGCGGCGTGGTGGCGGTCGAGGCGCCGTTACGGCTCGACGCGGTCGCGGTGATGAAGGAGACGCGGCCCGACGTCGTGATCATGGCGCCGAGCCTCTGCGGGATGCGCGAGCCCGCGCTCATGCCGCGCATCACCGCCGGGCTCGACTGTCCGGCGGTGCTGTTCACGCGCGACACCGATCGAAGCGTGGTCAAGCAGGCGAATCGCGCCGGCGTGATGGGCTTCATGCTCAAGCCGCTGCGCGCGGCGGAGCTCGCGCCGACGCTCGACCTGGCTCTCGCCCGGTTCCGCGAGCTCCGCCGGCTGCAGCAGGCGCGCGCCGACCGACCGTTCGTGGACCAGGCCAAGGGCAAGCTGATGAGCGATCGGCAGCTCAGCGAGGTGGAGGCGTTCCGGTGGCTACGGCGTCAGGCGATGGACTCGCGCCAGCGCCTCGGCGATGTCGCGCGGGAAGTGCTCGCCGCCGAGTCGATCCTCCAGGGGGCCCCGGAGGGCGCGGGATGACGCGCCGCGCGGCGGCGCATCTGGAAACGTTTACACGATCGGCGTGGAAATTCCTACTCGGTCGGGAGCGTTCGTCCGGGGGACGCGCGTCCGGGCTTACGGCGGGGCCACTTGGCCGCGGCGGCCTGACGTTTCGCCTGGCATGCGCGATGCACGCTCCGGGCCCATGGAGGTGACAGCCATGGAAATCATCGTGGTGGCTACGATGCTGATCCTCGTCGCGCTGCTGGGCCTCGCCGTCAAGCTCTACGACCTCAAGCGCAAGCGCGAGGAGGAAGCGGTGGCGGCCCAGGCGAGAATCTCGGATGCCCTCCTGATGGACGCGACGCTCGCCGGGCTCCCGCTGACGCCGACCGCACATCTGCCGCTGTGGAAGGGCTCACCGCTCGTCGTCGAGATCACGGGGGCGGTACCCCGGCCGGAGCTGCGCGAGGCGGCGGTGGACGTGGCGAAGCGGGAGATGGGCCGCAGCCGGTCTGACTTCCGCATCGAGGACCGCATCGCGGTGGACCCGGCCGGTATCGGCCACGCGGCCTAGGGCATGCGCCTCCGTCTCGTGCCCCATCTGATCCTGGTCGTGCTGGTGGGGCTCGCAGTCTGCGCCCCGGCGCCCGCCCGCGCCGGGGCTCCGACCGACCAGCTGAAGGCCTCCGTCGAGCAGATCGTCAAGATCCTCGAGGATCCGGCGCTGCGGGCCGGGGCCCGAGCCCAGGAGCGACGGGCGGCCATCCGGAAGGAGGCGGAGGGTGTCTTCGACTTCACCGAGACGGCCAAGCGCGCCCTCGGCCGCCACTGGCAGGGGCTGTCCGACAAGGACCGGCAGGAGTTCACGGCGCTGTTCACCGATCTGATCGAGCGGGCCTACATCTCGAAGATCGAGCGGTACAGCGGCGAGCGGGTCGCGTACGCGGGCGAATCGGTGGACAGCGGGCTCGCCACCGTGCGGACGCGGTTCGTGACCAAGCAGGGCACCGAGATCCCGGTGGACTACCGTATGCAGCAGCGGGGAGACCGGTGGCTCGTGTACGATGTCTCGGTCGAGGGCGTGAGCTTGATCAACAACTATCGGACGCAGTTCGACAAGATCATCCAGACCTCCTCGTACGCCGAGCTGGTCCGGAAGATGAAAGCGGCCGAGTTCGCGGCGCCGGCCTCCCCGCGCTCGTGAGCGTCGGCATGTGGCGCTCCGGGCTCGGCCCGTTGCTGGCGGGGGCCGCTCTGGTGGCCGGCCTCGTGGCGGTGGGGGTGGGCGGAGCGAAGGCGGGGGAGCGGCGCGCGGGCACGGTGCTCGCGGTGGATCCGCAGGCGCGCATCCTGACTCTCGACGAGTTCGGCGCCAATGCCGAGCGGCGTGCCCTGCGGGTGCAGGTGCCGCGCGAGGCGGTGGTGCTGCTGTCGCAGCGCAATCAGGCCGGCCGTGACGTGAAGGACAGCTTCCGGGACAGCACGATCACGCTCGCCGAGGTGCGGGTGGGCGACTTCGTCGTGGTCGAGCTATCGGACGATCCGGACGTGGCGCGGCTCGTGATGATCACCCTGCGGAGGGGGGCCGGGTCCTAGACCCTGACCGCATCCTGATCGTGCGCGCGGAGGCCTGATGTCCGACGGGTGGGGCGGCCGGTTCCGGGGCCTGCGTCGCCGGACTCTTTTCGCGGGCGCGCTGCTCGCCATCCTGGTGCTGGTCGGGAGCGGCCTCGCGATCTATGCCGCGCGCGCCCTCTCGCGGTTCGAGCGGGTGGAGGCGCGCCGCTCCACCGTGCTCTACGCCGCCCCGCCCGTGCTCCGGCCGGGCGTCCACGTGGGTGCGCTCGACCTGGCGGGGATCCTGAGCCGCGTGGGCTATCGCGAGACCCGGAACCCGGGCGGCCCCGGGCAGTTCTCGCGGTCGGAGAGCGCGTGGGACATTCACGTGGCCGGACCGGGTGCGGGCCGCGTCACGCTGGCCGTGTCGGGGGGCCGCATCACCCAGCTCCGGCACGGCGACGCCGTGGTCCAGAGCGTGGCGCTGCCGCCTGAGCTGCTGGCCAGCGCCGGGGCGGACATGGGCGAGAACATCCGCCCGGTGCGCCTGCCCGACGTCCCCCAGGTGCTCCGGAACGCGGTCCTCGTCACGGAGGACGCGCGCTTCTACGAGCACGGCGGCATAGACCCCCGCGGCATCGTGCGCGCGCTGTGGACCAATGTCCGGAAGGGCCGGGTCGCCGAGGGCGGCAGCACCATCACGCAGCAGCTCGTCAAGAGCCGGCTGCTCAACCCGGAGCGCACGCTCGCCCGCAAGCTCAACGAGGCCCTGCTCTCGACCGCGCTCGAGTGGCGCTACACCAAGGACCAGATCCTCGAGGCCTACCTCAACGAGATCTATCTCGGGCAGTCGGGGGGCTCGGCGGTCCGTGGGGTGGGAGCCGCCTCCCGCGCGTACTTCGGCAAGGAGGTCCACCAGCTCACGCTGCCGGAAGCCGCGCTGCTCGCGGGCATGATCCGCGGCCCCAACAACTACTCTCCGGCCACCAATCCCGAGCGCGCGCGGGAGCGGCGCGACGTCGTGCTGACCCGCATGCGCGACCTCGGCAAGATCTCGGAGGCCGACTATCGCCGCGCCCGCAAGGAGCCGATGCGCGCGCGCACCGCCACGGCGAACGGGCTGGTGGCGCCGTACTTCGTCGACTACGTGCGCGCCGAGCTCGAGCGAAACGCCGACATCGAGCTGGCCGACCTGCACGGGGTGCGCGTCTACACCACGCTCGATCCGGTGCTGCAGCGCCTGGCCGAGGCCGCGGTGGTGAAGGGCATGGACCGGCTCGAGACGCTGCGCCCGCGGCTGCGCCGCAAGACCCCGGAGGAACGGCTGCAGGTGGCGATGATCGTGCTCGACACCGCCACCGGACAGGTCCGCGCGCTCGTCGGCGGCCGCGACTACCGGTCGAGCCAGTTCAACCGGGCCGTCCTCGCCCGCCGCCAGCCGGGGAGCGCGTTCAAGCCCTTCGTGTACCTGGCCGCGGTCACCCCGCGGAAGGACGCGAGCCTGTTCACGGCCGCCTCGCTGATCGAGGACGCGCCCATCACCGTGATGGTGGACGGCAAGCCGTGGACGCCCAAGAACTACGATGACCGCTACGAAGGGCTGGTCACGGTGCGCCGGGCGCTGGAGGGTTCGCTGAACACCGCGACCGTGCGGCTGGCCCAGGCGGTGGGGCTGCCCGTGGTGATCGAGACGGCACGGACCCTGGGCGTGGAGGTGGACCTCAGGCCGGTTCCCGCGCTCACGCTCGGCGTCTTCGAGATCACGCCGCTGGCGCTCGCGCGCGCATACCTGCCGCTGGCCAACGGCGGGCTGGCGCCGGCGGGCGGCGTGGTGGAGGCGGTGGCCGACGAAGGCGGGCGCGCGCTCTGGAGCGCGAGCCATGAGGCGCGGCCGGTGATCGGCGCCCCCGAGGCCTACGTGGTCACCTCGCTGCTGGAGGGGGTGATCAATGCGGGGACCGCCGCCTCCGCGCGGGCGGCGGGGGTGCCCGGCGCGGTGGCCGGCAAGACGGGGACGACCAACGAGGGCCGGGATGCCTGGTTCGTCGGCTACTCGCCCAACCTGCTCGCGCTGGTCTGGGTTGGCTTCGACGACGGCACGCCGGCCGGGCTATCCGGCTCGGAGGGCGCGCTGCCGATCTGGTCCGAGTTCATGCGGCAGGCGCTCGACATTTACCCGGGCGGCGCGTTCCCGGAGCCGGCCGGCATCGCGCACGCGAAGGTGGACGTGACCACCGGCCGTCGCGCTACCGCGTTCTGCCCGCTCGTGACCACCGAGGTGTTCCTGGCCGGCACCGAGCCCTCGCCCTGCGAGGAGCATGGCGGCGTCCCGGAGCAGATCGAGCGGTGGTGGGATAAGTTTCGGGGCTGGTTCCGGAAGTAAGGAGCCGCGCGGCCTAGGCTAGACCGCGAGCACGCGACCGAAGCGGCGCAGGCGGTCCTGGATGTCCCCCATGAAGAGGAAGGCCAGGCCGTCGGAGTCCGCCCGCCACACCAGCGCCGGCACATTGAACGGCGACCCGTCCGGCGGCCGGAAGCGGAGCTGAGCCGGCGTCCCGATATCGATCCGCTCCTTGGGCCTCACCTTGGCCCCGCGGGCCGAGATGTCCACCGTCTGGAGCAGGAAGCGGCGCTTCCCGGCCTCCACGACGACGAGCCAGGAGACGTCCGTACGCGGATGGCGGCGGCGATCGTTGTGTTTTGTGGTGATCATACGAGGGGTACGAGCAACCTGCGTGCCTGCTCGACGGGCGCGATATTTCGGGCACTTGGACCCCTGTCACCAGCGCGGCGGACTGTCAATTCCGTGTCGTGATGCTGACAGTGTCGGCATGCTGCCAAAGCGTGTAGAGTCGGGGGCCATGAGCGCGGGGTCGGCCGAGGTGGTGATCTGCGGGGCGGGCATGGCCGGCATCGCCGCCGCGTATCACCTGACGGTCCGCCGCGGCATCGGCGGGGTCGTGCTGGTGGACGAGCGCCCCGCGCTCTCCCTCACCAGCGACAAATCCGCCGAGTCCTACCGCAACTGGTGGCCGGGGCCCGGCGACGCGATGGTGGCCCTGATGAACCGCAGCATCGACCTGATGGAGGAGCTCGCGCGCGAGAGCGGCAACGTCTTCCTGATGAACCGGCGCGGCTATCTCTTCGCCACCGCGCAGCCCGAGCAGATCGACCGCTACGTGCGGGCCGCCGAGGACGCGGCCGCCTTCGGGGCCGGGCCCGTCCGCGCGCATCGCTCGGCCGCGGATACCTACCAGCCCGCGCCCGCCGTCGGCTACGAGGCGCAGCCCATCGGCACCGACGTCATTACCGACCCGAGCCTGATCCGCCGCCACTTCCCGTACCTGGCCCCAGACACGGTGGCGCTGTTGCACGCGCGACGCTGCGGCTGGTTCAGCGGCCAGCAGCTCGGCATGTACATGCTCGAGCGCGCGCGCGACAAGGGGGTGCGCCTGATCGAAGGGCGCGTGGAGCGGGTGGAGACGGCGGGTGGGCGGGTCACCGGGGTGGTGGTGAGCGGGCGCGACGGTACCCGCATGATCGCGACCCCGCGCTTCGTGAACGCGGCGGGACCCTTCGTCAAGGACGTGGGGCGGCTGCTCGGCGTCGAGCTGCCCGTGTTCTGCGAGCGGCACGCCAAGGTCGCGTTCCACGATACCCTGGGGGTGGTGCCGCGGCACGCGCCGATGATGATCTGGACGGATCCGGTGCGGCTGCCGTGGTCGGACGACGAGCGCGCGGAGCTCGGGGAGGCTGAGGCGCTCCGGCACCTGCTGGAGGAGATGCCCGCCGGCGTGCACGGGCGGCCCGAGGGCGGCGGAGACAGCCCGGTGATGCTCGGGGTCTGGACCTACGACGTCGAGCCGATGGAGGCGCGCTTCCCGGTCGAGTTCGATCCGGCCTACGCGGAGATCGTGCTGCGAGGCCTGACGCGCCCGCTGCCCGGGCTCGCCGCGTACCTATCACGGCTCCCGAAGTGCTTCGTGGACGGGGGCTACTACACCAAGACGCGGGAGAATCGCTTCCTATCTGGCCCGCTGCCCGTCGAGGGCGCCTACGTCCTGGGCGGCCTCTCCGGCTACGGGATGATGTCGTCCAACGGGGCCGCCGATCTGCTCGCCGACTACATCGCGGAGCGGCCGCTGCCCCACTACGCACCCGCGTTCCACCTGGATCGCTACCAGGACCCCGCCTACCAGGCCCTCCTCGACAACTGGGGAGATTCGGGGCAGCTCTAGATCATCGGACGGGGCCCCTTCTGAAGTCTAAAGAGGGGGCCCCCTCCGAGCCTCCCCCCGAGAACCGGGGTGCGCCGGCGAAAGCCGGCGCTCGAACGGAGGTTATTCGGATGCGCTTCCGGGCGTCGCACTCGCGCATGTTGACCTTTCTCAGCGTGCGGCTGCCCGGCTACCAGTACTGCATCGCGTCGCGGAGGATCAGGTCGAGCTCGGCCGCGCCGACGTGGCGGGGGGCGCCCGAGAGGAGTCGCGGCTGCCGTAGGGTGCCCTCGATCAGCGCCGGGAGATCCCGCTCGGTGTAGCCGATCGCGGTGAGTCCGTTGGGGATGCCGACATCGCGCATGAGCGAGAGCAGCGCCTGGGGCAGCGCCTCGCGCCGCTCGGCCTCGTTGAGATCGGCCACCGGCCACCCCAGCAGCTCGGCCGCGCGCAGGTGCCGCTCGGGCGCGCTGGTGTAGGTGAAGCGGAAGGCGGCGGGCGCGGTGAGGATCACCGACATGCCGTGCGGGACGAGCGGGTGCCGGGTGCGGTAGCCGCTCGGGACGTAGTCGCGTACCAGGCCCGCGATCGGGTAGGCCACCGCGTGGGGGATGTGCACGCCCGCGTTGCCGAAGCCGATACCCGCGTAGTTGGCGGCTAGGGCCAGGTGCAGGCGCGCTTCGAGGTCGAGCCCGTTGAGCACGGCGCGCCGCAGATACCGGGCCGCGTACTCCATGGCCTTCTCGCACCAGATGTCGCTGGCCGGATTGGCGCCGATATAGGCCGGCCGGTCGGTCGGGTGATGCTTGGCGCGGGCGTTGTAGGGGCGCGTGGTGTAGGACTCGATGGCGTGGGTGAGGATGTCGGCCCCCGCCGCCGCGGTCACCTCGGGCGGGGCGGTGAGCGTGTTGAGCGGATCCACCACCCCCAGCGCGGGCCGCAGCAGGCGGTGCGAGACGCCGGCCTTCACGTTCTGGTCCACGATGTGCGTGACCGCCACCGCGGTGGTCTCGCTGCCGGTCCCGGCGGTGGTGGGCACCGCGATCAGCGGGCGCACCGGGCCGGGCAC